>Ga0209700_102214_pt1 | contig 39832 bp, 18 predicted proteins | sample SiratroredBW_FD_187528 | JGI IMG/M metagenome (GOLD analysis project Ga0209700, IMG submission 187528) | Root nodule microbial communities of legume samples collected from California, USA - Siratro red BW (SPAdes) (version 2) | ecosystem: Host-associated > Plants > Roots > Nodule | place: USA...
AAAAAAAAAAAAAAAGACGCCACAAAAGTAAAGTATACATTTTACTCAACTAAGATGAATAAAATAAAATTTGATTTCAAATATTGATGCCAGTTAGATATATAGATAGCATATTTAAGTGGACATCGAGATTAATGAGATATTTATTTTTCCTTTTAATGTAAGCATTAACACATGTACTTTTAAATATTATTTAAACAAACTTCTTCATAAGTCTTTTTAAGATAAACAAAATAAAGTAGTTTGTGGAAAAGCTAAGTTATAAAAAAATACTTTTAATTCATGTCTAAGTTAATTTCATTATAAATAATTTTTAGTATTTAAAATACTTATAATTTTTTTTATCAATTATACCTTTTATTTTATTCTCATTTTTATTATCGTTGTAAAAACAATATATCTGTCACATCATTCATGACCAATTTGGGTAGAAGTCATTTTTCTTAAAAGCATTAATTATTTTGAAAACAAGTTTACACATAGTACAGTTAGAGAAGATTGCTTAACTACTATGAGACTATGGAAATCACTCTTCTCATTTATTTTAACCTAACTGACCTAACCAAAGTAATGTTCAAATTGGACATGTACATTCTGACACAGTCAATACTATTAAGCTTAATCATCACTCACTGCATCTTCTATTTCTATTATCTACTCTTTAATGTTTCAAAAGGTGCAACTTCAATATCTATAATCTTATTAATTAGGAACACAAGTAAGGTTGTTGTATTCATCAATGCAGTTACAAATAAAATCATACATTAAAGAGAATTCAAATCAATCATGAACATTTGCTCAATTTGGTATGGCATGATCTATCTTGCTAAATATTTTATTATACTCTTTTAGCATCTCTATCAATTCAAAATTAAATGAGATAATCAACTATTATTCAGTAAGTAAAACCACATTCATTGAAGAAGAATAGAAGAGAAAAGATAATGCTTATAAAATGTCAACTAGGTGCACACAAATTAGAATTCCAAATTATAATATTTAAACCCCTTGAATTGAAGCATTCTCTAGTTTTCCAGCGGAGAAACTTCAAAGAAAAAAAAATGTATTGATATTGAGAACCTATAATGTGTTTATCTCACCTAATTTTTTTTAATCTAACCTTAAAAGATATCTTTAGTCTATGATACTATGCCTAACCACTCAATTGTCTAAATTCATTAATTTAGTATTTAATGCAAGTACTTTTTTAAAACTTTAAAAGTATATAAAAAAACAAAGAAAATCAAATATCTACAACTCCAATCATAAACAAAATAATAAAGTAAGGTTATAATAGATCAAATACTGCAGTTTTAGGAAGGTAACTCTGACAAGGATTAGCGTGTTAATTTAAAAAAATTATCATACACTCAGGCTAAAAGCAAGAAGGGGAGTAAAGACTGTACTAACTTTCTTTTTTCTGTTTATGATTTATTTATAGAATAAAACTCATTAAATTTGACTTATTCGTACTTATTTTCAGTAGTTTGATGGAATTTTAAATTCGACCTTTATTGTCTTTATTAATACAATATATATAAAAAGGACGTGTGATAAGAAAATAACAATAAAACATATTAAAAATAAAGTTTTTTATTAAAAATATAAATACGTTTAAAATCATTTTATGTAGCTGAAACTATTTAATACAATGTATCTAATATTTTAGCATCATGTGTTTGTTCCACACAAAATTTCTTAATAAAAAGATTCATTTTGTATGTGGGTTTCCTAATTGGGTTGGATCGGCCCATGTTCTTTTAAGATATCGAATTAGACAAATTCTTCCTCCACCCCCATACACTCTTCCTGCACCCCTATATAATTTTTTTCCATGACTGCCCTTCATGAAATTACATAAATACCCTCTCCTTCGTTTTTTGAAATTGTGAACCGGATGGGGGTGCATCCGGTTCTCATTTTAAAAAAAAAAATACAAACCGGACGACTCCATTCGGTTCTCAACCCAGCAGATCGGAAAATCTTCAAATTCGCCGTCGACAGTCCCCCAAATCCCAAATCAACCACTCTAATCATCAATATCACCTACTAATTGCTAATAAACATCACAAATTGGTTACCTAATGCTTCTATGAAGGATTAATTGAAAGATTTTTAATAACGAAGGAACGGAAGTCGCGAATGGCTTACCGGACGAAGGTTCTCTTAATCGGACGGTTGTATTTTTTCTTTAAAATGAGAACCGGATGCACCCCCCATCCGGTTCACAATTTCAAAAAACTATAAACCGGATGGCCTGGTCATCCGGTTGGGAAGGGGAGGGGTTTTATTAAGATAGGGGTATTTATGTAATTTCATGAAGGGCAGTTATGGAATAAAAAAATTATATGGGGGTGCAGGAAGAGGGTATGGGGGTGCAGGAAGAATTTGTCTCAAAATTATCATGGTAGATGTTATTTACACCTCCCGATTTTACTAATTTACCCTAAACCCTAATTTACATCTCTACTGCTTCAAAATGCATGGCCCTGTTACAGCATATTGGGCTGCATCGGCCCATATTCTTTTAAGATATCGAAATTATCATGGTATATGTTATTTACACCTTCCGATTTTACTAATTTACCCTAAACCTTAATTTACATCTCTACTGCTTCAAAATGCATGGCCCTGTTACAGCATATTGGGCTGCATCGGCCCATATTCTTTTAAGATATCGAAATTATCATGGTATATGTTATTTACACCTTCCTATTTTAATAATTTACCCTAAACCCTAATTTACATCTCTACTGCTTCAAAATGCATGGCCATGTTACAGCATATTGGGCTGGATCGGCCCATATTCTTTTAAGATATCGAAATTATCATGGTATATGTTATTTACACCTCCCGATTTTACGAATTTGCCTCTGTTTCGTATTCTATTTCAAAATACTTTTTTTTAAAGTAGTTATTTGGAATATTAAATTTATATATAATATTCTGAAAATTTAATTTAAAAAAAAATTAAAAATTTTAAAATTTCTGAAAACACTTTCCATAAGTTTTAAACATTTTTAACCTTATTGAAAATTATTTTGCAAAATATTTTACAGAAATTTAATATTCTAAAATTGTTAAAAAAAATAACATCTGGGAAATTATTTTCTGGAATGTTAAACGCATTTTAAAAAATATTTCTCAAAATGGTAACAACAATTTAAAAGACTTTTTCGGAATATTGAAATATCTTTCAGAGAATACTTTTGGAACGTTGAATCTGCTTAACATTTTTGGAAATTTATCTTTTAAGTTGTTTTGTATTCAAACCTAATTTTAAATTATATTTTAAGGGAATCTCAAGGTAGAAGGAGGAAGCCTGTGAGGCAAGCAGTCTTTCCAGAAATGCATGATCATTATTTTAAAATTAGGAGGGGGTTTAAGGATTTTTCTTTAAAAAAAAGAAAAACAGTTATGTCTATGAAAAAGGAAGGTGTAACTAATAAAGGGCAATTACTTCGTGCATCCACAATTGGGTGAGACATTGTCTCATCTGGTTGTCCTTCACTGAATCACTGTTATCGCTATTACTAATGTCACTGTTGTACTATCACAGAAGAAGAACATTGTAAAAAATCTCGTTCTAACTACATGAAATATATTCTAGAATTTAAAAAAAAAATTATTATAAAAAATACATTTTGAAAGATATTATATAAATTCTAAAAAAAATCAAAAATCTTGTTCTAAAAAGTTTATTTCAAAAAAAATTATTCTGAAATTTTTGTTCAAGAAATGTTATCTGTTTCAAAAAGCGTTTGGAATGTAGAAGAGTAAAATAGTCATTTGACATTTGTGGGGGTACAGGTTCAAATTAAGGGATTGTAGGAAGCAATTTCCCCAATAAAGCCATTTTCATGTCCTCAGACTTCATACTGTCTCTTCATACACCTCCATGCTTTCTTTGTGCACTTCCATAATGAAAGCGAGGGTATCATTTTATATAATCTGAAATATAAATTTTAAAAAGATACTTTTGTCATTTTGAAATTATAGAGGTAAAGGAAAAAAAGTACGGAGGTGCAGGAAGAAGCCTTCCAAACTTCACACCAGTTTTGGATCCAAACCCGCAGAAAGCAATAACATTATACTATTCACTGGACCAAAAAACTGAAGACATCGTTCTTCAATCACAAGAAGTGGGAAACGAAACATTTTACATATTTGTTTTCACTTTTTCTCGAGTTGATGTTCCGAATATTAAGCTGTTATTATTTAATTTCTTTAAGAAATTATTATTAAGTTAATGTTTGATTAATTTAAATAATTATTTATTTTTGTCAAATTTTCACAAAAGCTTTTGAAAAAAAATGGTTATTCATTCTGTAAAAGTATCTTCCAAATACGCACTAACTAAATAATTTACAGTTTTAAAAGTTTTGTAAACTTTATTTTTCTTACGGGTAGACATGGGTTGAAATTTTAATAACAAAATATATTGTATACGAAATCTACATCAATTTAATTGTATCATTGATTTATATTTTTTAATCTAGTTTAAGTTTAGAATTAAATCAAATTAAATTAAATTCATAACCATTTAGTTAGGATAAAATTAAGGTTAAAATTGAGGCTATTATTTATGATAAATTTAAACTAAGTTTTGCTTGAATTAATTTAATTGTTACATTTTTTACTAAATAATTGATATATTTTAAAATTAAATTGTATTAATTATTGGAGTGCAAGATTATTTGCTATTTTTTATGAATTAATATTTTATTTATTTATAATGGAGTATAAAATAATTAATGTTAACTCCGAAAATATCGTTATAATACATAAACAGTTTTTACTTATACATGGTTTAAAAAAAAAAAATTATAATACGAGCTGATCATTAGGAAAGTAACATGAGTTGAATACAACAATATTTCTCCGCTATCTATTTTATTTCACAGAACTCACATGTAACTTTAGAATCATTTCATTTTAAAATTTATATTTTATTTTTTAATTATTCACACATTTAAATATGTAAAACAATAAAATATTTTTAATTTATGTCATCGTAAATTTTTTACACATTGCTTTCTTTTTAAAACAAAAATTATAAGTTAAAAGAAATAAAAAGAAAATTTAGACTGAAGTCTTGATAACCCGAACTTTATTTTATTTTTGTTTGGGAAAAAAGAAGATTTATCAGCTAATTAACTTAAATTCGTGGTCAGGAAATACGACTTCTTAAAAAAAAAAATTGATATGAAAGTCGTTAAAGTAGATGTCTAACTTCTGTATAAATTTTAATTCTCCATTGAAGTATCCGTCGACTTCTGAAAAGTGAATTCTTATTTCACGAATAACAATTTTTTTTTTCAAAATAATTTTGGTAAAATTTCTTTCGAAATATGCTGCCACTTTTCATATTATGCAACTCTGCTGCTTAATTTATATTCTTCTCTTTCTTACACTTTCACTTCTCAATCATGAACTCATTCTGAACCCCATGTTTCATTTCTCTCTCCTTCATAGAATTTCTCGTAGCTAATGTCAAAGTCCATAATCTCTGGTCATTTTTTTTATGGAAAATAGTAGTTTAACACTATTATTTATCCATCACTCCCATCTAACACTGTTTTTATTAATAAAATATTATAAATTAATAAAATAATAATATAATTTAATATTAAATGTCAAAATATTATTATTTTTTTTTATTGTTCTTCTACCGTGTCTTTATAATGGTATGCGATTCCCAATAAATTGAAGTAATAGAAAGTGGTTATGATAAAAAAAAATATGTTTCATAAGAATTAAAAAAGTATGTATTTATTGGTTAGAAGGTTGAGTCACATGTTGCACATCCATCCATGCATGTGCCAATAATGCAGAGCTGGATGAGGTGGTTCGAGACTGGTGGCTTGTCCAAGTTTGCATGGAAATTTCACGATGACCAAAAAGCTTTGCATGGAAAAAACAACCCTAAGGATTAGTTGTGACTTGGAAAGTCATTTGGAAAGCAAACTAAGAAGAGAAACGGTGTGAGATATACAAAGTGCATGAGCGGCAACAAAAGTTACAAGCTTTTATCAGAACGATCATTGATGTCTGTTCATTTCACTAGTCTAAAATCTCTACGTTGCCATAAACGGTTAAACATGACTCCATTGCCATTCTAGCACCAGACTGAAAACTGAAACATTGTTTTCATAAAAAAAATTTAAAGTCTCACTTATACTAAAAATAATGTCAAATGAGGTTTCCAGCTTTTCAAAATCACTGTCACTTTACTTATGGTTTTCATTTATTGTTCCAAATTTATCAGAACTACCGAGAGATGGTGAATAATGATTGATTTTTTTTGGTGGTGTATATGACATGTGGGAGGGTGTGTGTGGAAAGGGTTGGTACAGCATAAGGGATATGTTTCAGAAGATGACTTTATTGCAACCTGACCTTGTTTGCTTCACCCCACAATCTTGAAAGAACATTGCCATATTTCTCACTCATTCATTTCTTGGATAGTCGTACACGAAACCAACATTGGAGTAGATAGAGATGTTACTTATTTAACCAAACGATTTTGAGAGGAGCTAGAACAGAAGCACGTATGTGAATCCAAACAGTGGTATTAATTATTGAGGTTGCCCTTAAAAAGGTTATATCTACGTTATTGTTGCTGTTCCATATTGATATCAGATAATGCCACATCTTAGCTCAACCAAATTCTTTGTCTCCTTAGCACATGGTTTTGTTGGCAATGATTAAGCATTCATTTCGTAATTCTAAGCCACCCATATTCTTCCCTACGAACCCGTTTTCCTTTTTTGTAGTTTGGAAACCAACTTCAACTTGGTCTCATATCATATCTGGGAATTATTAAATTAAATAAACAATAGAAAGAGGCACCGATGAAACATCAATTTTTTGACAATGACAACGAGAGAACTTAAATCACATGAAGTTTTTACGAAGTTCTTCCCACTGATTTAATTTTATGTCAGTGGCCTTTATTGTTCACCTATAAGACCCTTTATAGTTTGATTATAATTTTATTTAACTGAACTAATTTATATTAATGTATCAACACATGATTAGATGATTGAAAATATTGATGTGACCAATGTGATTAAAATGATCAATTGATTCATCAGCAAACTCTTGTAAAAATAACATGGAGAATCTATCGGTAAGAATCCATTTAATTTTATATTAATTTAAACTAAAATAAAATAAAAAAACATTGGGTGTGAATAAACTATAAAGTAATAACTATCGGGTGAGTCAATGTGGAACGTTGAACGGAATTACCATAAACACAGTAACCTAATGAGGTGCCGATGCCAAAGTTCACGTCAGGTGGATTTATCATGCCACGTTAGTGTTCTCAAGTGGGCCAGTTCTGGACCGAATCTTAGGCCCATTAAAGGGCCCACTTGGCGTTCTGGCTGAAGATCCCATCCATCCATTTGTGTCCCACTTTTTTCCTTTGGATGAAGACTAGGCTTTCTCATATCTAACTTTTATTTTTCTCAGAGGAGAGACACTGAGACATCACCTAAAGTTTAGCATTAGCTAACAAAACCAACCACCTTTCTTTAAAAAAGAGGGCTTCAAATTATTAAAGTTCTGTTAGTCTACATGATGTTAAAGCATTAGGTTTACCTTATTGTGCTCTACACAGATCTTCTTGTGCTAGCTATTGATGGATCATTTTCACTAAATAAATAATTAATCAAAGCCAAGGTTTATGAAATTCAGTCATATACTATGGTTTAAAAAACATTAGTGTTATAATAACAATCGTGCTTCCATTTTTACACAACAATTAGTATCGGTTAAAGCACCAAAATAGTGATATTTAAAATGACATTTTCTTTGTATTTACGAAAATAGATAAATCCTATCGAAATGACGTGATTTTGTCTAAATTAAATTATAATTCGAACTTAATGCACCTGAATGGTGATTTAATTACACCAACAATGTTTTAATCTAAATCAATAAAAAAAGAATTTCATAAGAAGGTAATAAATTTTAATGTACTACAAATATTTTTTTTTTAACTTTGATGACTATGAAATTGTGTCACCATTACACACTTTTCATTCTATTTTTTTAACTGAAATAATGTCACGTAGATACAATTTTAATTAAAATTAAAAAAATAAAAATTAATATTAAGATAAAATCATACTATATAGACATAACTTATACTATATAGACATAACTTACTCATTTTTTTAAATAATAAAACACTCATTTTTCATAAATATAAAAAAAAATATTGCTTCATTTTGATGCTTTAACACATGAATATTATGTTATAAATTTATTTGTTTAGCATTTATTGTAATCCATAAAGTAGACTATATAATGTAATAATCCTCTATTGATGTGTATGGTGTGGATTGAGTGGTTTGTCCCTGAATAAAGTTCCCAGGATAACTAATGTTCATTGATGATGTTTCTCATAATTGGTAATGATTTAGGCTGTTTTGGGAAGCAAGTAGAAAACACATAAATAAAAACATAGTTAAGGAGGAGACAATAGTGGTAATTAACAGTATTAAATGTCTTGATGCACATTATAATGGGTGGAAAAAGGGATTCCAAAGCAAAACAAGGACCTCATCATCATGGCCCAAAAAAAAGTGTTATAAATGAGGCATGTAAGTTGTAACAGACACAGAATGGTAATACACTTATCTCAATCAATAATAAGCATATTTCATTATCACTTGTTTGTTTCTTGGCCACCGTTTTTTCAACAAAGTTTATGCAACAGTTGTAGCTGAAGGCGAATGAAGTGATAACGGATGAGGAGATCGAGGAAGACACATAATGATACTATTATTGAAGTTTGATTCCACACACATCACCAAGATCCACATGTTACCACAAACACCGAATTAGTCAACGTCTTGTATGTAACGGTGAAAAATTAATCACGTAAAAACCTAGGAATTTTGACTCCCATTACTGTTTTTTGAATTCCAATAAAAACTAATTAATCTCTCATCGCAGTACTTTTATATGGTGAAAACCGATGCACAATCAATTTATAATGTGAATATTTGCCAAGAATTTACTATTAGCCATGCCTTTCTTTGCTCCAATTTCAAAAAGACAAGATTGATACACTGATAGCAATTTGATTATATATACACTTGTATTGTATCTGAAATATCTTCGCATGATGTTATATTTGAAATGATATCTTAGCAGGTAGCTCATACATGGGTAATAATTTGAGTGAGACAGCCAAAAGTCTGTAAATTATTTTAGGGGTTAATTTTATTGCGATAATTAAATACGTATTTCACGGCAATTGTAACAATTTCCCATTAAATGCAACATCTATAGATTAAATTGAAATCTTAAATACTCCTTATGTATGATCTTATTTAACGAAAAAGAATACATTTTCTCTCTCTCAAAATATAATAATATTTTAATTACTTTTGCTTCATTCATGATATTTTTTAAAAATATTTTAACTGTTTTTTGTTCACTGATTAATTAACAAGGATATTTTAGTTAATATTAGAGTATTGGTAAAATATAATGTAATGAATTAATTTTTTAATGTATCAATTTATTGTTTGGTTTCATGGAATTCAAGACTCTTAAAAAATTAAACGTATGACATATTTATAAAAAAAAGTTATGATATTTTTTTTGAGGTATTTTGTAGTTTATTTTGTATGAACGTTAAGTTTGTATTAAATATTATGAATATGTGCCTTTTTATTAATGAATAATAAAATTAAAACTGCGGGTGATTATATTAAAAATACCTTAAAATCAGATAAAGTATATATTTTTCCTTATATAAAAGATTTATTTTTACCTTATTGTGACCTACCTATGTATATTTTTATTTATCCGCGTTTGTTTCTTGTATTTTCTCTATCAAACAAACAAATTTAGAGGGAAGTTCAGCAAAAGACAGATACATAAGTAATAATTACTCGTGGCTAGGATTTAATGATTCGGTTTATTTGTGACAATGTATTCATAATACTGTAGTTTTTGCAGCTATGACAGAGTAATAATAATAATAATAATAATAATGCAGCTTTGAATATGACAAGGTATAACAATTGCATTGTTATTTCAAGAACCCTTGTGATCATTGCTTTTTCTGCATATAGCTGCAATCACAATCTGATCATTATCCCACTTTGAAACTCTCCTTACAACACCATTGTATTACATAGGATATATAACATGTTCTATGTTACATAGTAAAAGGATACATATGTTTAATATAATGAAAAACATGCTAATTAAAGTAAGAAATGGTGATCTAATGATGTCTCGCAACAACATGTCAGGGTAGGCAAAAAATACGATAGAAGCACACGCCACACCAATCATCACAAGTCCACGTGAAGGTCAATAATAGAACGAGATTGGTTAACTGCGAAAGAAAGCAAAAAAAGTTGCACTAATATTCTAGTGTAGCCTGGTGTCGGTGTTAACAATAATCAAGTTGCAATCTTCTGTTCTTCACGTAATGTTTTTCATCTTTTAATATTTTGGATGAAAACTGGGTTGCATTGAATGTGTGGTTTTGAGAATTTTAAAGAAAGGAAGTGTGGGGGTGTGTCAAATGCAGGGGACAAAAACAAAGGACACATTACGGCCTTCTAAGGATTTTTATTTATAATTTTATGCAGATTTGTTAATTTCTAAGGACACTTAAAAGGGAAGGTTCCCTCCAACAGTTGTTCGTGCCGTGCATCTGGCTTCTTGCTAGCTTCGAAGGGCTCCATAACTGAATTTTGTATGCCATCTTCACTTTACAATTTTTTTAGCTATCTTGTAGACGTCAAAATTAACACTGTCATATTTGTTAGATTTTAAATTATTTTACTTAATATAAAAATATTTACGCATTGAATGCACGAATATTAATTGGGTATTGATTATTAATGAGTCCAAAATGGTTTCACATGCAACTCGTATAGTTACACCATTGCAGCACTAGGACAAGATAACATCTCTTCCATAAGTCCCAGATGAAACAGACTTCATCTCTGATAGATGTTCTGCGTCACAAGATGGCAGGGTATATATAATTATTCATTATTATTTCAAAAGAAGTTAAGTTTATTATTATTATTATTATTTATTATCGTTGTTGGCCCCTCCATACATAAATGTCAAACGGTTGAAATAATGACGATGATAATCACTATAAACAAAACAAAAGAATTATTTATACTTTTCATAAATGTACCTTGGATTTATGAAACTTTAAGATTAAGGAGTCTTCTAAACAAAGAAAAATTTTATGTGTGTGAAGAGTTGGAATCTGAACTCAAATTAATATATCATAAATAATATTTACTAAGAGAATTTTTCAATCTATTTTTTTACGTCCAACATTGGATGTTACGTTAGAAAATTAGAATGAAATATGCATTAAATGAATTTCGGTATTTTGAGTCGATAAATATTTAGAAATGGTCAGAAAGTATTGGGAGAAAGAATACGTGAGAGGAATTTTGAGTCAAAAGAGAGTCATGCAATTGTTGTGTTGGCTATCCGAAGGTGGGTGATGATGAAAAGAAATAAAAAAGAACAGAGTGAAACGTTTGAAACTACAAGTGTAAAAAGTAGATTTTGCTTAAACCACAAGTAAAAAGTAGATAATTGATTCTTAATGAGAATGAAGTTTCGTGCACATTATGAAGATCAATTGATGTTAGTTCCTCAATAAATGTTTCTGTGCATTATTTCCTTTTTGGTTCTTGTACACCAGGGTTTTGAAGATACAATCCAGGGCATTGAACTGGGCATAAGAACTAAAAAAAGGGGGTTTTAATTTATAATGGAGAGACAGGTAGGGTGTCACATAGGAAGAGGTTGTGGCTCTCAAACAAATCCTCATCCAAATGTGGTCTTTATCTTGGAGTTGTTGGATGTGGGAAAGGAAATTGATTGATTGAACCCCACCTTTCTAATGGTGCCATTAAAGTGGCTTCTGAAATTGGACCCACATTGGAGAAAAGATTGGGTGTGGTTACTCTTTCCTATGTAGATAAAAACCAAAGCATTTACTTCACTTTGGAGTTGCCCTTCCCCTTTTGTACCCACTGTTGAATCACTTGGATGGTGACCATAGTTAGTGCCTCCATCTTCTACCTTCAATTCTCTTCTCTCTTTTTATTTCACTTTAGCCTTTAACTATCAAGACCTTCTCATTTTTTTTTCTACAACCATGCCATCCCATTCCATTCCCAATTTTCTCAATATAGTTTATTTTATACTCGTGATAGTATTCTCGAAATTCAAATCTTAAATCACTTTATTGAGAACGGAAACTACTACCATTTGTATCAACCAAGATGATTTTAAGTAATTTATGTGATAAGTTACTTTAATTTTGATTTTTATCATTAATAATCTCAGTGATTAGTGATTCGTACTTGTTTCAAAATATTTATATTTGATGGCCCTGGTAAAAAGCATTTGATTAGGAATAAAAGCACATTTTTTTCTAAATTATAGAGCTAAAAAAATAATTTAAAACTTTTAGAACTAAAACTAAACTTATTTCATATTTAAAACAATATGAAATTAGAAATAACAATTTGTGTGAAAAATAAAATCAAACAAAAACATGTTTATAAAAACTTGCAACATTTGAAACACATTCATCGGTCTTTTTGTCACTAACTAGTGTATCTGAATTAAGCAACGTTATAATTTGTTTGATGTCTCTGTGTTGAGATTCATTCATGAAAATACGAGAACCCTTCTTTATTTTACATCAAGGTGAGTGATGCAGTGACTCTTATTCACTTGATACAAATCATAGAATATGTTACGTACTTTTCAACACAACGACCTAACATTAACTATTACCCCATTCATGTTGGCCATCCAAGTTTACAAAGTCTTATCTTCATTCTTCACCATTTAACATTGATATAGAAAAACTGATTGTGTAAAAAGACATAATAAAGCATAAGCATGTATATTTATGAGTGTACATAAATCAATAAATAAACATAATATAAATATAAATACACAAGGGCTACAAAATTATTTTTTGCTTTTAAATAGAGAAAAGTCATTTGGATTCCTTTCTTATTTATTATTATAATGTATTACTGAGCAGGTGGATATGAACTTCTCCTTTCCATATTTTATTTTTCATTTTACTCTAAAATCATACCAAACAAATCCTATACAAATCTCATTGTTTCAAGCAAATATGAAATTGTGACAAATATTTGAAGCTGGTGCACGTTCAGGGATTGCACTCTAATCATTTGAGAAAGAGTACAAAAATCATAAAAACGTATAACCCCACCACAAGACTTGTCACCGTTTTTTCCTCACTGAAGCCAGATTGAGTTGTGCACTGTAAATAAAAAATAAGTGAGTTTGTTTGTGTTTATTTAAAACTATTTATTTAATAAAATAAGTGTATTTTTTATATGTTTTTCTAGTTTGTTTATTTTAAAATTAAGCAGTTTTTTTATTTTAATAATAAATTGTTTATTTCTTAAATACGGGATTATTTAAAATAATATATACTATGTATTTGCATAAAAAAATGTAATATTAAAGAAATTGAAACACATTTATTTTGAATTGATTTTAATTCAAACTACTTTCATTTCTTCAAATTTTTTTATTTGAATGAATAGATTCAAATTTATTTAATTTTAATTTTTTAAAATTATTTTAATTATCACTAAATATAGAATATTTTACTATTAAATAATATTTAATAATTCAAAAATATAAGCTGATGATATTTTTAAATTAATATTAGTTAAGGGTTTTTTTTTTGTCAAAATCTGTTAAGATTTTCTGAGTTGAGTCAATAATAGTTTTTCATATTGGTTAAAGATATTTTTAAATAATATTAATGACAGTTATTTTGACTAACATTAATTAAGATTATTTTTTGAATTTCTTTGGTCAATGTTTTTAGGATGACACCTGACAATTTTCTTATGTGATTAAAAACTAAAAGGATTTATTGCAAATATTTTTTATTGACACCGATGAAAGATATATAGTCTACCAACATTGGTAAAAACATTTTTAATTAACTTTCACTGTAAAATAATCCTAAGCTGCATCCAAAAAATAATTTCAAACAGTATTAATAGAAAAAACAAGATGTCAACTGAAAAAGAAAAGAAAAAACTTTGTCAAAATCAACCAGTAAAACCCTTATTAACATCATTATTAAACTTATGACTACAATTAAAATCAGTCGACAACATTCTAAGTGAGACTGAGTTATTATATAGCAGTCAAATTATTTTCATAAATTTTTATAATCTTAAATTCTTTCAAAATTATTTACCTAAGTAACATATTTTATTATAAAATACTTTAAATTTTGAATGAAAAATATCATTTAAAGATTCTTTCATCCAAAAATAGGCCATTGTTTTAAATTTAAAGGAACTAGCTAACAATAATAAAAATATATGAATCTGGATACTTTAGATTTAGAAGAAAAAAACTAGCTATGCTCTTAAAAAACAAATTCATATTTTGATGGCTTCATGTCTAATTATTAAACAGAAAATATCGAGAAAGTAACACTTGAAAAATATTATGGGTTTATTTCTATCATCTCATCATTATATGACTTGAAAAATATTATGTTAGACTTTATCTTCTTTTTTTTTTCTGTACTGCTACACCCAAAAACAGGGTATCCACATATCATCTTCTATAAAAAGACCTGTGTAGAAGGGTGGATGAATGAGTGTATCCATCAAAGAGATATGCATGTCATGTCATTGTCTACGGAAATACTACCATCTCATGCACATAATTATTTTCATGACAAAATCCTATTAATAACAGTGTGATAAAAAAATATCATATTGGTTCTATTGATATCTCTTTTTTTCAGTGGTGCTGCGAAAAGACTTGGTGGTTGTCAATCTAGTTTAATTATGTGCCTCTAATTATTTGAATTTTGAAGATTAATTAATTGATTAAGCAATTTACAATATTGAACACAGTTGTGTGGGCACAGCCATGTGCATATAACATGCATGTGGATGATTCCATGGGCGTGTGAAGTGGTTGAGGCAACAACGAATTTAAAGAGTGGAATCATTCCATTTGCTTTTCATTCCTAAATCTTTAAAGCCTTGAATTTAATTAAAGGGTTTATCTTACATGCCCAATCTTATATTTTTCAGCTGTAAGCAAAATATGCCTATGTCATCAAGGATCTTCCACTTTTTCCCTAATTATTAACTTAGTTTATTTATGGTACCATATCTACCACATGATGGACTCTCTTCATTTTTTTATTAGGTTTATTATGTAAAATAGGAAACATCATCCATTAAAAGACTTTTACGTCTTCGAACAAGTTAAAAGTTAATGTAAAAACCTATAAGTTTAGACTATGTATCAGTGACGGTATAGTAACAAACACTATAATATCCTCAAATGTTTATTCTACATTTGAGAAAGGTCGAAGAGTCATTTTTAATTTAAGTTTTCGTAAGAAACAAAGATTTAATTAACCCAACACATCTATAAACTGCATGAATTTGAGTGTATTATTATTATTATTAAAAAACATTTTAAGAGAGTATTTTATTGTCGAAATCATTTTATGATATCTTAATCAAATTTTTGTAGGTTTTATTGAACTATAACACTTTTAAGACTTTTCTTTTATAATTTTTATTTCAATCCAAAAATCTTATAAGACTTACGTTTTTATTAATTTTTATTTAACAGAAATATATATTTTCAACACAAAGATTTTTTTTTTCATGGATCTTAATTTTTATGTCATGTCAGTATTTTTTTAATGGGAAATTTTTATTAGTATCAAATCTTAATTTTATGACCTAGAGTATGTTGGAATAGAAATATTCTAAATATTTTCTTAACTCAAAAATTGCTAGGCTCTTAAAAGGGTATTTTATTATTTCAAAGAAAATAAATTATTTCTTAGGACACTGATTTTTTGAATTGTAAAAATTGAACAATTTATGCAACAAAACAATTGAAATTCTTATATTTAATATTTTTTATATATATTTTTACTTTTTTTGAGAAATGAAAAAAATAATCAATATATAACATTATCAAAATTTTGAATTGAATAAAGCTAGCTAGTAGAACTGAACTATTCATTAATTCAAAAAATTGCTTTGATTTTCAACAGGAAAAAAAAAAAAACCACATCAAATTTAAACTAAATTATGAGTTAATCGAACAAATTCTTGTTAAATTGAGTTGGATTTGCGCAACTTTACTAGATCCATTCTGACCTACCTATATGAATTTGACCTTCATCCAACTTAGAAAATAATTTTAGTATAAAGTAACAATAAAAAATGGACGGTGGTATCATACATGTGTGAGATTAGATTCATGGTGATTGCTACAGGGGAATCTAGCGACTACGAACAACGCTTTGTATTAGGATTAATAACATGGAATTATCTTCTAATTTTCTTAGACAACTTGATGCAATAAGGCATTACTAACGTAATGAAAACAAATCAACCTTTCAGAAAATGGCATAAAATACGATTAGTATTTTCATTAATATATGCTGAAAATAAAATATCAACGTAGCCCAAAAATCGATCGAATTTTGTGGTATTTTACAATTTTTTAAGAGAGAAAGGTCTCATTAGCATGTTTGAAATCTATCGAATAATTGGATTAGACCAGTATAATAACGTAGTTTAAAACATCAATAGTTTCATTGTCAAAAGATAAAGTTTATACAAAATGAAAATAAGTTTATTGCATAATTGTAACTTTATGTATTCTTTTTAGGATTTGTAGTTTCTTCTTCTTTATTACCTGGGCGAATTTTTTTCTAATATTCCAAATGTTGTTTTTTTGGATTTTGTCTATTTATTTTTAAATTAATTTTGATACATATTAATTTAAATATTTTTATATTAATGCCAATCAATCGAAAAAAAAAACGTATTAGATACAAATTTCAAAATAATTATTAAAAAACAACCTTTTGTAATTTCATCACATTTCATCAGCGGATGCAAAAAATAAAAATAAAAAAATTATACACTGAACTCCAATTTTGTTTTTAATAATTAGTTTACATCAAGGAAACTATTGTTACCTTTTGGATTTTAAACAAATTATATCCGAATCCCTTTATTTATTTAAGTAACATTATACTCGTATCTTCTCTATTTTTTATCTTACAAAAATATTCTTAAAATTCATAATATTGCGATATATACATTTTGTTATGATAGGAGATTGTTCCGATAATTTAAAATCATAAGATAAAGTGGACATAGTAAATTTAATACATTTTATGTCTAAAATATTATATTTTATAAAACAATTTGATAAAAATATTGAAAATAAAGTTATGAAATTACTTCAAAAGCTATTTAGAAATGATTATTTTTATATATTATAGATAAAGTAATTTCACACTCCAAAATAGATTTGAATAATTTAAAATATATGAAGATATTTTTTATTTTTTTATTTAGTATTAAAAAATTAAAGTCATTGGATTGTGTATTTTTTTAAAAAAAATGTCTAAATCTTGAAAAATATTTGAAACATGATAAATTGTTGGATTTTAATGATTTAGATTTATTTTTAGAATTAAATATCTTAAAAAAATTATATGATTGAAAAATGATAAATCATTTGACATTCTTAACTATATAAAATAAATAAATTCTTTTCTAAATGTATATATAACATATAAAATAATTTAACAATTCTAATATATAATATATAGAATAATTTAACAATTTTAGTAGTATTAATTGCTTCCGTTGAAAAAGTTTTTTAAAATTTAAACTAATAAAATTTTATTTAAGATAAATAATATATCAATAAAGATTAAAGGAATTAACTTTATTATTTATTAAAAAAATATTTTAAATAAAATTAATTATGATAATTTAATAGATAATTTTACATCACAAAAAATTAAAAAAATAAATTTTAGATAAAAAAATATAATTTTAATTATTTTATTAATTTTAAAAAATATATTTTTTTTAGTTTGTTTTAGGCTTCCTTAAATCTTAAAAAAATATATATTTAATGTATTTTCTTAGTCAAAATTATTCATATATAACTCATTTGATTCAATTATAAAAAATAAAAAAAACGGAACCAATGTAAGCCATATTAAAAATATGCGTGAAATTTATATTTATATTTATATATCCAGAAATAATAAAGTGAATAGGTACAAATTGAATTTATTATGCTTTAAGTACGCAGCCCTCCATTGAAAAGGATATAAATTAAGTTCATGAATTTGGAAGAGTAGGAACATATCTTATTCATATGAGCTTCTCTTCCTTTCTTCTTTCTCTTTCATTTTCTGTATTAATATAATCTTCTTATTATCTTGAATGTGGATAGATTAGATTCTTACTTTTTTTCATTCTACCAGTAATATTTGAATCCAATCTGAATTGTGTCCCAACCAGATAATGATAAATCCATTATTTCAAATGGAATCAGATTCTTTGCTTGTCGTTTATAATCAAAACTGATATATGAAATTGAGGACAAATTGTGATGTACAAATTTGACTTAAGAAATTTATACTCATTAGTTATTCTCAAGTATTATTGTTTAGTAATTATATTATTAATGAAAAATATTTAGTGATTTTATTGTTGATAAATAATTTTCTTTAGAAAACAGGAATCGCCATTTTTTTAAGTCTCTTCTTTCAACCTAGCAAGTCTTATTTACGAATATTAAATGAAACAAATTAACAAACTATAAAATGAAAATAATTAAAACTGTTGGAGAAACAAGTATACTAAAATTACACAAATAAATATAAATTACAAGTAAATAAATTTAGGTTAAAAGGAATAATTTTTTAAGAAGTTTTAAAGTATATTAATAAGTATAAGAATTGAGGTTACTTTTTCTCAATCTAAAGAATTTCATGTTCATGAGATTAAAATTGATTTAATTAAAGTTGATATTTGAAGAAACAACAAAAACCTAATGCATTTCAACATAAAATTGATGCAAAGATATTTTTTTTTTAAATAAATAATGCTTGTATAAATAAATAAAAGTGTTAAATAATAGGGAAATATATACAAAGCACAATAAGAACTGTTCTTACAAACAATAATTATATTTGAAATATAGGGAATGCTATGAAATAGTGTTAGACGAGTAATTTTAAAGTTTTTATAAAATTTGAAATTTTTTAATTTGAATTATTTTATTTGTATTTTAAAAATTCTATTTGGATAAATAAACTCAAATTTTTTGAAATTTCAAAATCTTAGTTATGTATTTATGCATATGTATATACATCATATCAAGTGATAAGTTTTTTTTATTGTGATAATGAGAGAATTATATAAAAACAAATCAAGGACATGTCAAATTCTAAACCATTTCTTCTATTAAAAAAAAAAAGGTATTATTTACATTTTAGAGACAGAGAAAAGCACATTGGAAGCCAAACCTAACTCATCTAATCACTGTAATACAATATATTTAGCAACAAATGTGCACCATTCATTTATGCCAGAAGTAATAAACATGCTTATGACTATGGTAACAAACCAACACGAATTTGCAAATTTTCTACACATAATTTCTTTAAAATCCAATTTGATGCGAATAAGCTTCCACGTGACTACCAATTTCTTGTGGCTAATATTTGCATCCTTAACTTCCTCACCACAGACTAGAAAGCAAAGAGAACCGAACATACATTAAGTAAGCATTTCTAATAAAGAATTTAATTTAACAAGAAAATCATTTTAATTTAATAAAATATAAAATTTCCTAATTAAAAATCACATAAAAGCAGTTATAAAAAATTATGTTTCCTTATACAATGATATATATATTTAAGTTGTTTTTTTAATAATTAAAAATATTATTTATCAATTATGTTTTTAATTATTATTTTTGGTTAGTCTGTCTTTTAGACTGGTTGTACTAGCTTAACATTATTTTGTAAACGATAGTTTAAATTGATATAAAAAAATATTTTTAATAAATATCATATAAAAAATAGAAAATTAACTTTATGTATTTGAAATAACAAGATTTAATATTGATTATTTTTTCTTGTAATAAGAATGTTAGATAATTAAATTATTTTCATATGTAATTTTTTTTCAACATATAAGAAAAATCATATCGTAAGATTTATATAACATACTTTTTCTTGTACTCTATTTTTTATCTTCATATTTTTTACATAAACATTCAATAATTATCCGGATTCATTCTGAAGTATTTCAAAAATATTTTTTAATAAATGATTAATATTTTTTCATCACTTCTCTAATAATTAAATATAAATTATTTTTTAAAAATATTATTATATCCTGAATAAAATTAAAAGAGATAAAATTAATTTAATATTTGTAGAATAATTCTTATAACTTTAATATATTTATAATTTAATAATCATAATATTAAATATTCTTACATTTAAATTATTCTATAAATTACATTATTTATTACTAATTTTAAAATATTTAAAAAAAAGCACTATAAATCAATATTATTAGATACGAATATGCACCATAAATCTCAATATTAGAAGAATTGTAAAAATGAAGTTTCAGATTGAAGATTACAAAACTTTTAAAATGACATGATATTGGAATGCCTTCAATGATTTGGTTTGACTGTATTATTCACCAATTTTTTTGGGTTGTGTTTATTTTTATAGTTCCCTGGTGTTTAAATTAGTTTTTTTTCATTGAACCAAACATAGACTAATTCATTGTTATTTTTCTACTGAATCAGTTAGTATATTCCGGCTTCGAAAACGCATGCAGATATATTGAAATTATATACAAATATAATTTGGGAAATGATAAAAAAAAAAATCTACATGATAAGTATTCGTGTTCTACAATTAAAATCTAGAAAAATATTTTAAATTTTAGATAAAAATTATTATATTTTAAAAATTTAATAATAAAATTTAGATAAATATTTTTTAAATATAATAATATTTATCTAAAATGTAAAATATTTTAAAATATGATAAAAAAATTAATTATAATGAAATTCAATTTTAAACCATAAATAAAATTAGATATAATAAGAAATAAATAACTAAGCAGATTAATAGTATAGATAGAAAAAAAACTAAAGTAGTTCTATGTATAAAAAAAACTCAAGTAGTTTATGATGATTGAAATAATTATTAGCTAAGTTCAAGAATAATAAAGAACCCATGCCGAAACCAGTATATAGCAGGTCAAGTTAGAAAGTTTAGCCCATCAGATGTGAAAAATTAAAAAAATATTTTTTATATTATTTATGTTATGAAATTAATTTGAATAAAAAATTTATTAAAATACGTTAAATATATAAATAATTTAATGACTAAATTAGTATTTAAATTGGTATGAATGAAATAATATAATATTAATATTAATAATAATTAAATAATGTATAAAAGCAATCACATCATAGTTTAATAATTAAAGAAATAAAAATATACAGAAAAATAAATATAATGATATTTTGGTTTTAGTTTTAACCACATAAGATAATATTTTTTAATAATAATAAGTTAATTGAAAGGAAAATGACAAATACTTAACTTTTTTATTTCAAGAAATGAAAACAACACCGACTTAAGGAATTTTCATTAAAAAAATTTAATTTTTTATTGACTTATTGTGAACCGACTTTGACCAATTTTACTATACTTTTCCAATTTTTATGAGTTCATTATTTTTCAAACCGAATTAATAGAAAAGCAGTTTCGCAGTGTAAACAAACCGGATATTAGGCCAATTTATTGGTTTCCTAGCAGAATTTGTGGATCCCATATGATTGTTACAACAAAACTTATGAGCATGGTAATATATTAATTTATTAGAAACAATTTCCCGTTTAACAACCTTGTCTCACTTAAAAGGCATTCTCTTACAAAAGAAAATACTAGCCACTTTTTTTTATCAAAAATAAATTTAATAAAAGAAAATTTGTAGTAAATAAAAAGGTATCATTTAAGTATTTAGATTGTCTAGGTAAAAAAAAGAAAGTTTGTAAATTTTGGAAACAAGTCAAATATGACAGCAGAATTCAACCACTATCTAGCAATACTTGATTCGAGTATCCACATTGATAAGTTCTTTGACTTTAGGGATAAAATTATATGAAGGCATAAGTTTATATCCTCTCTGAAAAAAAATAGTGTAACTTTACACAACTTTTTGATGATATTTAATTATTTGACCATAATTTATTTCGAATAAAATATAATTTCAGTTTTTATCATCTTTTAAAATTCAATTACAGTCGTATTTATAGATATATTTTAGTTAGATTTTTTAAAATAAAATAATAAACAAATAAAATCAATTGAAATAATTGTATTTTGAGAGGCTAATAGAATGGGGATGTAAATGGGGTTATAAGGAAGAAGCCTCCCACAAAGAGAAGTTGCTTATTAGAGAGAAAAATGAGAGTTACGATGATTATATCATAGAAGAAAGGCTTGATGAAACCTCTGTGTAAACAAATTGTGACATGTGTTTCACAGGGTCAAAACCTTGGAAAAAAGGGTTGGTGATTAAGATGTTTGGAGTGAAATTAGTTCCAATGCCATTGAGTATGAATTGTGGAAAAGTTGAAATAAGATAGGTTCCATGATATAAATATGGAAATAAAATTATAAAGTAAGTATTATCCTTACAATCAAATATAAGAAATAAAATTATAATAAACTTATTTAATGTTACTATTTAAAAAATATTAATGTCTTTAAACTTAATTCTCAATAAATATAACTAAGAATAATAAGAAAAACAATATATTTATTATATGGAAACAAAAATATTAAATAAAAGTACCCACTATTCTTTTATGATTATGAATTAATTTAATTTTATTTATGATTGAGTCTTTAAGTATTTAACAAAAAAGTAAATGGCTTTAATAATTTTGAAATATATAACACATTCAATACTGATAACAAAGAGTGAAGTAAGAAAATTGGTCAGAGGATATAAAACTAGTGCAGAAGTAATCTTTGTAACTTATTTTTCAAGTGTCCAATTTTTTCAAAAAACTTATTTTTATTTAAATGTCATTTTTAAAAAGATTTGCAGACGCCTACCTTAGCATTAGACGCGTTAAAAAATAAAAAAAAATAATATATATATATATATATATATATATATATATATATATATATATATATATATATATATATATAATGGGAAAACAAATAAAGAAAATCTTACCAATATTTCATTAAAATTAGAAATGTTTTTTTTTTATCTTTATTGACTTTTTAAATAAATACTAAATTACTGTTAAAAATAAATGAATGAAGTACTAGTATCTCATTTAAAAAAATGTTTTTTTATTTTATAATTTTATAAAAAAAAATTGTCCTAAAGGAATAAAAAAACTGCATAAGTTTATACATAGATATATCTTTTATTTGATTTGTTGTCTTGATCACTATTCTCGTAATATATTGACAAAAAAAAAAACAAGTTCCAAATATGTGAAACTATATATTTAGTAAATTTGAAAAGTAATATTCTACCTCTTTTATTTGAAAATCTAACGTAACGGTACCTGTGACATCCTTATTTAATAAATGCAGTTGAAGCAACTAGCATTGTGTTAAAGTTGAAGCAACTATTACTATATTTTGCTTTTCTTAAACGAAATTAACATGAAATTTGACTTTAAACATCAAATATTAGACATATATTCAAACTTAAATTGGTTTGCATTCAAAGTTGGAATTAAACAATTCCCTCAACCTCAAGGCACATCCTACTACAAATAAGAAAGTTTCGTCTGTTGTACTTAAAATTTTGTTTTAAAGAAACAGTTTGAATTTTTCTTCGCTTAAATTAGGGAGCTTCATGCCATAAAAAGAATAGGAGGCAAACTAACAAAACACTTTAGATATCATATTTTTTTTTTTGGCAAAAATCATGAAATGTTGAGTTTTCAATAATTAAGGCATATAAAAAGGATTAATTAAGGTAATACGATGATTGAAGCAGGAATCTACCTTTGACATGTGAATCTCCTGCTTTTACGATTAGTGGCTGCTGTAGTCTTGTATATAAAAATCTTTCCATTTTTTTGGCTACTTTTTCATTGGCCAAGAATCAAATACTAATTATCAATGGCATGAAGTAAGATTGAAAGCTTTTCCAATTGAGTTTTGAAGACTTGGGAAGAAAGGAACAGTGAACCTTAAAAAGTTGGAGGAGGGGTTGGAATGATTATTGCATTGAAATATTAATTGATGAGGAAAAATCTAAAGCAATGATAGAACAACAATTGATCTTTGCAAACAAGAATTCACTCAACTTCAAACTTCAAACTTGTTTATACAAAAACTTGAGTTCATTTAGTAGGTCATTAAGAAACAAGCTTTGTTAGTTTTAGCCAAGAACATCCCATCGATTTTAAAAGAAAACATTATCATAATAATAATAATAATAAAAATAAAAAAGTAACGTTTTATTTTAAATTTAAATTTTTTGTACTTAGTTTTGAAGCATTTGGGCATAGAGAATCATGGTATTTCACATTTCATAAATGACCTTTATAGTGTCTTGCAGGACCAAGCATCCACAAAGAATCTCAAAAAGGGTCTATACAATAATATTTAAATATTCCACAATTAAAGAAATTAAAACCTGAACAATGTATACAAGTTCATATACCTTTCTCTGCACAGAAAATGTAAATTGTTCTTGAAAAGGTTAAATCCTCCTCACATGGACCCCAACTTTTTCTGAGATCAGTTGCTTTACCAATTCACCCTCCCACCATAAAAAAATACTAATATTTTTCACTCAACATTTATCCTCAAATTTACTTCAACCATGACAGCCAAAAAGAAAACTCAACATTTGGGTGGGATCTGAACACTCACTGAATATTGGGCCCAAGTTTTCTAATCTCGAGGAATTTCACAGATTAGGATAAAACCAACGGTATAGATCGTTTTATGGTAAATTTATTATTTTTATAATAATTATATACTAGTAACATTTTAATAATTAATAACATGAAAATTTCAACACTAAAAATATACAGTGATTCCACTCTAATGATAGTTTAATTCAATTATCTTCTTTCTAAGGTTTCACTAAAAAAATTTACTTGATCAATCCATATCTGTGGTCGGTTTATAGAGTTTTATTCTATCTATAAAGCAATTCTCCAACATGTTATTTTCACCTGATCAGATGGCATTACAATGTGTTACTGTTATACCACTTTTTGGCATAAAAAAAAAAGAACAGTGTTTATGTATTGGAATTGAGGAACTTAATACGTGTGAGTGTGTCTGTTTGCAAAGCCTTGTTACTTATCTTTAGCTTAGTTGTTTAACCATGTCTGTCTGTGATTGACTGGTTTGGTCTATATTTGATGTCGGCTTGTTCAGTTCACATACACAGAAATAAAGCTGTCTTGCTTTTGTTTGGCCTCTGTTTTCTCTCTCTCTTTCTACTTTCATCTCTGCTGCATCACCTGTTGTGCCACCTCAATCCCCAGAAACAACAGTGCATACCCATTTCATGCTTTTCCATTCTGCTCACTTCTTCTCTATGTTCTTTTGTCCACCCTCATGAATATGCTTCCTGCAAGGTCATTCTTTACGTCATCGTCGCTCTTTTTTTTTTGCCCCTTCTATTGTTTCCTTTCAAAGTGGTCATTTTTGGTGTTTTGTTTTTCTTTCTTTTGTTATTATTTGGTGGGGTTATTGAGTTAACTTCTTTCGGAGGCACAGGTGTTGGCTTCTTGGAAATCATCAGCTTCACGGGTTCTCCATTCTTTGCTGATGCTTATGGTTTCAGCTGAGAGTGCTGGTTTTAGAGTTTTGATTTGTGCAACCAGAAGGATTCCATTGCTGGACTTGGTCCTATTTATTTGAGATTTGGCACATGCGTGGCTGGAATCCTCGGATGTTAAGTTGTTGTATTTGGAGTGCTTGAGCTGTGTGGAAATTGGAGTTAGCGATTAGTGCATTTCAGAGAAAAGGGTCATTTTTTTTTTGTTAATCCTTGTTTCGCTTCTGGGGCAGTGCTGGATGAATTGAAGTTTGGATTGCCTTCTTATGAAAAAGCTGTGGAACAAGGGCAAATCTTGGTGCTAGAATAGGCCATGTGGTGAATTTGTTTGGGTCATTTTTTTTATAGGTCGCAATGAAGGCTCCATCCAATGGTTTCTTGCCTAATTCTGGCGAAGGTGGGTTTTCTCAAACCTTACCACCTCACCATTCCCCTTTCTCTCTCTTTTTCTGCTTGTGTTTTCCTATTTCATGATTCATCAAGCATAATCCTCTTCGATGACTCCTGGGACGATTCTTTTCATGAAAAATACTAATGTTGTTAAACTAAACAAATAGCATTTTAGATGAAATATGTATGGGCTTTTGAGACGTTGTGTTAAAAAATTGGGTGACTGTCAAATGGTTTTATTAGACATGCAATAAATAACTGCCATTTTTTTCTCCTGAAAAATGAAGAGAACTGTTTTTATCTTCCTGTGTAGTTGGATGATCTTCTACTTGAAATTTATTGATTTGTTTACTTAGTTTGGTTTGTTATCGGTGTCGTAGTAATATGACAAAAATTGAGCGAAAGGATCACTTGTTTCTTATGAAGTTTCATTACAAGTAGGAAAACGATGAATATGTTTGCGTGATAGTCTTCAGAGAGAATATGATTCCTATGTAATAAAATATTTAAGAAAAGAAAATTTTCACCTTAGTTTAATCACCTTCTCTGTATATTCTCTCACGAGAGGAATATGCAAGATCTGTTCCATTGCTTTTTGCTCAAAAATGCTTTTTGGCAATTGTAAATACATGTTTAAGCTACTGCCTCCTGAGAAGTATTGATCATTAAAGAATTTTGTATTTCTTTATTCTCTAATAATTTATTCTTTTCAAATTCTGCATCTCTTCTTCAATAACACGCTTGAAGAAATTGTAAGGGACATAATATAAAATAATTCATGTTTTTTCATCCAACAACTTGGGCGTCTAAGATAGTTTGTTCTTCATGTGTCTGTGCTATTTCATGGCTCAAGCTTAAAGGGCTCTTACATGAAGTGACATGTTAGAGATGTAAAGGACAGAAACTTCTCTCCTTCTGGACTTGGTTATGCTAGTACAAAGTTTGCATTGTTTTTTATTTGCGTCTGAATCATTTTCAGTTGGAATAAAGCTTACTTTCACATGGAAAGGAGTTTCTTTGTATTTATAACTCCGTGTTTGTTGTGGAATTGTACATAAATGGATTCAACAATTTCAACCTTTTTCTTTGTTTCAAACCAAAAAAGGCATTTTTAGAAAACAAAGAGTTATAATGTCTGTTAAAAGGGGTAACATTATGTTTTGTTAGCAGGGGAAAGGAAGACGATCAATTCAGAGTTATGGCATGCTTGTGCTGGACCTTTGGTGTCTTTGCCTCCTGTTGGAAGTCTTGTGGTTTACTTCCCCCAAGGACACAGTGAACAAGTATAGTTCATATACCACGATTCTGTTCTATGAGCTTGGTATACCTGTATTTTGAATGCTGATGTACTTTCTTTGTGATACTATAAAACTTGCAGGTTGCAGCTTCCATGCAAAAGGAGACTGACTTCATTCCCAGTTACCCTAACCTTCCCTCCAAGTTGATTTGCATGCTTCACAATGTTGCGTTGCATGTACGTGCACTTCCTACATGTGACTTGCTGATCCAACACAATGTTAATTTGTCTGATTTAGTACATGATGTAATATTGTTGTGTATTTTTTACCAGGCTGATCCTGAAACTGACGAGGTCTATGCACAGATGACTCTTCAACCTGTAAACAAAGTATGTTAACTGTTCAATCTGAGAATTTGTTTTTTGCATGTGGGATTTATTTCCCAACCTGTGGCTATGGTTCTCTCTAGCAAATGATGTGTAAATTACAACACATATTGTTTGAATTGCCTGGCTCTTACAGTATGAGAAAGAAGCATTACTGGCATCAGACATGGGTCTCAAACAAAGCCGTCAACCTACTGAGTTCTTTTGCAAAACACTCACAGCTAGTGACACTAGCACTCATGGTGGATTTTCTGTGCCACGTAGAGCAGCTGAGAAAATATTCCCAGCCTTGGTACGTGCATGACATTTTCATTTTCTGTTTAAACTCTGGAGCTAGAGCTAGAATTGCAAGAAGTTTGCATGCTGACAAGAAGTGTGTTTGTTTGATAGGATTATTCAATGCAACCTCCAGCTCAGGAGCTTGTAGCTAAGGATTTGCACGATAATACATGGCCATTCAGACATATTTATCGAGGTATTGTCGCTTTAACATACCTTTTATTCATTGCCATCTTTCTTAAATATATGTCACCATTGAAATCTAGTGCTTTATATTGTCGCTTTAGTGGTGCAAATCATTTTGGTTTAACTAAAAAATATGTTGTTTTAGAAAACCTTCTTGGTATGTGGTTTTTACGTTAATTGTGAACATAGAAAGTGTGTAATTGATTTTTACAGAGTTTGAATGCTAATTGCTAAACTTGGTTGCACATCGGCCACAGGACAACCAAAGAGGCATCTATTGACTACTGGTTGGAGTGTATTTGTCAGCACAAAAAGACTGTTTGCAGGAGATTCTGTTCTTTTTATCAGGTTAAATATATTGTTTTGCATGTGGAAATTTCTGGAATATTTTGACCCCTTGTGGCTGAGCAAAATTTTTTGGGTTATTTTTAGAGATGAAAAGAAGCATCTTCTTTTAGGTATAAGGCGTGCTAACAGACAGCAACCAGCACTCTCTTCATCAGTAATATCCAGTGACAGCATGCATATTGGCATTCTTGCTGCTGCTGCTCATGCTGCTGCAAACAACAGTCCATTTACTATATTTTACAATCCAAGGTACTATTTGGTATGTGCATTGTCATGTCATCAAATGGCATGGAATGCATCCGTTGAATAATGGTTCTCTGAATTTGACAGGGCTAGCCCCTCTGAATTTGTTGTTCCACTGGCCAAGTATAACAAAGCCATGTACACTCAAGTTTCTCTTGGAATGAGATTTAGAATGATGTTTGAAACTGAGGAGTCTGGAGTACGCAGATATATGGGTACAATCACTGGGATCAGTGACTTGGATCCTGTCCGATGGAAAAACTCACAATGGCGCAATATTCAGGTATTATTAAAATGTATATTTCTTATGAAGATATACACTTATTATTTGGTATCTGGATATCATTGTAGAAAAGTTTATGAATGAAAAATGTATATTGTAATGATAAATCATCATGTATGGTAAGTTGGTTGACCATTAAAATTCATAACAAAGCCGAAAATCTTTTATCTTTACTATGCATGCCTATTAAACTCAAGTTTGTATAACGTTATTATTTATTTTGTGGAATTGGTTAAGTGCCTTGTAACATCCATTATGGTCTATACAGCATGTTCCTTGCTGTAGTAATACCAAACCTCTTTATTGGTTTATTGAGATAGTTATGCTTTGAATTATTTATAGGTTGGATGGGATGAATCAACAGCTGGCGAGCGCCCCAGTAGAGTTTCAATTTGGGAAATTGAACCTGTAGTTACTCCTTTTTATATTTGTCCTCCTCCATTTTTTAGGCCCAAGTTCCCCAGGCAACCAGGAATGCCAGGTACCAATACTTCACCCCCAACTAGTTCACCTTTCTTTTAAAGATTTCCTTGTTTTCCATTTTTTTCTCTGGTTCACTCATTACCTTAGGAGAAACTTCTTTAATTTAATTATTTTCTCCTTGTAAAGAATTCACATGTCTATCTTCACTCGAGCATAAGTATCATTTTAGTAGTAATTTCCTGTAAAAGAGCTGGCAATAACTGTGTTAGTTAATTGTTGCTAAGTATCTTGATAGTTTTACTGTTCATAGTGTCAGGCTTACATCATTGAAAAGAAATCAAGTTACTTTTGTGTTGAATGTACGGTCTCGTTTGTAATATCCTTTTTTGATAGTATCACTCAAAATATTCCCATCTTTGTGCATGGTGAGTGAGTGGTGACAGATGATCATTCCAATTGATTTTACAGATGAGGAGTCAGATATGGAAAATGCTTTCAAGAGAGGTATGCCCTGGCTTGGAGATGACTATGGCATGAAGGATCCCTCAAGTTCAATCTTTCCTGGTTTTAGTTTAGTGCAGTGGATGAGCATGCAACCGAATAATCATCTCTCAGCGGCTCAATCAGGATGTTTCCCATCCATGCTTCCATCTAATACCCTTCAGGGTAACCTTGCCACCGAAGACCCATCCAAGTTATTGAGCTTTCAAGCTCCAAGTCTCCAATTAAACAAACCCAATCTACCAAATCAAATCAACCAGTTGCAACAGTCCCCAGTGTCATGGCCTCAGCAGCAACAGTTGCAGCAACAGCAGCTGCAACAGCAACAGCTGCAGCAGCAGCAGCAACAACAACAGCAGCAGCAGCAGCTACAGCAGCAACAGCAACAGCTGCAACAACAACAGCAGCAGCAATTACAGTCATTGTTGCAAATACCAATGAACCATCTTCAGCAACAGAGGCAACAGCAGCTGCCTGAGCCACAAAACCTGCCATTGCTGCAGCAACTGCCTCAACAGCTAGGACAGCAGCCCCAGAAACAGCAACAGCCAAGTCAACATGCTACTCTTATGAATAATGGGGTGGTTGCTTCTAACCAGATTACAAGTCAGTTTGTACAACCACCAATGGCATATGGTCAGCTTCAGCAACAACAATTACTCTCAGGAGGTATCCAACCCCAGCAAGCTATCCAGTCAGCTAGTAAGAATACATTCCCATTGACATCATTACCACATGACTCACAATTTCAGCAACAGATAGATCAGCAAGCTAATCTCTTACTGAGGCAACAACAACAGCAGACACAATTGCAACAATCTCCACTGCAGTTGTTGCAACAAAACCTGCCACAGATAGCATCAGAACAACAATCGCATGCCACTCAAATGTTACAGCAAAATCCCTCAGAGCAACAACTCCACCTACAGTTGCTACAGAAATTGCAGCACCAACAACAACAGCAACTTCTTTCAACCTCCACCCCACTATTGCAGTCTCAGCTTCTACCACAACAAAATACTCACCAACAAAACCAGCAATTACCACAGGCCCCACTACCTATATCACATCATCAGCCTCAACAGCTTGCCAATAATGCATTGTCAACAGAGAAGCTTCTTAACAGCAACAACTTCTCTTCTTCATCTCTTATGCAATCACAACAGATTCCTGTGAATCAATCCCAGAATACACAGAAATCACTTACCATCACCAGAGCTCCCTCTACACTAACAGAAGGCGATGCCCCATCTTGCTCAACTTCTCCATCTACTAATAACTGCCAGGTCTCTCCTCCAAACCTCCTGAAAAGAAATCAGCAACTACCAGCTACATTAGGGGGGAGTTTGATAGTTGAGCCCACTAGTAATCTGATACAGGAGCTTCACAGTAAGCCTGACATGCAGAGCAAACATGATTTGCTCAATCTAAAAGGACCTGACCAGTTGAAGTATAAAGGGACAGTCACTGATCAGCTGGAAGCTTCTTCTTCTGGAACATCTTACTGCCTTGATCCTGGAAATGTCCAACAGAATTTGCCAATTTCGAACTTCTGCATGGAAGGGGATGCCCAATCACACCCAAGAAACAGTTTACCATTTGACACTAATCTGGATGATCTAAACCCTGATACTATGCTTTTAAGGGGATATGACTCTTCAAAAGATCTTCAAAATTTGTTGTCTAACTATGGTGGTGCTCCTAGAGACATTGAAACTGAGCTGTCAACTGCTGACATCAGCTCACAGTCGTTTGGAGTGCCAAACATACCTTTCAAGCCTGGTTGCTCAAGTGATGTTGTCATCAATGAAACTGGTGTTCTGAATAATAATGGCTTGCGGGGCAACCAACCTCCACCTCCACGAATGCGGACATATTCTAAGGTCTGTCGTTTTGTAACAATGGCAATTTAGTATATTTATAGCTTGCATTGTGCTTGTGTGTGTGCCTTAGTTAAAACTTAAAGTATTATTAAATTAGACGATGTATTGATATTCAAATGTACAAATTTTGTAGGTTCAAAAGCGTGGCTCTGTTGGAAGATGTATTGATGTTACCCGTTACAGGGGATATGATGAACTTCGACATGATTTGGCCAAAATGTTTGGGATTGAAGGGCAGCTAGATCCTCAGAGGACTGACTGGAAATTAGTATATGTGGATCATGAAAATGACATCCTTCTTGTTGGTGATGACCCTTGGGAGTAAGTAGCTAACTCCTTAATAATTTTGTAAGCTTACTGCTACAATTCTGGTTGATATTTCTTGACCACCAACCTGTAATTCCTTGCAGTGAATTCGTAAGCTGTGTGCAGAGCATAAAGATATTGTCACATTCAGAAGTGCAACAAATGAGCTTGGATGGGGATTTGGGAGGTAATGTTCCAATCCCCAATCAAGCTTGCAGTGGGACAGACAGTGGCAATGCATGGAGGGGACAATATGAAGATAACTCAGCTGCCTCTTTTAATAGGTAAGGATGTTAAATGCTGACACTGAGAGGTCAACTTTTGCAATTTGAGTGATGGAGAACCAATAAAACACGAGACTTTGGTTGGTTTGGTGCTTCTCAAATGGAAAGTAGACATGCATTTCAAATGTAGATCCTTCCTTAAATGTAGCACCAGCAGATGTCCTTACTATTGATGCCATGGATCCTATATACCTTTGGAGTCGACTTTTCTTGTGGATGTTGGATTAGAATACTTTTTTCTTTTCAAATTTTGCGAGGTACAGCAGAATAGCCAGCTAGTGCATAATTAGTGTAACATTAATTTTTACTTATCTCTTGTAAATCTTGTTATGGTTAAAGTTGTATACAGAAGTTTGATGTCTAAGTGATGGTTCAGACAACTGGGAATGCGTGCCAATTCTAGCTCTTAGACTGGCTGATTCCATGGTGGCCATTATGTAGGTAGAAAAATTCAGTCTCACTTTGAACTCTTCAATTTCGGAATTAGTATGCTTCAATTACAGTTAGCCTTCTGCATATCCACGAGAGACAGCTTTGACAAATAGTTTCTAGGCATTTAAGAATATTTGCACCTAGACATTCTTTTAAACATCACTTTTTTTTTATAGGTGACACCAGCTACACTATACTGAACTCTGTTGATATCACTAATGTAAGCACTAATATTGACAAACCGATAAACTCATTTTAACAAAATTAAAGTCAAATATAAAATATGGGATAGACTAAATCCATGAAAAGATTAAATATTTAATCCTATAATTAGGAAACTTATTCATATTACTCCTAAACTCTGTGGAGACAAAATACATGATTATGTGAACGTGAGACTAACAAATCTGCAGAGTTGCCATCCTCTATAAATATGTTCTGACAATTTTTTTTTTCGAAAGTTCTATACATTTATATTTTAAAAAATTACGTACTCTTGAGGTGAGGAAGGATTGCATTTACTAGAAATATCCCCTGAAATATGTGCCGTCTTTTGCTCATCCGTGTTCTCAATCTTTCATGTAACACATCCCTACAGACGTATAAGCAAAACCAACTGAAATCTCAATTTATTAAAAATAATAATTTTTATACTAAATTCTGTGATTAAGTTATTTCGAGGTCACCTTTTGATTGGTTGCTCATACAGACACTATACTAATACCAAAATTGTTCATCTTGAGTGCTAGGAGAAAATCCCAGGTTTTTGCGATTTTGCCCCAAATATAATAGCCCTTACTAGTTTAATAATGCCTTCATGCACTTGAGGCCATATATTTGTGTTCATAACATAAAAGAACTCATTTATCTATCATCATTTCATGAATCTATAATAAAATTTATTCAATTCATTTATTATAAAAATATTAAAATAAATTATATCAAGTCCTTCAATTAGTTTATAGTTAGTTAATAATTTATTCATTATTTCTTCAAATCAAAACTAATTTAAAGATTTTCTCATAGAAAGTTGTTCTTATATTAATCTTTTTAAAAGGCTTTCACAAATATATGTTTAAGGTTGTTTTAAAAATTAAATTTAAACCTTTTTGAAAATTATTTTTTTAAATATTACGTTTATGGATTTCTGTAGTATATAACAAGGAAATTTCAGTTTAGGATCTGGGATATAATGCTGTTCCTATTTTAGGCTAACCTTGGTGTCTCTGCTCGCTCAACCATAAGAATCACCATCCCTGTAGAAATTGAGTTCTTTTCCTGCTTCCCTCCATTTTTTTAACAATCGCCTCTTGGCATTTTATTTAGCATGTGGGTAATGGAAGCACCGAATGTGAAAAGCCGTAGGGTATCATATCAAGCCGTGCAATTTTAATTCAAATCGTCTAAAGGAACAGAGTTGCAATCAACTACATTAGTCATAGCATAAATATCCATTTCCCTCACATTAACACAAAAAATTGAGGTTGGAAAATTTGTTACTAGGACAGGATAGCCATGACTTCTGAAGCCCTCAAGGCAATGTAGTTAGAATCATCCTTGCCCTTGAAGTCATTCCCCGCATATTTGGAGTACAGAACAGTATTCCCAGGAATGATGGACAATGGTTTTCTGTTACCTTCCTCGTCCAGAGGTCCCGGACCAGCTGCTATCACCTGTTGTAACATCAAAGCCAAAGTACAAAAAAAAGAATAAATATATACTGACAATATAAGATTGTTTCATATTGTCCGGATTTACAAATTATCACTATGGTAAATTCGTTGACTTTTATAATAACTGACTTGCAGGTCATACTACTAGTGGTTTTGCATTGGTTGACTATAAAAAAATTATACCGGGAATGCATAACTATAAAATTCTAAAAAGATCATGGACGAATATCAGAAAATAAACTAGCAAGACTAAAAAAATACTCTGGCAGAGTATTGACATACTCCATGCCAAAAACAACCATTTAGGACAAGGAAATACAACACTGGCAAGAATCACTGAAATTGTTCTCAATATATTCCTCTTACCACTCAAGCATTTTTTATCAAAAGTAATTTTTGCTGCAACTATACTAACTTTTCAACACATGAGGTCAAGAACAACATGAAAGCTCACCGTTCCAATAGACGGTTTCTCCTTGGTTGCTTCTGTGAGCAACAAACCTCCAGCAGTTTTTTCCTCAGCATCAGCAACCTGCAGTAAATATTTAAACAAATCAGCAGATAGCCTCGTTAATTTATTTTTAAAGGCACGTAAAATAAGCAGATATCATATTGCCAGTAAATGTTACACTGCCAAATATAGCAAAAATAAGTTACTAAATGGGCAGAACAGTACACCTTGAGTATTAAAAGATAAAGTAGATATTTGCAAGAGTTTAGGGAACTTATTTGAGCTTATGATTCTCTTAAGCCTTTTTAGCTTATTCCAAAAACCTACTTAGTGTAACTTATCAAAATAAAAATCTTTGGAACTTATTCAAACAAACTTCACTGTATAAATCCTAACGTGACAAAAACTCACTGAAAAAATACTTCATTAACTTGTTTAGTGAAACGCACCCTAAATATGTAATTGACAAATCATCCAATGTCATTCTCCGCCTAACATCCAACATCAGAATAAGCAAAAGCTCTAAAGAGTAACACACCTTTATCAAGACTCTATCGTTCAAGGGTTTAAGATCCTTGACCTCATCAGTTTCAAGGATACCAATGATGTCATCGTCCTTCAATATAAGATGTTTTGAACCATTGAACTCCACCTCAGTCCCTGCATACTTTGAGTACACAACTTGTGCACCAGTCTGTACAAAGAAATGCATCACATAAGTTCAAATTTCAAAATTAAGAAGAAACCAACCCTTTCCCCCAATCTCCCGCAGTCAAATTTAGAAGAGCACAGAATGAAATGTCAACGATATCCTAACATAGAAAGTAGTAACATCACCTTTACACTAATATTCACTTTGTTATTCCCAACAGACTTTCCTTCTCCAACAGCAACCACTTCACCCCCTTGAGGTTTGCTTTGAGCAGCTGCTGGCAGTAAAATCCCACCTGCAGTCTTCTCCTCAGCATCCTTAATCTTTACCAGTACTCTGTCACCCAGAGGCTTAACAGTGGTGTGCTGCATGGTGAAATACAATCAGAAACATATGGCATTGAACATAAAAACCCAATGTAAAAACCAACACAATGAAAACAATCATAGAGGCCAAAACTTATATCTATGTTAACAATCAATCACAAAGCCAACCTAAGAATGAAGCACTCAAAGATATAACTAAATGCATTAACAAGAATAACAATGGCAATGACAATAAAGACCTTGGGGGCGACTACGGTGGCGGCTTTGACAACGAGGGAGGGAAACGAGTTTTGCGTGAGATTGGCAATTCTCACGTGCCCACCAGCAGGAAATCGAAGCGTTGAGGGTTGAAACCTTTCAAATGCAGGCAAATTCCTCAATGATGCACTGATTTGAGAGGTTGCCATTGGAGCTGCTCAGAAAATCAATACTCAAATTAAACTACGGAACCTTCGACAACACAATATGTACCTCAAACAATGCTGTTAGAATCGTGCATTGCATTTTCGTGAATCACTCCCATAGCAGCATTAAATTGAGATTTTCGTTCAGGCTATCCAATTCAATTTTGTAAATTTTGGAGAGAAACAATATTTTTTTATCGGAAGAAGAATAAATAAGAGATTAGAGAGTGTACCTTATCAAAACCGTGCCACGAAGCTTGGAATGGGAAGTAAGAGGAGCAGTGAAAAGAAAGATAAATATAAACCCTAGGCAAATACTATCGTGATTCGTTTATCGGATAATAATAGAAAGTTAACAGAAGCTTCTAGAATTCTACGTGCAACTCTCCTCAATGTAACGTTCTTCTGATTTCTATCCTATCAAAATAATAATCTAACCGCCAGCTATAGCTTAGTATTTTTTTTTTTATAATTGTTATATACAGTCTTTTTTACGATTTTTTTCCACATTTAAAAAAAAACAAATAAAAAGTATTTTATATTTGAAAATTTTAATATTTATCATCTAAGGGTGTGATAAGTATTGTCATTAAAGTAATTATCACCTTATAAGTTACTCTTATTAATATAAAGTTTGGTGAGTTATTTTAAAATATATGCCTGTTCACTTCATGTACCACTGTTCACCCATTTTTTAAATGACTTTCTGAAATATAAAATGTAATTTTGAAAAGTTGATTGCAAGATCAGTGAGAAAGTGAGAACAGAAATCAGTAATAAGGAACAAGTCAAAGACAAACTTAAACGAGATTTAGCTATTCCAAATCCACATTGTACTCCAAATCTACCATAAAACTAACGAAACAAGATACTAGTAAAAATACTATATTACATGTATCTACTATGAGGATACTTACTTTTACTAGAAAATTTATCAGTTTATCATATTATCTCATTTAGAATATTGACATCTATTTATATTTTAATTTTTTATTTTTTTATTTATTCACTTTCTCTCACATCTCTCCTATGTATGTAGGGTTCCAAACTTTATCAATCTTACCTTTTTTTTTGGCACTCTTGTCCTGGTTTTTCTTATTTTTTCAGTGCGTTGAAAGGTTGAAGATAAACACCAAAACATTAAACATAAAGAGGAAAGCGCATTTTAGTTTTTTAACTTTATGAATATTTTTTTTCTTATATTTAAGGTTTGAATTTTGATTAAAATTTTTTTAATTGGACATTATTTGTGCCAGTCTACAACAAAATTTGTGGAGTACAATCTGCACTAAAAAAGATAAGAATTTAAGGATTAGGGTTTGTTGGGATTCTATCAATTATACTAACAAATTTAGAGATTAGGATTTATTTTGTTTTAAAATATATGTTAGTAATGTATTTATCTTGTTATTATTGCTTTTGGTTGAACTTTTGTGATGCGTTTATTTTAACTTATTTTTATGAATTTGAGACTTAAACAATTGTAGAAGTTTACAATATTTGTAAAAATGAATCAAAAGGTAAGAACTAAAATATTACTTATCTTTAAATACAATTTGTGATTCTTACATTTTTCTTAATTGGATAGTTTTTAATTTTTTGATATATATTTTTAAATATATCTCAATAACAAATTTTTATTTTTGTTACTTTTACTTTTATGGTAATATTTATATGTTTCTTCTTTTGTAAGTTTCAGACTAAAGTTAGTAAATATAAGAATTTTGAGTGAGATTAAATCAAGAAGTAAGAATTATACTAACTATGATATTGTATATTTAATTATACATTTACTTGTTAGGAATATAAATATAATGGATTATGTTATTAAATATTATAGTTTCTTAGAGAGGTTTTTTTTATATAACTAGTATAAATTTATCTGGAAATTTCGAAAATGGACAGATATTTAAAAATTTACCGAAATGGACAAGTTGTGCTTGCATGTACGAAATGGGTAGGCAAAAGTCGTGCTCACATGCCCGGCTTAAGTGTACAGAAGTTTTCTTTTTGTCCTATTCAAAATCTTAAGAAGACTGATTTTAGCTTTTTAAAAAAAATGATAAAATCTAAAATTATTTTACAAATATATCAAATTAATCAGGTAAAACATACATATATTGCTATTTTTTCTTTTTTATTAAATTGTAACTCATCTTATCAAACACAATTTTTTAAAAATAGATCCTTTTAAAATTATTTTCTAATTAAATATTTAATTTTTTCTATATCCATTGTATTTATTTCATTTTAATAAATATTCAAATTTCAAAATTGAAATCTTAATATTTAAAATGTTAAATTTTCATTTTTATAAAATAAATAGAATAATATATGTAATTTGATAAATTATATATATATATATATATATATATATATATATATAATTTTATAAGTACAATAATATATATAATATAATATACAAGTTTTGTTAAGATTTAAAAAAAAATAGCATAAGTCATGCTTCGACTAGTGGTGGAGGAAAAAAAATAAAAAATAAAAATATTAAACAAGAGTTGTACGTGTAAGCACTACTACTGTAACACAAAAAAAATTATCCAATTAGTTCAAAATTACACGATTTCAAATAAGATAATAAAAAAATAATTTTACACGACTTTTTACTTTAGTTTTCGTGCAATTTATTGATATAATTTTTTTAAAATTTACCCATTTATGAAATTTACGAAAAAATCTACACCATTTTCGTAAATAAACCTTCTTAGAGAATATAAACTAAGTTGATTAAAAAAGCTTATTTATAAGTAAAATCGATGTGAAAATGGTTTGTATTGATAATTTTAAGTTTTGGTTCAATTAACTTAATTTCTTGAATTATTATCTTATATAGATATCTCGCTGAGAAGACCCAACATTGCTCAAAATTAAAATTACATGTTTGTTTTCATTTTGAGGTAGCATGACAAAAATTGGAGAAATCATGCAAAATTAACACACACCATTTTGATACATTATCTATACTATAATAAAACATTTATTTATAATAGAAAAAATTTAATTTTAAAAAGATAATGATTTTTATTTATAAGTTTTTAATTTAAGTAATAAAATACTCATTTTTTATCACATTTAAACTACTTATACTTAAGCGCAAAATTAGTCTATCCTTTCATAAAAGTTTTGTAATTGTTACAAAAGCATGCTAATGAATCATCTATCTCTAACAGCGGTTGAACTTGGTTCATAACAATAATTAAATCGAGAAATCATTTGATAGTTTTCACTCCTGAAGTGTGACGACAAAAGTTGGAGAAATCATGCAAAATTATAACAAAGACCGTTGTGATTGTCTATACTATATTTCTATATTTATATATTTAAATTGTCAAGATTAACTAACGTGGATTAAAT
>Ga0209700_102216_pt1 | contig 39823 bp, 20 predicted proteins | sample SiratroredBW_FD_187528 | JGI IMG/M metagenome (GOLD analysis project Ga0209700, IMG submission 187528) | Root nodule microbial communities of legume samples collected from California, USA - Siratro red BW (SPAdes) (version 2) | ecosystem: Host-associated > Plants > Roots > Nodule | place: USA...
TCAATTATTACTTTTATTTTGTAGTTATTTAGCAACAAAAAACCTAATTTGATGATTATTTTGGTTACAATTAGCAACCATTTTATTTTGTAGCTAAAAATTAGTCTCTAAATAGTTTTTTTTTTTGTAGTACTCCAACAACATTGCAAATATCATCATTACATGGATGACTAGACACATCATCCTCTAATGTGTCCTATGAATCTTTATTTGCTATACATTTTGCATAGTCATCTTGACAAAAACAAGTTAGTTACACTAGTAAATCATTCATAATTAATGTAAATGATATTGATACATGTAACCTAACCTTTATGAAGAAGTTGGTAAATGTTGCACCTTATCGATTAAAAAATAAGAATTTTTCAATACTTGATAAATGTTGCATTCTTTACCATATTTCTTGACCACTCAACCTTTGTAGAGCACTTGATGTCACAATTCCACTTATTGCAAATACATCCTTATTCCTCCTATATTAATGATTTTGTGGTTCGAATTAAATGATTCTTGTTTTTAATTTTATATCATGGTAATAGTCTTACAACGTTCCAAACAAATTGGGCAAGGTATTTTTCTCATTGTCATCCAACCACTTGATATCACATATGCTGAAACTTCGTGGTTTATCTACACTAAAGTTACCTCCATCAAAAAATTTGTTTTAAGGAAGCATCATACGTTAGTACTCCATCGTCTCATAACATTTCCAATTTATTTAGAAGGGCTTGTAAATATACATCAAGATTCTCTTCTCATACCCATCAAGAATAATAAGACTTACATGTTAAGTTAGTCAAAGCATAATCACTTTCTCACAACCTCAATTAAACATTTTGTGGCTCTATAACAAAGTTAGACCAAATATTATTAAATTGTTTTCAAGCTTCAACATTTGATGAATGAGATAAGGAATCAACGTTTCTTTCATGAATGTGATTCCATTCACCATTTGTTTGCATTGACAAATATAATTGTTGAATACTTGGAATAAGTGAAAAGTATTACATACTTTAAGTGAAACTAGTTTCTCCTTACTTCGTCTACTAACATGTCTATATGGTTTGTGCATTACAAACTTTTCAACTTTGAATAATTTCTTTTTTCTTTTTGTACAACATGTAGTCTTTGTAGGCAACAATCAATTTTATACACTTAAACCCCAATTCAACCATTGATTTCTTTACTTGGTAAAATTTGGTAGCCAAACAATTATCAATTGACATTAGATTTTCCATGAATTGCATCCATTCGTTAAAGCAACGCTAAGGTAAACATATATAATTTCAAACTTAATTCTCTCAAGGAAACTGACAATATAAAATAATTTTCATATCCATCCCATAAATGAAATTCTACCATTGTAAATTTGATTTCTAGTCCAACAAAATTTATTACTAATTGATCACAATCATCAAATAATTTTTAGTTACCAAAGCTACTATAATACGATTGATCAACCTCAAACACAAGAGGAATTTGGAGAATTGATTCACCATGATTTGTCTAATGTTAATAATTATAGATAAAACTATTCACACAAGTAAACCTTCACTACAATTTATATTTCATATCTCCTACATTTATAATTTTTATTAGGACTCTTATCTTTTCCTATACAATATTATTTGAATTATGTTTCAAAGAAAATTAATAAAGTTCACGAATTTGAACAAGATATTGTGATTAGAATCTACCATATAATTCATCCACGTTACAACTTCCATGTCTACTACATTTTAAAACAACAACTTACAACACAATTATTTAACATATAAAACATAACAAACTAAAACATATATAGTTAACATAATTATTAAACTCTTACTTAAGAAATTCAAAAAGTATTAAACCAAGATATAACATAAAAAAAAATTACTAAACTTAAGAAATTCACACAATTCAACAATCCTTTCATGTATCAAATTAAGATAAATAAATTTCAATCTGGTCATTATGTTCAGAGCTAATTCTCTTGTACTACTACCTTTACCTACAAAATTAAAATATATTTAAATTTATACACTTAGAATTGAGTTTCAATAGTTCATATTCAATTATCTTTTAGTGCACTCTGTGTATATGTAGTTTAAGTATAATCATATCATTAGAATATTAATTTAGACTGAAATTTCATTTTTATGAGCATCAAAATGATACATTATTCACTTAAGCATGCACATTTAATCACTTAAGAGAACAGGGTTACAACTAATCATTTCCAAACAATGGTGACTTAAGTGTCCAAATTATCTCACTTAAGCGAGAGGGTTAAACCACCTAACTTACTTAAGGCAACAACTTAATAACCCTAAATTTTTGCAAAAAAAAAATGCACATGTGAGAAGTACAACGAAAAGTTTTACCTCTTTGATACAAATATGTGTTATGTGGGTGACAACTATAGTGTTAGTGAACAATACAAATCACTAAAGAAACATAAGACCAAACATAAGTTGACTGTTGGTAAAGTAAATATCCTCTCCCTTAAGTGTTCAACTACAATAAGAAGAATAAGCGGTGAAGTTACTATTTCTTCTCAATAATAATTATATTTTTTACTGAATTATTCTCACTTAAGCAAGATATATCTCATTCTTAAGTGAGACTTCAATATCACTTATACATCATGCTTAAGCATATTCTGTCAATATAGACACAAGCTTAAACCATAGTCACTTAAGCAATGTGTTAGCCACACTTAAGGAAACCAATTTTGTGTTGTGGGAAAATGAAAAAAAAAAGTCATTTTCACTGGAACAGACTCAATTAAGCACAACTAGTTGGTCACTTTAGTGGTAGTAAAATGCAATAAATAATATTAAACTAGTCATATTATAAACCCAAGCTTGACTTCTTTAGGTTGGTAAATCATTCCACTCAAGCTTAAAGGGAGAACTCTTAGATGAATCTTGGATAAAATGTTGGAAGGATTATTAGATGAATTGTGATATTGATTTAACATAAGTCATGAAAAATAAAAAGGATTCAAGAATACAAATCAAGAAAATATTAAGAATTAGGAAGAATCTTGTGCTAATCAAACTTCATGAGATAAAAAAATATAGTGATCGGCTACTTGAGTCCTAATTTTAAAGATAAGAAACTTTAAGAAAATAACTCTTTACTCTCTTTGAAAATAAACTCTGAATCACACATATGCGCTGCATATTATGAGATAAACAAAGAAAGGAAGATCATTGTATTAATTTCTACTCAAAAATAAAAGCTCTAAGTTTTATTATCATTCAAGTTATTTTACATGAAGACATTTAACTCCTTATATATACACTAGGGCCAAATATTCTTTTGACCATAAAAAGGTAATCATGATAAAGATATTCTTAAGATAGTTAACTTATTCTTATCTTTAAACAAAGATACTCAAATTCAAGTTAAGTTAAAAGTAAGTTAAAAGTATGAATACAATATTAATATTCCTTTTTAAAATCACAATAGTTTTATTAGAAACCTACCAAGGAGTTAGATAAATCATACCATGCAATAATACACGCTCCATGACCATTAGATAGCATGCAACAAATGAGAGTTGAAATTAAAGCATCAGAAAGCTATTATTATAGTCATAAACACATTATGTGGTTTTGTTATTCACATGTTCACTATTGCTCTCGAACTTTAAAATTTTGTACATGGTATCAATATGCATCTCATGTTAGCAAGTTCTGGAGACCAACCATCTACTACATATGAAGGAGATCAAACCACTCATAAACCTTCAAGCTTTGACAATGAATCTACCTCTAACATCTATTATGAAGTTTTGATGCCTACAAGTTGAATAATCATTAGGAAAATTAGTATAGAGAAAAAAGGTCAAATATTTTTGTAGTTTATTTATTTTTGTTACTTTAATTTCTCAAAAATATTTTAAATATATTCTTTTAAACAATTATATTTATTTTTCATTAATGATATTGCGTCATAATTTTTATATTTCTTTTTAGACATACCATAAAGATACTATTTAACACATTTATATTTAATTTTATTCGAATCTCATTATATTTTAATATTTTTGGAGAATGATATAGAGTTCGGTCTTTTGAAGGTCGGCCTAGAGAGTTGGGCCATGGAGCTCGGTTGTCTGGAGATAGGTTTAGGGAGTTTGACTTAGTTAATCTTGTTGTGTTATAGTAGTTTGTATAATTAGACGTTTAATATTAATGGTAAGGTGTGTAAAAAATTGTTTTATAATAGGATTGGAGTACCCCTAAAATGTTCCTATTAATTTTATTCTTTGTAATTAGAAAAAAACTTAAAATAAATTTATACAAGTTTAAGCCTCCTCATTTAATTATAAGTAATTGATTATTTTAAATAAATTTACTCACTTAGTTATCAAAAGGTACTTAATTTTATGTGAATTTACTTATAAGCAAATTTATGTCCACTTAAACATTTTTCATTAATTTAATCGTTTAATTAAATTTATTTTAAACAAATTTATTATTTTTATGCTAACATATTTATGATTATTCATTTGTGACTAATATTTTGTCCATCACAAGTTATTGGTTTTTTTTTATTCATTTTGTGATAAAAATTTTAATAATGAAATATTTCTGACACAAGATTTCGTCACTAACACAATCAAAAGTTATTATATATTTATAAAATTAAAAGAATTATTATTTAGTAGTGTTCACCAGTACTACAAATTCATTTTTTTATTTGAAAGAAAAATATTTAACTAAAATTTAAAATTAAGTTTAAGGACCTTAAATTGCTCATATTATACATTTGATGACCAAAATTATCATTTACCCTAAAAGTAATTTATGTTTCGACAGTATCTTGCGAGTTGAAACTAAAAAAAAAAAAACCATTATTTTAAGCGTAATAGCACATTAACAGCTTGCAGTGTCTGATAACAGTGCACGTGTGAAGGGAATACTGTCGTCAAATCCGTACTAACCCTTTTCCTTCTTCTCTGCTTCCTTCACCACTTGTGACGCGCTTTTGTGAAACACAGAATATGCATCAAATTTCAAGTAGTCTCACATGGCCAATTTTAAAGTTCAACTAGAAAAGGAAATCGAAGTACAAATAATTTTTAATTTGGTGGCATCTAGGGTACGGTCTTTGACATGCCATATAATAATTCACTCTCTCGTATTCATTCTTGCCACACTCATTTAGCTTATGATATTTGTGATTAATTAAATCCATAATATATGTTCCTAAATTAAGAAAAATCTACGTTTGATGAAAGTTATGAGGAAACTTCATTAGGATTTAGCCATTTGTGGAACTAGCTGGACCTTATGAAATTTGCCTTTCTTCAATGGCTACCTACCATGCATGTGGGTTCTCAACATCGTCATGGTGAAAATTCTTTATTAGACTAACACTGGGTAGAGTTGAAGTCTTCAAACTTTAAAACGTGGAAGATTATGCTTGTTTTTAGTTGTTTAAAAATTAATGGAATCTTTGCTATTTTTTTTATCAGATAAAACCCCATTTGGCACATTTCATAAATATATTAGAAAATTGTATGGCTAACATTCTTGTTTCCATAAATGATGAACTAAAAGAAGAACTTATTCTTAGAGATTATTAAAAACTAACATTATCTTGTAAAGATTTAAAATATAATTAATCTTAGTATCATGCATGGACCAATGACACATTATTTTTTATGGAAAAGATAATGGAGCAACCATTTTATACTTTTAATCCATTAACATTTTGTTGTACATGAAAGTTTAGGGTGAGTTGGATCTTAAAAAGTTTATCAAGTCTAACACTGTTTAAAACTCAACTAGCGTTTATAAAGGAACTTGTATATTACTTATTAACAAAGTTTTCGCATTGATAATAAGACCTAAAGTAATGTCTTTATACAAGTTAAATTCTTATTAAAGTTTTATAATAGATAGTCCTAATTGTCTACGTGAATTAGGGTTAAATGATTTAAGGACAAGAAAATTTGACCAACTTTTAAATTTTAAGATTTACTGGTTGATATCGAGTGGAATATACTGTGGTCTAAGAGATTAATTTAGAATAGTGGCTAAAACATTGATAGTTAATATTATATACCAATTATTTTAACTTAATTAGTCATTAAATTTAATCATTATTTTTATTTTATAGTTATTTAATAACCAAAACTTAATTTTGTGGTTATTTTTGTCATAATTAACAACTATTTTATTTGGTAGCTAAAATTGATATGTAAATAGTTTTTTTCTTGTAGTGCAAATTAAAAATATATCCTAATATACAGTAAAAAATGTTTTGTCAATGTTAATCAAAAGATTCCCTTACACAATATGATAATTAGGAACCGAAGTTAGAAGTAAACATTGGAAGATGTTCAATCCTTTGTATTTATTGAAATAATGTAATGTTGTCTAGTTATTATATGTAAAATTTGATATTAGATGGAAAGTGTTGGAGATATTTTTTGGAAGATGTTCAATCTGTTGTATTTATTGAAATAATGTAATGTTGTCTAGCTGTTTCATGTAAAATTTGATATTAGATGGAAAGTGTTGTAGATATTTTTTAAATGTAAGGATTATTACTTTTTCAGAATTCATTCGAATGGTTGAAATATCACTTAAATGTTCCAATTCCTTCAATTTATGTTTTTTAAAATAAAAAACCAAAATAAAGTAAGAAGTATTCCAACTAATAAGACTAACCAAAAGATGTCTCAATCCAAATTAACTAAAATATAATAACTTGTGTAATAGTCAAGATTAAGTGAAAAATACTTTAACAAATATTGAGATAAGATATCGAGATAAAGATAAAGATTCCAATAACATAAGAGTTCAAGATTTCCAATTAAGTTTAATAAAAATTTTCTAACCAAGAGCATGTTGAAATATTATAATAGAGGTTGAATCCATAATATCATGCTCGAAAGTCGATGATATTTTAACAGATGTTATATTAAAGATGATCCTTACTATAATCAAAATGAAAATGTATTTTGGTCCAAATCAAATGTAATGTCGTAGTTAAAAGTAAGTTGACTAAGACTAAGAAAAAATTATCTAAAGTTGAGAAAACATACACTTATTAAAATTGAGTTAAAATTAGTTTGACGAGACTAAATTAAAATTATTGTGAGAAAGAACAAGTTAAAAATGTTTTGATAAAAGTTAGGTTAAAAGTATTTTAGCTAAAAGTATTTTAGCTAAAAGCATTCTTTTGACGGAAAATAGTTTAAAATAATTGTAACATGCGTACCGACTCTCTTCAAATCATGATCCAGCATAACAAGGTTCCATGGGTTGTTAATTTATATTTTTGTTTTATCAATGATTGGTGTGATAAGGTAAAAATGTATATTACTTTGGCATCTCATCATTTGATTACGCGAACAATAACCCACTTTTAACTTCCGATGGAACATCTATCTTTTAATTTGATGATTAGTGAGTGAAATTAAAAGTCCTTAATCATTCTTTTCAACTCTCCATATAAAAGTCTAAAACAGGTCAATTTCCTTCGAACAAAAGGCAACAGATTCCTCGATTCCTTGTGTTTGAAAACCGATCATACGACAAAAGCTACAATGCTAAAAAGGCAATAAATAGTTCATCTCCCATCACATTCCAAACCTTAGATCGACACACTCACAATTTCACATACCAAACAAAAGATTGTGGACGCTGAAAGCAAACCTAAACTTTATTTTTTGTGCTTCTTTCCTTCACGTCGTGGACTATATTACCAAAACAAAAGAAAACGTGTAGCCATTATTATGCTGCCGAAGTCCTTGACCATAAGTGTTAATGCATGGTAGTGGCATTTTGATAATGAAAAAAAGAAAAAAGAAAAAAACTTTTTGTGGCAGAGTGCACTTTCTCTTTCCTAACTGGCCCGTACCGACTAAGAGACCTTCCGTACTCAGAGACCCTAGAAAACGACAAGCAAATAAATTGTGGGGTCAAATGATTTGGATAGCATGCATGCATTCATTGCCCTAGAAGTGACCTCACCCAAGAGCCATGCATATATGCATGCATTTGGGAGTTGAAAGAGATAATAGGAAAGTGTCTAGTGTCATCTCATTCTTATAAACTAAACAAATGATATGGTGAAACAATTGTGAAGAGATTGTGATGGGGCAAGATGAGGTATGGGCGAAAGTACACTCAATGATTTTATATTTGGAAGGTTGTTGGGTCAGGGGAATGAGGAGGAAAAATCCATGTGGGGAGGGGGGTGTTGAATTCATGAAATATATTCTTAAAATTTAAGATGGGTATATTAAATATCAAATTCCCTGTTTTGCTACAGGGAATGGATATAGAGTGAAACTTCCAAGAAAAAAATGTGGTAGCAGTGGGTAGTGTCAAATCAACAACCATATCCATAGTGACAGCCAGTGTTTGATAGCTGTTTTTTATATCATGCAATAATATATGTCTTATGGGGTCAACAACACCAACTTCATCTTCAATCTTCATCCACTGCCTTTAAGTGACCTTCGTATGCTACTTCGTACTACACCACACAATCCATTTGTTTATTTATTTTGAAATTATATCATCATCTTATGGTAGAAAATAGTGAGAGAGAAAGATTAGAAAACAATTAAAAGTTATTTTTGTTAGCGAAATTGCATTTTTGCAATTAAAAATGAATACAAAAGATTTATTTTTTCTAAAACTACACGACCTTAAGAAATTAACCTTTTAACTTTAAAATTTTGTTTTTTAAATTTAAGATGGATTTGTTATTTTTGTCATACATCCTTAAATAATAAGGACTTTCCCTTTTCCATATTCTCATCCTTTTTTTTTTTTTCCATTTGTCTTGAAATAATAGTGAGCATAGATACAAAAGGATGAAAAGACAAGATGATGCAAGGACATGATTTAATTCGAACTATCATCATATATGCTATTTTGGCAAAAATAAATAAATAAATCATGCACAGACAAGTCCCATTTCATCTTTTGGCATTTTTCTAGTGAACTATCGTTACTATCAGTATTTGAGCTTAAAATAGTCCCAGTTGAGTTCCACTTTCAGTTAAACAGATAATGACTGATCACAACAAAATCATAATGGGGTAAGGAATTTTGGTGGGAAAGATACGATTTAATTAGATTTAAGGTTGTTCAATTGGAATTTTGCTTCACGGGGAAGGGGGGAATGGATTCAAGAATATAATAAGTATTGAGAATTTGTTTGATGAGATGGTGGGGATGGGGTAAGTCCATGCACTGCAATAGTGCAACCTACAATTGTTTTGAACTTGTAGACAATTCTTTGTAAGTGTTTAACATGAAGGATGCTGGTTTTTGGGATGAAAGAGAGGATTAGAAGAGAATAATACATCCTTAGCCTAAAATGAGAAATGAGTCACCATGGAGAGATTGGATTTGATACACATGAATATTCTGTGTCAAGTAGATTAATTCTATGAGGACTAGTTTAAACTTTTAAGGATGTTATGAAACTATGTTTTTAAGAAGTAGTGTAAAATAACCAACTTCCAATCTCTCAATCATCAAAATGGGCTTTGAAAAAACATCAAAATTACTATTTACTCACAATTGATAAGTCTAGAGCGCAAAAACACTTCTATGTTTGCTAGCAAGTCCGTTAACGTACATAAAATTTAAATGCCAAACTTATACACTAATATTAAAAGCTAGCTATTACTTTTTATATAAGAATTTTTTGTAATTGACACGTAACTATTTAAGAATTATATTTTTATAAAATCTAACAGTGAATCAAATTAGGAAGAGTCAAAGTATAGTTCAAACTTGTTCGCAAAATCTAATTTCTTAAACTCGACCCTTCAAAAGTCACTTTGAAACAAATCAGATTGATAGAACAAAAAGGGCATGAACACCACTATTTTCAACCATAAACTTTATGGATTTATCTTGGTAGAAAAATGCATTACTTCTGAAGATTTTACATACCATCGAAGGATGAAACTTACGGACAAATGTAGTGAGTTACGTTCAGTCGTTGGCCCATGATAGGCAATCATATATGATTTAATATCTAGATTAAATATCAGAGAAAAATCTTTGTGGTCGTTACACTACATAAAGGTACAATAATAATAAATATGTACTGTCCCCAGTCTCCACAATGAGTGAATTGAAAGAACAGAACTTTCTTTTTCCTTTTGGAAGGTATCAGATATCAATGTTTTTACACTACTTATTATTTGGGGGAGGGAGGGATCCAATGGCTCAGAATATCCCTACAAAGGTTAGACATCGTTTTCCTATTGGGATAAGGAACTCAGTTCCCTCCATAATAAACTGGCGGCATTTAATGTGAAGCTTCGGTAAATGTACTCAAGGAACTTATAAGAGACTCGTACACCCGTATTCCGTTCATGAACACGGTATCTTTTAAGTGCTGCAAATGACAGTAAAGGGAGTTAAAAATATGTATATACTAGAGTAGTAGAGTTCATGTGGAATGAAATGACGAATGCAGAACAACGAAGAATTGAAAGAATGATTTAAACCTCGTTGTGATCATGAAGCAAGATGGGAGTATTTTTCATTGGGGAGAAACCAAGTACAGGAATTCCTTTCTGCCTGAGGAATCGCGCATCAGTTGTAGATCCAAGTATTTCAGGATTCGAAAGTTTCTCTCCAACAGATGTGATTGCTTGCTTGAAAACTGACCACCATGGATTGGAATCATTAGTTGCAGTCATTAACGGGCGTCCCAGGTAGTCTCTGATGGGTCCTTTCTCAATAATCTTCCAAATTTGGTTGCACAAAAAGCAAGACAAAAATAAATTACCGTCAAGAAATTAATGGCAAAGAAAATGGAGTTATGTTTCAACAACTGAGAACCAAGTGGCAATATAAAGGAATAGAATAAAACTACGTAGCATAAAGAAAAAGCTTACAACCTCTTGTACTATTCATGGTGTTCATTCTTCAATACTAAATGCCACTACAGAGTGGCTAAAGCAAGAAAATCCTATAGTAGCACAGAGAGTAAACGTGATGACAACAATTCTAAAGTTTAGACACCTTAGTATGTGTTTTGGTACTTGCTGTATAGTATTCCCAGCAACATTTCAATTTGCAGAGTTCTGGAACAACTTGAAGCTCATTTTGATTTATGCGGCCTCACCTCTTCAATGGCTCTGACATATTATTCTATTGTAACTGTTTTTCTATTATAGAAAAGTCTTCAGTATACAAGAACATAAGTTCATGGACAGTTTATTTCAAAAACATTTGTTAGGGGCTAAGTGTTAGGATCCATTTGCAAGGCCTTGGACTGTCCAACTATATACCTAGCTTTTGTGATAAAGCATGGGCTTTGGATTATCAGACTACAGTGGCTGGCTCTTGTAGTGTGGTTCTTCCAACATTTTTATTAACTGGTATAAGAGTTTTGCACAATGCGTATTAATTGTAAACAAGCGATGCCACAGTACAATGCTCATTCGAGACTAGTCAAAGGGTTAGGCACATAGCTAACTTAAGCTGTAACTATGAGATGGGACGATAAGACCCAATTGCAATATGGGACTTCCCCTACATTAGAAGTATGGGAGTGGGATTTATACATAAAGCCTTGGACTCTACAACTATAATAGGTAGCTTTTATGATGGAACTCTCTTATGGTTCTTATCATTGAGTTTTATAGTTGATACATCCAAATGAAAATATAAAATCTACCAGAGGATACCATATATCTAATAGAAACAAGGCCCCTTGTCTATACTTTGTTACCATTCATCATGAAGTTAGTGGGCCCTATCTTATGAGGGATCCTTGTATAGCCTTTAAGACCTCTACGGCAAAAATCACCACAGAAAATGAGGATTTCATACATTGAATGTAATTCCATTGGCACAAGAACTCCAAATCTAGTTCATATCTACAATATCCCTTTCCATCGAATTAAAGAGTCTTCCAAGATACTGTGTTCACTTGCTTGTTAGCCTAAGATTTTTCTGGTTGCAGTTCCTTGTGACCCTTTCGTATGCATAACACAGTTCTTAATCACTAATCTTCAACTTTTAGTACATGTATTATCTTCCATTTTTTACCCAAGAGAATCATAATAAAGGAGTGCATTCTAGGATATGAACCAATGGAATTTTCCGTTCAGTAATCACTAGATGCCAAATTTTGAGCCTTAGATATTTTTCTCAAGGCTGACTTCTTGATATATAATAGCTCTAAAAAATAAAGAATTGAAATTGAAAAACTATATATTTATATTATGAAATTCTTTGGCAATTTTGTTATTTTATGACTTATGAAAGTGTTTTGGCACAGTTATTTTCTATCTTGTGTTTTATATATTTTTAATTCTAATTATTATTAGTACAGGTTGAAGTTAATGCATAGCAATCAATACTAAGCGATTATATATCAAAGATAGTGAACTGAATTAAGTATAGCATCCATGGCACCAACCTAGAAAGTCCAGTACCGTAAACATTGGTATGGGGAATGGCCCATACATAATGCCCTCAAATAACAAAGGGAGGAAGGAGCCATTTTCTAATGAGGAAGGGTACAAGTGTAATCAACACTAACTCCGAAAGAAGTCATGTATAAAGATAACAAGAGATAAAATGGAAAGATCTCTGTGATATTATGAACTTGTATAAGATTTAAGGAAAAGAAAACTATCGTAGAGATAGTGTTACTGAGAAAAAACTAGTAACAGAGAATATGAACCAACCACAATGAGGAAGAAGAAAGAGAATAAATCCATCCACATCTCCCCCATAACCGTAAAGGATCATATACTATTTTTCTCTCCAAATGTAGTTGAGAAGTGAGTTTGTTATTTTGATACTCTCACTCACCCTCCTTTCCGCATCACATGAATCTTTTGCCAACAGGTCCACTACCTCACTATCCCATGTGCAACTTCTTGTTTTTCCTCATTTGCCCTCTGCTCATCTCCACTCATGACAGAAGGTTAGTGTAATTATACTTTTTAAGGATTGAAATTTACATCTATATTGTTACCTCAGAAAATTTCCTCTCGCCACAATCTTTATTTAAAAATTATAAGGATTAGAAGATTTGGAAAAAACAAATATTCTAAATAATTATACTATTGAAACACATAACAGGGTTTGTGTTACATTAAGTTACAACTTATGAAGTACATATACGACACGGGGGACACGGTTAAACTGAAAATTATAAGGCACGGCAATATATATATATAGTTATGAATTTATTAAAATATATTAATATAGTTTATAATGTGAAAAAATGAAAAGAGAAACTTTTATAAAAAAATCTAACAAAAGATACAACTTCTACATTTCATCTTTATTGAAAAATACAACTTCTAATTCTAGTTCATCAAGAGATAAGTTGGCGATTTCAAAAATTTTATTATCATTCAATCAAAAGTTATCTCCTCCAATATCCCACAATTTAGTTTCCTCTTCTTTGTATTTTGAGGAATTTATTGAGAGAAGACGAAGATTACTATGAACATATACTAGACCTTCCGCCCTTTTAGGTATCATCTTATTTCTTTTCAAAAAATATATAAAAGAGTAAGTACTCCAATTCCTTTCACAACAAGAAGAAAAACATGGTTGTTCAAGTAGCTTAAAAGCTATTTTCTAAAGTATTGGTTCATGAGCTCCATGACAAATCCATCATGTTTTTGCATCCATTTTACCTCTATCTCTTGAAGAGTCAACATCCGCAAAATCTTCTCGTTAATTTGAAAAGTTTGCAAATTCTATATTTACTTCTCTCTTTACATTTGGATCATCAAAGTATCTTATAAAACATTTATTCCTTTTATGAGTAAGTTCGACATCGTGATGTGGAGCAAGTCTTTGTTAATCTTCACCTAACCACTATGAAGCTCTGACACATTGGTGAGTAGCCGTTTTCCCACGTCACCGACACTGACACGCGACGGAGGCGTGTACGACATGACACTGCGTTAGACACAGATTATTGGGCCGGACACAACCCTTGTTATCAATTGCGCCGAGAAGACACAACAGTGAAGCGAAAAAGACACGAATCGCATTAAATATGAAAACAAAACAGACAAATCTTCAAGTACCAAATATTCAAAAAACATATAACATTATATATGAAATCAAAACAGACAAATCTTCAAATATCATTCATAACTTATAAATTTGGTTAAGAATACCTAAAGAAATCGAAAAGAGAAGAAGCTTCCTGTAGAAGACCAAGAAACCAAGAAAAAGGAGAAGCTGTGGAAGAAGAATAAGATGTGGAAGAACGGAAAAGAAAGAATAAGTTGTAAGCTGTGTGTAGAAGTATATGGAAAGAAAGGATACGTAAACAAAAAGGTAAAGTTTTTTAATTATAATTAAATAATATTAAAACAATATTATAATATAATATACATTTTAAATTTTTTATAATCATTATTAATATAATTATTTATATTAAAAAATATATTAAAAAATATATTTTATAATTTTATCATTTTTTTAATTATTATTATTTATTTAAATTTAAAATTTGAATAATATTTTTTTAATTTATGTTTTTTCAATTTAATATCTAAATATAATTTTTTATATAATATATAATTAAGTTATATTTAACTTTTTTATTATATAGGAGATTAAGATGAATATATCCAATCAAGCTATAAAAGAAGATGAAAGAAAAACTTTGTGGAGATATGTTTCAAAATTAGGAAAAACTCTTGGTGGTGGAAATCATATGATCAAATGTAGTTTGTGATTTTTATTACACTAAAGTAGGAACGGAGGAGTTAGAATTTGTCCAAAAGTGACAGCATCAAAGCTCATTAAGACAACGAGAAAAATGTTACTCTATCACCTATACTTATGAAGGAACATTTTTTTTGTTTGAAATCTCTATTTTCAATGTTGCCTGTTGTCTAATTTTTTAAACTTAATCAACTTTGTCGCAGTCAAGTTTGGACAAATTCTAACTCCTCCTTTAATTTTTAATAAATGAACTTATACTCTAATATAAATGAAAAATCACATAAATTGCATTTGATCGTACAATGGTTTTGTTTCATCTTCTTCTATAGCTTAATTAGATATATTTATCTTAATCTCCTATATAATAAATAAATTAAATATAACTTAACTATATTATACTACCCACCTTTTAAGTCTATTTTCGAAAATATACTACTACCATACAACTCATCTATCAAGTCATCTAGTCAGAGGGGATGTCTAGGTAGTGATATTGTTTATAGCTTTACAATCCGTACACATATGCAAAGTCCCATCTTTCTTAGGTACTAATATTGCAAGCATTGCACTGAGCTCATGCTTTCTCTAACTTAGCCTTTATCCATGAGTCCTTCCACTTAACTTTGGATCTCCTTTGTCTATTTAAGGTTACTTTTATAGTCAAGCCTTGTTAGGCAATGATACTCCAAGAATGAGGTCTATTTGATGTTGTTTAATGCCTTTTAAGGGAGCATGTCCCTTCGATGGATCTTGAAAAATGTCCTTATATTCCTCTAAGAGTTTTTCCATGCCTAAAGAAGGTGAAGGGGAAGTTGAGAAAACAAAGAACAAACAATAGTGGGTAAAAGAAGATACAAGGGCTTATGAGTTAGTTTTACCCTTTCAACTTCCTTGGATGAAGCCATAAGTGTCTCCTTGCCTTAATCTCCTTTGGATTTGTTTTGGGAAGGTGTCTTTTCACTTCCCCTTGCTTGCCTCATCACCATTTGATCTCTTCTCACTTCTTGGGAGTGAAAGGCTTAAGGAAGTATTTCTTACCTCCATGCTCAAATGTGAACTTGTTGGTTAGACCATCACGATTTACATGTTTATCATATTGTCATGGCCTTCTGAACAATACATGACTTGCTTCCACTGATACCACATCACAAAGCACTTCATCTTTATAGTTACCAGTGCTAAAACTTATAAGGACTTGCTTGTTAACAATATTTCTCCATCATTATTCAACCATTGCAGTTGGTAAGGTTTTGGATGAGGAATGGTGGGGTGTTAAGTTTTCCCACCATCCTTTCACTTGTTATATTAGTACAACTTCCTCAATCAATTATAAGTATGCAAACCTTGTTGCTAATAAGGCATCTAGAGTGAAAAATGTTTTCTCTTAGAGAATATAACTCACAAAGAGATTTTCGATCAATATTCAAGTGTTTTTACAAAGAACAAAGGCCTACTTATATAGGCAAGGAAAATCGGCCAAGAAGAGGAAAAGACAAGAAGATTGAGTTGCCTTTGCTAATCCGAGAGTTAGCTTCCTTAAACATGATTAACACATAGCAATTTCTTGAAATTAGAGAGTGCACATAGATAGTTCCTTGAATATGGGAAAACTAATGATGACTCTTTCAAGAGTCAAATGAATAGTGCCTATCTTACTCTCCAAAAGGCACAAGATGACTCTTAAAAGCTTGAAAGGTCAAGTGAAAAAGTCCAACTACCCATGTACATTTAAAAGTGACATGTTTAAGTTAGAAAACTCTCCAAAAGACACTCCTAACTCTCAAGTTCGACCAACATTCTCTCAAGTTCTAAAACTCAAGTTTCAAGCTTCTCTCAAGTTTCGTTAGAGTCTAGAATACTCTAAGTAAACAAAGTTAACAAGGAATGCATTAGAATATGAGGAATCTACAAGTCTACATTTCTCTTCCATAGCTTGGAGTCTCCCTTTTGTAACTCTTCCTCGAAATCTTCTCTTTATCTTATCTTCTTTAGTTGTTCTTGTCAAGCTTCTTGTATTTATTCCTCGTCTCCTTTCCTCTATTTTCAGCAAGTTCTTCCTCATCCTTTTTTATATAACTTTAGAGCCTATTATTTCTTAACTTGCAAGAGAAAAGGATTATTATTGTAATACAAATGTCATAAAAGAGTTCAATCTTTAATACAAGCATAGAAAAGATGCTTGAATACAAACCTTTTCAAACTTTTATATAGAAACACAATCCTACCTAGGGTGTTATTACCCAGTATTTTGAAGATTAGCTAGCAATGATAAACAGTCATGCTATACTGATAACTCTATCTTTATACGTCATTTTGACGGACCTAGTATCATAGACGTAAAATGAAGAGTTATATAGCAGCCAAAAGGAATGGAATGAGTCTGTTTACTTCTACTCCATTTCGTGTTTCCAATTTTCAATTACAATATTATCATATTGTTTTCAAAGATTTGAGCAGAAAGTAGAGAAAACAAAAATAAATGCTTTCAATCTTCATATGCAAATCTTTGAAAACAGAGAGATTGAAAATGAAAACTGAAAACTGAAAGTAACTAAAAGGAAGAAATAATAGAGAATAAAATCAAAGGTAAACAAGCCTTGAATATGAAGCAAATGTTTTCATCTTCTCCATTATGCAAAACAATACAACACTACAGCACCAAAACTATGTCTTTGTACCCAAGCAAGGGAAATCCAAATTCAGACCAGAACAAAGCATCAGTACACAAGCAAGGGATCCAAATTCCTACTCGAACAAAAACTACAGAGAATGACAACATACAAACTGGCAATGATGTGTCTGTTTTCAATGGAATTAATTGCTGGAATATTAATTGTTAGAATATTACTGGCAGAATATCTGCATCATTAGCAACATATCTGATCTATTAGCCTACCAAAATTTGTGAGATTGTACAATTGTAATTACATAATTATCTTCGTAGTTAACATTTATAGCAATTTAACTATTGTTTAGGGCTGAAAATCAACTTTGTATTACGCTGTTTATATCAAAATTCTCCAGCAGAAAAAGGGACACTTTTGACCTACATTTTCTTTGGTTTAACATCTGTTTTCCCGTTTGAACGATAATCAACACATCTTTCCCACTTTTCCAAAAGCACAAATGTAGAAGGAACTAAGATTGTGGATTGTCGTTCAGTAAGAAGCAACTAAATATCAAACAAACTAGTTGATACCTGAAAACTAACAGAAGCATTGCCCTTAAAATTATATTAAACTTAAGTGGCTACAAACAAAAATCAGGATCTTTGCCTTGCAGCCTACTTTGGTAAGAAGGATAATGACTCATTAGTCCAATCCTAGTGAATCAACTCCTGTTTCGAATTAAAGCCAATTTTCTTCACCATGTTTGTTTCATTTTTCCAACTTGCTTCCCAATCAAGCAAAGATCCAAAAGGTCAAATAGATTTCTTTTCATGAAAAATCTCACCTCATACGACATATTCCTAAAAGCCGGCGCCCACTCATGTGCAATTCTCCTCCTAATCTCATCCGGGTCCGTTGTCGGCAACAGCCTGAGATCAAAACCAGCCTCCGCCTCCGAAGGTTGCACGTTCATCGCAAACCCCTGCACAAAAGCACATCATTCATTCCAAAACCATGTTCAATCAAATCAAAACCAACCCAGACCAAGCAATCCCAAACTCACATCATCAGAAACAACGCCAGCCTTAAGATAAACCGGATTCACCGCCACAACCTCCGCGTTCAACGCTTTCCCAGCCTTAATCACCGCAAACTGGCTCTCCCTAAACCTACTCACAACCTCCACACTCTCCATCAGATTCTCCATCGCATTTCCATCGTACATCCTCGCCCCGTGCCCGGGCGCTCCCTTCGCCCGGATCTTCACGTTCCACGGAACCCTATCCGCGTAGAAAACCCTAAATTCGTCGCCGGGCGAGGCCTGCCCCTCGTCGAGCGCGAAGCCAACGTTGAGCCGGAGGAACTCATCGGACTCGACGAACTTGGCGGCCCCGTTCAAGCCGCCTACCTCTTCCTCGGGGACGAGGGAGATGTGGACGGAGCGCAGAGGGGAGAAGGCGCGGGCCTTGAGGTTGCGGATGGCCTCGAGGTACTGGACGGCGATGCATTTGTCGTCCTGAGCGCCGCGAGCGAACACTTTGCCGTCGGAGGTGCGGTGGGCGGAGAAGGGAGGGTGGAGCCACTTGGCGGGCTCGGCGGGGACGGAGTCGAGGTGGGAGTTGAGGAGGATAGAGGGGAGGGAGGGGTTTGAGCCGGGCCAGGTGAGGAGGAGGAGGGGCTTGCCTGGGACGAACTCGATGGTTTTGGAGGCCAGGCCCAAGGAATGGGCCTGGGCTTTGAGGAAGGAGACTGCGGAGTAGTAGTCAGGGGTGGGGTGGGCCGTGTTGATGCGTAGGTAACGCTGGAAGCGCGTGATGGGACTGTCTTCTTCTTCTTGGTGACTTTGGGTTGCCGTTGCGGTGTGGAGGAGCGAGGAGAAGAGGAGCATTAAATGGAACAGTGAGAAAGCGATAACGCTACAGTGAAAGTGTGGAGTAGCCATTGAAATGGGACAAAGCTAGTCAACTCAGTTCCACTGACTCACTGAGTACCTTACAATGAAGTACTCCTATAACTCAATGCTCACCATACATATCTTAGAAATCGAATATTGACTGTTTATGTATGTTACAGGTAATATTATTTTAATAAGATATAATATTTTATTACAAAAAATAATTGTAATATTTATCAAAGAATATTTATCCTTCTTATTCGGATCCTTTTCATTTTTCCAAGCCATTTGAGACCTTCCTTATTACCCATTAAACCTTTCCACTCATCATACATATCATAGATCTCAGGTTTAACAAGGAGTCACACGAGGGAGGAAATAGCTGGACTATTAGATCCCTTACTTACATCTTATTTGGATCTATTGCACATGTACTGTTCAAATAGGGAGAAAGAAGGAGAATATAAAAGACGAAATATATATATATATATATATATATATATATATATATGACATAAAAGATATACATAATTAACTATGTTACATTAAAGACATAACCAGTTATGTTTTCATACGTGCTACGAAGTCTTCAACACAATCAATTATGTATTAAAATGTTATTAATATTTATATATTTTTTATTTATTATAATCAAATAATTAATGAATATAATATTATTAAAATAAAAATAACAAATAAAAATGATTTTTTAACCATATTAATTATAAATTTTTAACTCAAATCTATTTACTTTTCTTACATTTAAAAAAATTTATTTTTCACTTTTTTATTTTTCGTTCTTTATTTTTTTACCCCACCCTCTTATCCGAATATTTAAGAAAGGATGAAGATGCATGAGTTTTAACAATATTTCATTCCCACATAGTTTAAGTAATATTTTGTCCCGTAAAATTTGTTATTCCTAAAAAAACTAAAAATAATTGTTTGAACTTATAAATAAATCTTTCAAGGAAGACTGTATGATTTAATTTTAGGATTTTTAACTAAAACATTGACAACAACAAAAAACTTTTTGAACCTATACCTTTAGGTTACCATTTTGGAAATGTAACACACATATTTTAGTTTTAACTCTCACAATGTAGCATTTATAAGTCAGCAATTGTTTGTTCCGCTGCAATATTTTACTCACTCTTTATACCATATGTTTTAAACAATCCAAAATTCTATATATGTACTTACGAGAAGATCTCTCAATTTTAGATTTATGATATCATGTGTTTTGGAAGTTATTTTGTTGAATACGTTATTTAGATTAGTTCATAAGAATTTTGAAGACTCCATCTAATCTATTTATTTGTAACAAAATACTCGAGTAATGAAAGGTAATTACAGCCGTTAAATCTATAACTTCTCAAATATATATATATTTTAAGAGATTTGAAAGCACATAAAGTACATTAACCTTGAATCACTTGCTAGCAGGCTGAACCTTTGCAACTTTCAATGTGCATAGGAAAAAGATGATAAGGATTGTTGTTATGGTTGTGTTACAGATTGCTAGAGCAGGGTATTCGATAATAAATTTGATCATTAATAATCATGTTAGTCTTTCACTCACATGTGAGGTTATTGGTATTGATAGAGGTTACCAGGTTTTTCTTTGATGGTATGCAAAGTTGTGAAATCATGTGGGATAAGGAATCTGACTTAATTTATTTAGTTGGAATATTGTGGGGCATCTGATCTTCTTTCGTTATAGACATTTTTTAGATTGTTTAGTTGTATTAAATGTTCTGCACTAAGTTTAGCACTTCTTGTGATAGAAGCTTAGACTTCTTCAATTTTAATGTTAGGTTTGAATTGATAAATTAATAAAATCGAATCACAATATTTAAATTTAATCACGATAATGTTCAAATATAGTTTAAAATATTAGAATATATATATATATATATATATATATATATATATATATATATATATAAATTAAAAAATTGTTAGAGGTTGTGATATTTTAAGCAAACTTTGAAATGTTTATTAAGAATATTGAAACCGTTTAATAGGTCATAAATTGTCTAATGTCTCAACAAATCGTTTAGGGACTTAATTGATTTAGACAAATCATCTAGAATTTCAATAATGTGATGTTCCTCATGGCAGGTTAAATGGATGTCAAAATGTGCTAAAAATAAAATTAACACTGGTAGGAATATTCAAAGGGGTAACACCGGGGAGATCTCGCACAGTGAGAACTGAGTCGTCGCACGCCACTGCTACCTAGTCCGAGCTCCGCTGCCCAGTCCGCATGTCGCCGTCTCCGCTACCTAGTCCGTGTCGCCGCCTCCGCTGCCCAGTCCGCGTGTCGCCGCCTCTGCTGCCCAGTCCATGCAGCTGCACTCTTCCAATGCTCTGGCCACCGTAGTCATGCGAGACGCCACAGTTGTGGTTCTCCATATTTTGCCAATTGATTCGGTGTGTTGGTTGTTGGTTCTTGGCTTCGTATTTTGATGGAAATGTCGTCCAAATTTGATATTGAGAGGTTTGATGGAAAGACGAGTTTTACACTTTGGCAAGTGCGTATGGCCGCCATATTGTCTAGCCTTAACATCAAGGATGTCATCTATGGTAGAGAAGTCAATGCAGAAATGACAGATAAGAGGTGGAAGGAAATAAATGATAAGGCTCTTCCACTATCCAATTGTGTTTAAGTGATGCAATACTTCAAGAGGTTCTCTTATAAACGACTGTTATGGGTTTGTGGAAGAAGTTGGAGGAGACGTATATGAAGAAGTCTTTAACAAATTGGTTACGGTTGAAGCTACGCCTCTACACTCTTCATATGGTCGAAGGTACATCTATTTCTGATCACATTGCGGAGTTTACCTCCATCTTGAATTATTTGGGGAAGTTAGATGTCAAGGTAGAGGATGAGGACCAAGCTTTGTTGTTGTTGTGTTCTTTGGCTACATCATATAAGTCACTTAGGGACATGGTGATTTATGGTAGAGAGAAAATTTCTCTTGAGGATGTGAAGGGTAACCTGCAAGCTAAATTGCACTTGGATAATGGATGACCAGTGTTGATAAAGGAAGTCAAGGTGTTGGTTTAGTGGCCGAACAGAGGAGGTCTAGTGACAAAACCCCGATGGGAAATAGAAGTCGGTCAAAGTCAAAGCATAAGAATCTTACATGCTATTATTGTAAGAAGAAGGGACACATAAAGACCAATTGTTTTATCTTGATGAATAAACAAAAGGGACGTGGAAGTGTTGCTTCGGAAAAGGTCAATGTGGCCAAGGATGATGACACATATGATGTTCTTTATGTGGTTGATAATTGTTTCAATGATGATAATGCTTGGATTATAGACTCCGGTACTTCTCAACACATGACTCCAAATAGGGATTGGTTTGAGACATATGAGCCTTCAAGTGGAAAGGTTCTTATGGAAAATAATCATTTGCGCAAGGTTGTCGATGCGGGCTCAGTGAAGATTAAATTCCATGATGGTAAGACACGAAGGTTGATGGGTGTGAGACATATACCCGATTTGAGTAAGAACTTGATTTCTTTAGGGTCTCTTGAAGAGAAGGGATGTAAGTTTCAAAGTGATGGTAGAGTTCTTCGTGTTTCCAAAGGAGCTCTCACCATTATGAGAGGAAAGAGAGTTGGAAATCTCTATTTCTTGCAAGGGTCCATTGTCATAGGCTCGGCCTCCATGCGAGCTCGGATCCTACCTTGAATGTTGATGTTACGAAGTTGTGGCATATGAGGTTGGGACATATGACCATTTTGAGTAAGAGAGGCTTGTTGTGTGGTCAATGCACAAGTAGATTGAAGTTTTGTGAGCATTGTGTATTTGACAAGCAAAAGAGATTGAGCTTCTCAACGACCATTCATTGGACCAAGGAAACGTTGGATTACATCGGATCTTTGGGGACCTTCTCGTGTGCCATCAAAAGATAATGGTTCTCGCTATATGCTTACTTTCATTGATGATTTTTCAAGAAAGGTTTGGACTTATTTCTTGAAGGAGAAAAGTGAGGCCTTTAAAGTGTTTAAGGAATGGAAGACACTCTTAGAAAATCAGACTGGAAAGAAGATCAAAAGGTTGGGGACCGATAATGGTTTAAAATTTTGTAACCACCAGTTTGATGAGTTTTGTAAAGCTAAATGAATTGCTAGGTACAAAACAGTGGTTAATACTCCATAGCAAAATGGAGTTGCGGAAAGAATGAACCATACATTGCTTGAAAGGGCTCGTTGCATGCTTTCCAATGTAGGTCTTGGGGAGTTTTGGGCAGAAGCGATTAGCATGGGATGATATCTAGTGAATTGATCTCCTAACACTTCCATAGAATGCAAAACACCCAAAGAAGTATGGTTGGGTAAGCTGGTTGATTATTCAAACTTAAGGGTATTTAGTTGTCCTGCTTATGTTCATGTAAATAAAGAAAAGTTGGAGGCAAGAGCAAAGAAGGGTGTTTTTGTTAGGTATCCCATGAATGTGAAGGGGTACAAGATGTGGTGTCCCGCATCTTCTAAATTTCTCATTTCAAGAGATGTCATTTTTGATAAGTTGGCTATGTTGAAATCCAAGGATGTTGTGCTCAAGCCGACCATTATGAAGAATGAGAAGATTGACAAAAAGGTGGAGTTTGAGGTGTCGGTCCAACAAAGTGATGAAGAAAAGACTATACCACATGAAGATGCTCATCCGAAAGAACAAGAATAAGTTGAAGAGCAACCATATTTATTGGCAAGACATCGTGAAAGAAGAGAAATTAGAAAACCAGTGAGATATGCTGATTTTGCTTATTGTTTTGCAATTGTCGAAGAGGTGAAATATAATGAACCATCATCTTACAAAGAAGTTATTTCTTCCAAAAATACAATGGATTGAGTTTCAGCCATGAATGAAGATCTTCAATCGTTGGAAAGGAATCACACTTGGACTCTTGTGAAGCCACCTAGTGGTAAAAGGATTGTGGGTTGCAACTGGATCTTCAAGAAAAAGGTAGATGGCTCAAGACTAGAAAGTTTTCGATATAAAGCAAGACTTGTGGTTAAGGGGTATAGTCAAGTTCAAGGTGTGGACTTTAATGAAGTATTTTCTCCTGTTGTCAAGCACACCTCCATTCGAGTTTTGCTCTCTTTGGAGGCAATCAAGGATTTGGAGTTAGAGCAATTGGATGTGAAAGCTGCTTTCTTGCATGGTGATTTAGAAGAGCAAATTTACATGAAGCAACCAGAGGGTTTTGAAGTTGTGAGAAAGGAGAATCATGTATGTTTGTTGAAGAAGTCAGTCTATGGACTCAAGCAATCACCTCGACAATGGTACAAGAAATTTGACTCATTCATGATTAGTATAAATTTCTCCCTCTCTAATTATGATTGTTGTGTCTACTTCAAGAAGTTGAGTAGCGAAAAATTTATCTATTTGTTGCTCTATGTTGATGATATGTTGATTGCCGCTTCCAATATGGAAGAAATCATAAGATTGAAAGAGCAACTTGGTTCGACATTTGAGATGAAAGATTTGGGGGCTGCCAAAAGAATCCTTGGCATGGAAATATCAAGAGACTAACCTAATCGAAAACTCTTTCTCTCACAAAAGGAGTTTGCGAGAAAGGTAATCCGTTGTTTTGGCATAGAGAAAGCTAAGATTGTTTCCACCCCTCTTGCAACACATTTCAAGCTTTCAACCGCTTTGAGTCCTAAATTCGAACATGAGAAGAAGTATATGGAAAATGTTCCATACTCAAGTGCAGTTGGGAGTCTCATGTACTTGATAGTGTGTACTAGACCCGAGATATCTCAAGTCGTTAGTGTGGTAAGTAGGTACCTTGCTTGTCCCGGAAGAGGACATTGGGAAGCGGTAAAATGGATCTTTCACTACTTGAAAAGTACATTAATGCTCATTTGAAGTTTGGATTTTGGTGGTGATTTAGATAAGAGGAGGTCTTTGACAGGTTATGCTTTTACTCTTAGAGGGTGTGCAATTAGTTGGAAGTCAACACTTCAATCCACCGTTGCACTCTCTAGTACGGAAGCAGAGTACATGGAAATCATAAAGGCTATTAAGGAGGCTATTTGGCTCAAGGCATTTCTTGGTGAGATTGCTTCTCTTGATGATCCTATCAGGATATTTTGTGACAACCAAAGTTTTATTCACTTGACGAATGACCAGATGTTCTATGAGAGGACTAAGCACATTGATATAAGATATCACTTTGTGCGTGATGTGATTTCTGAAGGTAATGTGCTTGTAAAGAAGATTAGCACCGAAGCGAATCCGGTCGATATGCTTACAAAGCCTCTTTCCATTGCAAAGTTCAAGTTTTGGTCAAAGACAATTTCAATCTATTTTTAGTTTGTTTTTGAGTTTGTTCTAGTTAATTTCTATTTACTTTCTAGTTGTACAATTCGGATCAAGGTGGAGATTGTTATACTTTGACCCGAATTTATTGCTTTGCCCTTTTTAGTTTAGGGTTCTGGATATCCCTTTTGTATCTCACTTTTCAATAGAGAAATAACAGAACCCACTTTAACAACACCATTTGACCAAATTAATAAGAGTACCATATCCTATTGTATAATTTGTTTTTCAGGTTCACTTGAAAGTCAAGAAGCAGCTAAGTATCTTGATAGTGATTATTTAAAGCACTGGTAATGCTTTAAAGTTAAAAGTTTTAGTGTTAAAACCTAAGAGATAAAGGGAGAATCCTTGACTATGGTGATATAAGAGATGATACTTATATTATCCATAATGTACTTTATGTTGAGGGTTTGAAACATAATTTGTTGAGATTAGTTAGGTGTGTGACAGAGGTCACAAAGACAACTTTGAACAAAAATCTGTGTTTAATATGTGAATCTAAAACGATAAACTAATGTTGGTTGGTAAGTGAGTTAACGATATGTTCATGTTTTTGATGCATTGAATTTTGAATGTCTATTAACAAAAAATGTTGATTCTTGGCCATGACATAAAATGATTGCTTACATTCATTTACATCTTTGAAAAAGATGGTTACAAAGGATTTAGTAAATGGACTTTCAAAGCTTAAGTTTGAAAAGGACAAGGTTTGTAAAACTAGTCAAAAAGGGAAACAAACCAAAACCTCTTTCAAACTGAAAAACTTTGTTTCTACCACTTGTTAACCGCTTCACATGGACTTGTTTGATCCTTCAATAACCACTAACCTTGGAGGGGACTATTATACACATGTCATTATATATGATTATTCTAGATTCACATGAACATCGTCGCAACTAAGGTCACGATGTGATGATGAAAAAAGACTTTGAAAATCATAGGAATCTCCACTATATTTTATAATGAAAAACTATGGAAAAACTTTTTAAAAGAAATGATATATGAAACTATATTTAGGGTCAGATGGTCAGTTATGTGTAAAAAAAGGTGTTAACACCTTACAATGTCAATTTGAATATGATATGTGCAAAAATGAATGTAGTTGTAAAATGTCTGTTAATCCTAAAAACATTCATGTAAAAACAAAGAAAATAATTTTAAATATTTTATTTGAGTCCAACGAGGATTGATTATACTCTTATATATTTTGATTCACAACCAAAAAAATTATGGAATAAGTAGTTCTAAATGATAAAAATGGTTTTTTTATGTGTTAAGTTTCTTTTTTTAATTTTAAAATTGTAACATTTTTAGATTTTTTTAATTTTTACAATTTATGTTGATCATAATAACACCCTGTGAATAACTATTCTTAATACTCTTATTATACCATGAAAGAAGATAATATAAACTAATTATTGATATTAGAAATTGTTACATAAATTTATTTTGAAAGAAAAATGATTTTTAATTTTTTGTAAAAAGAATATTAAGTATAAAATAACACGTTCAATTATAAAATACATAAGTAAAATGCTAAAAGAAAGAGCCAAGATTTGAAAAAAAAAAAAAACTAATGATGCATTTTAAATGTAAGTGACAAATAATAGAAATTCTGGACCAATCAAATGTCTTGATTTCATTAATTTTATTCATTAGACGATGTTTTTGAAGTTATCTTTTGATTTCATTAATTTTATTCATTAGACTATGTTTTTGAAGTTATGTTTTGATGATAATGAAATTAAGTTTATATTTTAATTATTTGTTTTAATAATGTTTGCAGAAAAAAATTAAATAATGTGTGTAGAATTAGAATTTTAAGTGAAAAGTAAATTTTGAATTAAAAGATAAAATTTAATTTTTGATAAAGGTAAAATTTTAATTTTTTATAAATATAAAATTTAATTTTTAATAAAAAATAAATTTTTATTTTGGTAAAGAAAAAAATTGATTTTTTTTATGAAACAATAATTTATATATAATGAGATATAATTTTTGTATAATGAGATATAATTTTTCCATGCTTATCAGTCAGGTCACATATTTTAGTTTTCATATTCACTTATCTTTTATCATTTTGATTTGAGATAAAAAGAAAAATAAATTTACAAAGTTATTCACGGTTTGCATAACACAGATTTTAAAATTAAAAAACCTATTCAGTAATATGATTTGTTCTTCAATTCATGATTATATAATTCTATCCAGGATACTCTATGCATCAAATTGAAAATAAAATTAGCATTTACTGTTTTTCTAATGAAAATCTTTTAATAATACGTTTGCCAAGTTACCACTTCGTTTATCAAGTCAATACTTTATCTTACTACTTTTATCGGACACTGATTTTATAAAAATTATAAAAAAAAAAATTAAACACGTAATTTAATCCTCCATTTATATATTTTACTTATATCCATGATTATCCAATTTCTACTACATTGTAACCTCTACGTTGTCCTTTTGTTTTTTTTTTTAGCTCTTCATTTTGACAGTGTACCTTTTATGTCATCAACTAATTTAGGTAATATTTCTAAAATAACTTTCAAACTTTATAATAATCATGAATATGAATTGTTTACAAAGCATGTGGTCAAAGTACTTAGATTTCTTTTCCTTTTTGTTGAATAATTATTCTTGGTTTCCTAGAAATGATGAGCACACATATCTCAAATGATATGTTAACATCCAGTTTTAATTTTTTTTACCTTTAAATTAATGATGTCAAAATAACCGCTTTTTGATTTTTTTCCTGCTATTTTTTCTTGTTAATTAATAATTTTTTTATGCTTTAGTTTTGAATTTATATTTTTGACATGTAAATAGCGAAATATATATAATAATAATTACGAAAATAATAATTACTAAATTCAAATAATATATCTAAAAAATAGTTTATAAGTGAAAAAGAATTAGTTGCTTTAGTCAAACGTAAAATTAAAAAGGGGACTAATTTAGATATTATCAAAACAAAAAAAATTTGGAAATAAAGAATTTCAATCGATTTATCCAAACGCAATAATTTTTTTTAAGTTAAAAAAAATTAAGTTTCTTTATCCAAATAAGAAAAAATTAAAAGAAAAAAAATCATTTAAAGCACTTAAAAGTTAAAAAATTTTAATCTAATTTTTTTTTTTTCATCATTGGTTTCTCCATTCACTCAACACTATCCATTTACCAATGATATAAGTAAGCCATAACATGCAAAGGTAAATTATTTTGATTCTTACCAGAATTCGCAGCCTTAATGTGAAAAGGACATTGTTTAGGTGGCATATTTCATTACATGGACTTTCCTCAAGAACATGATTGGCCAATACAAATCCATGTAAGCTTCAAATGCGTCATCAGCACCAAAATCACACCCACTCAAGTTGTTCTTTTTGACCAGCACAAACTTAACTTCCAAACCTACCCACTTAACTTTTCCTCACCCAAACGCAAGAGACATACATCACAACACAACACAAAACTGAATTTGACAAGATCTGAGACAGTGTCTGATTCCAGGGTCAACCTTGGCTAATGGGTCGGAGCACAATGGAGCTTGGAAGTGGAGTGTCTCTGGTGGCGTTGTTCTTATGCTTAACCACTTACTTTTGTGTGGTCCCACCTGCAGAGGCAGTGTGGTTTACAATCCCCAGTACGGGGACCAAGTGCATGTCCGAGGAAATCCAAAAAAACGTGGTTGTTTTAGCCGATTACTATGTTATCACCGAAGAGGGTCCCAAGCTCAACACAGTTTCTGTCAAGGTATGCTTCTTAATCTTCAAATTCATATATGTTGTTGATCTATCTGGTTGATTGATTTTGAATTGCATTGCTGGCTACTTTTGTTGTTGTTTGATTTGTTGTGAAAATTCATGTTGGTAATTTTTGTTTATGAAATCATGTTTTCGGTACAAAGCATCAATTGACTCTGCATGGGTAAGATCTATAGAAAACCTCATTGGGCATTTTTAGTGTGGTTTCCCTCCCAATCACATTATTTTCATCCATAAGATACGAACTTTTGACCTTGGTCAAGAGAACTGAGTCCATAGCCACTTGGACCTTCCTCTTCTTGATTCATGTTGGTCAATTTGATTGCCGGTGATAAGTGTTTTCACAATTTATAAAATGAAAATTAAGCTTTGTTTACGGAGAAATCTGCTTAATTTTCTGCGTTAAGACAGTCATAGTGGTGAGAGATTACCGTAGTTCCGTTCCAACTAATCTCTACATGATACTTGGTCTGATATAGTTAATTTGTTCCGTAAATTGAAAAACTCAATAATATGTTAACTTAAAGATTGATTAGTGGTATATAAGTATGCGCTATTTTTTCACTAGCAGGGTTTCAATCAAATGAACCAAGGTCAATGATGAATAAGGGGTGCTTGTTTTTAATTTTCACTGGTTTCTGTCCAAGTCCCCTGTTGTAGATTTGAGAATTGTGACCTATATTTTTTTTTATTTTTTTTTTTATTTCTATAGTTGTGATTGTGAAATAAAGATATTGGGTTAAGGTGTGAGTGGAAGTATAGTATTAAGGGATTCATGTTGATCATTTGTTATAATTTGATTTGTTTATTTTACCAGGTAACATCCCCTTATGGGAATACTCTTCATCATAATGAAAATGCTACACAAGGTCAATTTGCATTCACAACAGAGGAGAGTGGGACCTACGTTGCCTGCTTTTGGATGGATAGTAAACATCAAGAGGAAGCAACTTTGAGCCTTGAATGGAAAACTGGAATTGCTGCCAAAGATTGGGAGTCTGTTGCTAAGAAAGATAAGATCGAGGTAAACCAATGAATTTCATTTTCACTTTCTGTCATTGCCTTTGTCATTTATATATAATAGCTTAATATGCACCACTAGTATAAGAGTTTTTATGCTGTCAATTGATTAAAAACTGTTGTTAAAATAACTTTTATGATAGTTATTATAAGATTCAAGTACCCTTTGTTCCTAGAATTGCGACAACCTTTATTTTCTATAGTATAGAACTACTCATTTTAATACATGTGGTTGCAATATGCTTTACACTTTTGGTCCTTGCAATCAAATTGTGTCACAGCCCTGTCTTCGCTCAATAAATTTTGACATCATCTTTAACTCAACCTTAGTGGAACATTTCATAACCAGTGGAGAGAAAAAAAATGGGAAAATCTTCACTACTGGGCCATGAACCAACAACACAAGAGAATTTGATACCACCTTCAATCAAAATCCATAAGACTATAGGTTTATGAGTTTTTTCTCTCTTATATGTTACTTGTCCATTTCTGTATAATGTAAAACTTCAACTTACACTTATTTCAAGAGAAAACAAGTTGCTCTCTCAACCACTTATGAACACTGGTAAAGTCAACCACTACGTCCCTACATGTGAGCACAGGGTGCCTGAGCTTGCTTCTCCAATTTTCATAATTTCATTCATGTTTCTTCAAATGGTGGTAGTCAAAATTTGATGGTAAAGACCATAGAGGTAAAAAATGTAACATAAGGAAAAGTTGTCAAAACTCTAAAGACCAAAAGGAAAATGAAACTTTTTTATAATAAATTCATTATACATTATAGTTTGTGGTTCAATAATAGTATAAAAAAAGTTTTATTTACCAGTGCATATGTTATTTACTCTCTATATAAATGAAATTGTTACATGTTTGTGTTTTATTTTAAATTATTATTAATTAATTAGTTAATTGTTTTCTCTGTATTGGTTCAAGGGTGTTGAACTCGAGCTCAGGAAACTTGAAGGAGCAGTAGAAGCCATCCACGGTTATCTAATTTATATGAAGGATAAGTAAATATGCTATCCCCCTTACATTTTGTTTGATTCATATTTGATTACCAGGGTTCTATAATTCTTAGTTTCTCACTGTTAATGTTTGGCATTTACAAAGTCAGCCTCTTTGTAGTTATAAAGTGAGATACTAGAGTTTCAACCACTAAATATATGAATCAACTGCAATTAACTAAAGGGTCTGTTGTTTGTACTAACAAGAAGTGTCTCTTGTGTGTTTAGCCCTTTACAGTAACTGCTATCTGCTACCATTATGCTTGATTATTAGTTCATTTCAGAATTTTTTTTTTCTTGAACTTTGTTGCAGGGAAGCAAGGATGAGAGAAGTCAGTGAAACAACAAATGGAAGAGTCGCTTGGTATAGCATCATGTCTCTTAGTATCTGCGTTTTGGTTTCTTTATTACAAGTGTGGTACCTGAAGCGCTATTTTCTGAAGAAGAAACTCATATAGATGCTGCTTTCATATGAGACTTCACATCACAATATTTTTACTCAACATTTGGATAGTCTAGGATGAATTTTATGTTGTACAGATTTTCATTTGTTGATACATATTATGTATCATTAGGGTTGCCCCTGCAAAGGAATATGTGCTGTTACATTGCAATTTTACATAGATATGCTGATATGCATGATTGAAGAGCTGGCTATTAGGGGCTAATTAAAACATAACTATGATTTTTTTTTTTTTTTAATAAAGCATCATCAGCTATATCTGCTACATTAATCTCTTTAATGTGGCTTCTCATATGCCATTTACAAATAGCATGCATAGTTTCAAAATTTGTTGTAAGTGGATAGCTTGATATGAAGAAGTGATGGACTTGAGTTTAAGTCAATAGCTGAAGTAGAAAGATATATTGTGTAGTGTTTCATCTTCAAACTAAACAGATGTGGAAATGAAAGAGTTAGATAACATGCAATGGTCAAAGTAACTTTGTGGAGAAAATATTAATAATTCCTGAATATTTTATTATTATTACTATTATTATTATTGATATTATTATAATTATTATTATTCTTATTATTATCGATATTATTATAATTATTTTATTTTTTATTATTAGTATTAATACTATATTATTATTATTAATATTATTTTATTATTATTACTATTATTATAATTATTATTAAAATTATTATTATTATTATTATTATTATCTGTGACCGAATTTTTGATCGAATCTGTGACCGATTTTTGTGAACGAATCTGTGATCGATTTTGTGACCGAATCTGTGACCGATTCTGTGACCGAATCTGTGACTGAATCTGTGATCAATTCTGTGACTGATTCTGTGACCGATTTTTTGGGTCACTGATTCGGTCACGGATAGTGACCGATTTTTTCGGTCACCGATAGTTACCGATTTTTCGGTCACTAATTTCGGTCACGATTTAGCAATTTTCTAGTAGTAGGTGTTTTATAAGGTCAGAACCAGTATTAAGGCACAGAGGTCATTAAAATTATCATATTTGAGTGAATGAAAGCGTAATTAATGCTGAATATGAGTCTAATTGAATAAGTTAAAATGTTAATTTGCAAAAATGGTTCTTATGAACACATCTGATTTTAGTTGTCAAAAGTCTAACTAAAGTGTCCTCTCGTTAAGGCATGAGTAACCACTGCGGTATTTCAAGATCAAAACTAGTATTAAGGCACAAAAGTCATTAAAATGAACATATTTGTGGCACATAATGAAAGTGTTTTGGGTCTAATTGAATAAGAACTTAATTTGCTATAATAATCCTTATGAACACCTATGAATTTAATCGCCAAAAGTCCAACAAAGGTGTCCCCTTGTCAAGGCATGGGTAACTACTGAGGTATTCTGAGGTCACAACCAGTGGTAAGACACAGAGGTCATTAAAATGAACATATTTGTGACACATAATGAAAGCGTTATTAATCCTGAATATGAGTCTAATTGAATAAGTTAAGAACTTAATTTTCTATAATGGTCCTAATGAACACGTTTGAGTTCAGTCGCCAAAAGTAAAACTAAGGTGTCTACTCGTTAAGATATGGGTAACCACTGGGGTATTCTAAGGTCATAACCAGTATTAAGGAACAAAGGTCATTTAAATGAACATATTTGGGTGAATGAAAGTGTTATTAATCCTAAATATGGATCTAATTGAATAAGTTAAGAACTTAATTTGCGAAAATGATCGTTATGAAGATGTCTAAGTTTAGTTGTCACAAGTCCAACTAAGGTGTCTCCTCGTTAAGGCACGAATAACCACTGGAGTTTTCTAAGGTCACAACCAGTTTTTATGTACACAGTTTAGTAAATTAAGCTTGTTATCGAATTATGTACGAAATAAATGAGGTTAGCAACATTGGAATGATTTTTACAAGCATAATCATTAACAACGTTTGAAAAATAACATATAGGTGATAACTAATGTTCTGAACACACTTCATGAAGATTACTGAAGAACATAATTATATAACATATAAATATGAAGTTCAAGTGTTGATAGTGATAAATTAAGCCTATCCTACTTTGTTGAGTCCTCCAATCCATGAGTTAATCATCCATCAATTGTGACTGTCAGGATGGGTTACATTAAAGAAATGACGGTACTTTGCACAAAGAGGTTTAAAAAACAACATAATATTCATTGTTATATTAAATGTTAGTTTTGTGTTTAAGGGAGGCCAATACGCGAAAATGAATAATAGTTGTTTCTATACCAATGTCTGGGTTTAGGTGAATGACTGGTTGTGAAACACGAAATAATTCCTCAGTTGGTAGACTTATATCGAACCTGAACACCTTAACGATGTTATTTATGGTAATATTCAAATAGAATATGCGTTGGTTGGGAGTGAAGACTACATAAACATGAGTGAAAATTGTAAATCACATAGGATGGAGACCCCAATAAATGGGAAAGGCAAATCACTCACATTCTTTAGTAGTAACACAGATCCGACTTGGATGTCATTTCCAAATTCAGGGTCCTTCAAGACTTTTCGATGAACACTGGCCTTAGTAGTTCTTGTGGGGTCCTGTAATGTAAAACATTGTAATTGCATTGTTGTGTGTTTGACTGGGTCTGTAAATGAATGTATCCTTATCAAAATCTCCTTACCTTAACTGTGATTGACATGTCTCCAAGGCCATTTGGCTCACAAGATTTCACAACACAGGGGACCAATGCCAGGCGAGAAGAACTTTCCTTGGTTGCCAACATTTTCATGTGATACAGTGTCAACATTATGTAGACTCATTAACCTTTTAAAAGAAAGTGAAACATCATAATGAAGTCTACAATATAATCTGTCTTTTGTTTGAAAATATTTTACCATGAAAGTCGATAAATTTTTGTGCCCATTCCCATGTATAGGTACTGCAATCTTGGTTATGAGATGCCTCGGCGATGCACTTCAGAACACTACAAGAAAACACGGCGGTAGCTACAGGAAGGATTCATGGGAAGAGGAGCCCATGAAAAAAGCTTGAGCAAAACCCACGCTGAAATAAAACAACACACACAACATGTAAAAAAAAATTGAAAATAAAAATTAAAACAAAAATGTGGGTCCAGCCCACGCACGATCCACGCATAGAAAAAGATTTACAATTAAATAAATATAGACAGCGTGGGCCTAACCCACGCAAAATTCGAAAAAAAATTAAAAAGCGAAATAAAATGATGCAGCAGTGAAACCCACACATAAGAATATTTAAATAATTAATTAATTATAAGATGCGTGGCCTTAACCCACACATAATGAAAAATAAAATTAAAAAAAATTAAATGAAACGTGCGTTTGGCCCACGCATAAAAAAAGTAAAAAAAAAGTAAAATTAGCGTGGGTTTGACCCACGCAAGAGTGAAAAAAATTTAAAAGAAATAATTTTTGATAGACGACAAAAATAAAATATTTAATTTATAATTAAAAAATAATATAGTTAATTTTTTTAATTTATATTAATAATTGTAGTTTTTTAGTGAATTTAATAATAGAAAAAAATATAAAATGTATGTATGTATGAAAATTAAATTATTTTATATAAAATTCTTTATAAAAATGTTTAATTTTGAAAAAATAAATTGTTAAAAAATTGAAAAAGAATACTAAAATTATAATAGAAAAAATTTGTAAATAAAATAATAAGTTAAAAAGTAAATGTGAACTATGTAATTAAATTGGGTTTAAGAACAACAATTAGACTTTAGGCCTAATAATACTTTAATAAATTTAACTTAAGAGTGTTAATTAAGTTTGAGACTTATTAGGAGGTATTAATATCATATAGGATTGTGTAGTATATGTGATTACTTGTGTAGTTAAATTAGGCTTAAGAAGAACAATTGGACTTTAGGCCTAAGAATGAGTTAATAAATTGAACTTCAGAGTCTCAATTTGGCTTGAGACTCATTAGGGAGTGCTAATATCATATTAGGTTGTGTTTATTAAATATGATGACTTGTGTAATAAAATTGAGCTTAAGAACAACCATTAGGCTTTAGACTTGCTTTAATTTCAGCTTATGTCAACATAAAAGGTTTAACACACACACACACATTTATTGACTTGATATTGTTTCATAAAAATATATGATAAGGAGTTAATTCATTTGTAATTAATTTGGAAGGCACGTTCGAACGTAGGTTGGTATGTAAATAATATATTACCTATGTGGCTATGTAAATAATATATTGTAGAAAAAATAGAATTTTGGTCCCTATATCTTTCATAAAGGTTAGTTTTAATTCTTATATCTTTAAATTAACCAATTTGTTTCCAAACTTTAAAAAAATATGTTAGTTTACTATTTTTTTCAACTTTGTAACAGATACAATATAATTTTCTCTAATTTAACCTAGAGTAACATACTGGTATTTGAAGCAACACTGGAGGTCATCAATTATAAAACATGTGAGGGTGAATAAATTTTTCAGGTATCCATAAAAATTGAACTAATTATGAGGTTGTCATTTATCCATAAAAATTAATATAAAAGGTTTTTAAATTATTTTTTGTTGTAATTTTAACTACATTTTAAAATCATAACACTTGATTTTCTGTAATTGTACATAAAAAATTACTAAAAAATTGTACTTCATGCATTAAAAAATAAAACTTTTTCCGTTAACTATTTTAATATTCCTACTAACTAGTAGAAATAAACTTGTTAGGTATCTTATTATACAAAAATAATCATTTTATATAAATTATGATCAGGATTATAATAATGAAGGAATTTTTTATAATGTTTTACCGATTTTAGAAATATATAATTTCATCGAAAGGGTAAATGGGAAAATTTATTCTTATGGCACAATATTTTAAGAAATAAATTAAAAATTATACATTTAAGAAAATTTAAAATTATATATTTTTGAAAAATTGAAATAAATTAAAAATTATATATTTAAGAAAATTTAAAATTATATATTTTCAAAAATTAATATATTTTCTTAAAGTTAATGTATGTAAGAAGTGTATAAGGCATATGTGTGGGCTGAGCCACCGTATTGTGTACTGTTTAAAGCGTGGGTTTAACCCAAGCACAACCCACGCATACTGATTTATAAAACTCCCAAAATTTTTCAGTTTCGCGGGTTCGTCTTCACCATTCAGAAAACTTCAGCTCTTAAACCCTAACCCTCTGCGTTGCCTGCTGCCTGTGCTGTTCAATTTCTTCGTCATTTTGGTTCAAATTGCATCTTCACTCCATTGTAAGTTCGATTTCGGTTGATTATTCGGATTAATTTCTGATTTTGTCATTACATTAGTTGATTATTCGGATTAATTTCTAATTTCTGATGTATTTTAATAACCTGTGTTCTTTGCATAGTAATTGTTCTTTGCGTAGCATGAATGTAAGGAAAGATACCCAAAATATAGCCAAGCCAAACATATAAAGACACTTGATAAACTGTATTTAGGTTTGGTTTGGTGGGTTTATGTTTACGTAGCATCAAATTCGCAGTTTGTGTTAATGCTTGGCATACATTACTGAGATAGAATTTCAATTTTTGATTGGAGAACAGTACTAAAAGAACTTGATAAACTATATTTAGGTTTTGTTTGGTGGGTAATCCTTGGATCTAAAAAGAGAATAATTGATTTGCAAATTGCTTAGATGCTACGAAAACTCATTTTCTTGGTAGCGGGTTTGGGTAATCTTCTTTTGGAAATTGTTAAGAAAGAATCGACTGATCCTGGTCATGCGTGGTTAAGTATAGTACTCATTCTTGTTATGTGCAGCATTTCATGTTTGAGAATGAGATGTAAGCATTGTTTATTCTTTGTTTGGTTTGGTCTTTGACAACTTTATTTCATTATGTGCCCAATGGTCTCTCTATTACTACATAACCATTTGTGTTATGCCTTGGAATTCATTGTCACTTGGAGCAATTAATGTACTGTATGTTAATTTTTCTAAATGTCATTTCCTGCTTCTTGTTTAATTCTCCTATCTTTTTAAGAGAATATTTTAGTAGTGGTACAATCCGTGGTTTCTCTTCATTCTTTGCAAACCAAATAATATGTTGGAGGAACCCTCTTAAATAGATCACATGCTTCCCAATATGCCTAATCTTATCCCAAATCAGTAGCTGTGTCAAAGAAACCTCCTTAAAGATTTAAATCAAACAGTAGCATAAATTGCACTTTGCCATAATACTCTGTTTTTATCTCCTCTAACAAACAATATTTTTTAATTCCAATCATAGCTTTATTTTTCTAAAATAAACTAATACCGAAACATATAAAGTCATATTGAGAAGGAATCAGTCTATTAGAAGCACGAATGTAAAAGCAATTATACTGTGTACATATTGTTCTAATACTAAAGACAAAGTTTCTTGAAGTGTAATTATTGCTAACAGCTCATGTCGTTGTCTTCTAAGGAAAGCCAAGTTTGACTTTCTGTACGATAACTACTGCAGAGGTTGAAGACCCGGGAGCTGTTTCTCAACACTTCCTTGAGCACAAATATTTAATTACAATTGTTGGCCACAGTAAAGGTCAGATTACAGCTATCCTTGTAATATCTAAGTTGAAGTTTTTGGGACTCAAACGACAACATATATGAATTCTTCAGCAATATTTTCTTTTAATCATAAATAATGTAGATATATCTGTGAGTGTTGAATGTTTAATGTTACTAGAAAGAAGTCAGAAAGAAAATATTTATTAGAGTTAGGTGTAACAGAGTTAGGTATAGCTTTGATCAATTGGTAAGATGAGGGAAAATTGTTCAATAAATGGTTTGGTAGATGTACGATTTAGAGGTGAAAATGTGTTTGTTAAGATTAGAAAATATTGTGTAAAAAGTGGTCCTATCTCACATTGGTGAAACTGAAGAAATAGTAGTACAATTTTAGTGGAGAAATAATAGTTCAGATTATTATTTTTCATTGTTATTATTCATTTATGTTAAAAGAAATATTAGATGATGAAAATCAATTATTTAAAGTTTTAGAAGGACAAAGTTAATTTTTCTTTTGTAGAAATTAAAACCAAATTTCACACATGAAGAAAATAATTTTAAAATGCTATAAATATGGAAAAACCATAGGCTAATAATTTTGTTATATGTGAATAATTTTGTTTTGTCTACCCTATGTCTTTATTACATTTGAATTCCAATTTTAATTCCAATTTCTCATAAGTAGGCAACTTAGTCCAATAAGTGGACTATGTTGTTCATTAGTTATAGATAACCAAATCATAGCTTAAGTTTATTGAGTAGTAGACTCTTGTAAACCTCGACACTGGATGTATGATATTCTTGATCCTTCAAGGAGATTGAAGCAACACTTCATCGAATGGAGTCTATGAATTTGTTTTGAAGGCAATGGACTGACCTTCATATACACAGGATGGAGGGATAAGGTGTCCCTGTATGAGATGTATTTGTCAGAAAATCCTTCAACCTTCTCAAGTCAGGGCTCATCTCCTACAATATGGGTTTCAAGCGAACTACCACATATGGGTTTATCACGGAGAAGATCGACAAACTGATGACAACTTAGGTTACGCATCCACTAGTTATGATAACATGCAGTTTCAGTCAGTTACTGTAGTGGCGTATGATGCATACATGCAGGTAGCGGACATCACAACTCATTATGAACATGTTGAAAATCAAGGTATGCACGAAGGAGAGTCCCCTAACTCAGAGGCCCAAAAGTTTTATGACATGTTAGCATCTGCGAATGAACTGGTTTTCGCTGGAGCAGCAGAGTCTCGATTGTCGATAGCCATTAGGCTTTTGGCCAATAGAATGAATTGGCATACCACACAAAAGGCCTTAGATGATTTTATGCAGCTGGTACTTAACATTGCTCCAAGAGAAAATTCCATCCCCAAAAACTATTACGAGGTAAAAAAAATTGTCTCAACTCTCGGATTGAAGTCTGTAAAGATTGATTGTTGTTAGGCTGGTTGCATGTTATATTATAAGGATGACAGTCAATTAAATGAGTGCAAATTTTGTGGCCTCCCAAGATAT
>Ga0209700_102217_pt1 | contig 39819 bp, 16 predicted proteins | sample SiratroredBW_FD_187528 | JGI IMG/M metagenome (GOLD analysis project Ga0209700, IMG submission 187528) | Root nodule microbial communities of legume samples collected from California, USA - Siratro red BW (SPAdes) (version 2) | ecosystem: Host-associated > Plants > Roots > Nodule | place: USA...
AGTTTTGGAGCGCATTGGCGAAGTTGCTTATCGCCTGGAGCTACCACCGGGAGCTAAGATTCATAATGTCTTTCACATTTCCCTCTTGCGTCGGTTTGTCGAGGGTGCAAACACACTTAAGCCTACAGCGTGGCCTTTTGAATTTGTGGATCATCAGCCACTTGTTACACCAGCCGCTATATTGAACAGGCGTAGGGTCCTTATCAACAGAATACCTGAAGAGGAGTGGCTAATCGAGTGGAGTGACGGAGGTTCGAACTCTGCCAACTGGGAACCAGCAGCTTTAATCCGGGCACAATTCCCTGGTTTACGACTTGCGGACAAGTCGAATCACAACGGGGGAGTGATTGATACAGATGTTGACGTGGCTTACTGATGCTGCTGATGTGGCCGACGTTTCTGATATGGCTGGTGGTGGGTTACGCCGAGGAAAACGCAAGAAAAGGTCAAGCTCCAAATTAGTGGGTTTTGTTCGTGGCTGAGAAGTGGGAAGAAACATTATCTTAGCATTATCTTTAGATAGTTGTTTGTTATTCTGTTTGGGTTGGTTATTCTCTCCATGTTACATTTCAATTAACTTAGTATAAGTAGCATATCTTGTATTCAGTATGATATTATTAATCAAAAATTTCATTTTATTGAATATTCCGGAGTTTGCAACAACTCGAACTGTTGCATATTGATACTAAACAGTATTACTTAAAACATTAAATTTGATGAACAAACACAACTTAAAAAATATTCATTTTAATCTATCAATTTTATATTAAGGACTATAATCATACTTTTACAAATTTCAAGAAATTAAAATATATATTTTTTTTAATTTTTCAAGATAAAAGACCAGATATTATGTTAAGAATATGAAACAAACAACTTCTTCCATCTATGCAATCATTTTTTAAGTAATTTGCAGTCAATTTTTTCATAAAAAATTCATGTTATTTTTTTTTTCTTAATTGTATTGTGTTTAGATTTTATATAATTCATATCATTAATTATATTAAAGAAATAATATTATAATTAATTAAATATTTTAACATAAAGTAATTAGCTTAATTATTTTATCGAATAATTGTATCTAAATCCATAGTGATGAAAAATAATGACACTAATCATATAATATTAAATTAATTATTTTATCAAAAACTGTTAGAATACTAATTATACAATTAGTATAACATCCCAAAAATTATTTCTAACATCTTATTTCTCAGTACAAATATTTTCTTTTTTGAAAACACTATGTCTACATATCACATATAATTCATATCATATATCATCAATTTTTATTCATTTATTCATTCAATTTCCATTTCAATTACCATAATATCAAAAAAACTTCACCATTTTATATAAGTGTCCAAGCACAATATCATATACAATTATACATAAAGATGTATCCATATGTCATAACTATCAAAGTCTTATCACAAGTCATTCAAGCCATTAAACAACAATCAAAAGTTTCCACATATTACTTTCCAATATCATTACTCAAATAAAATCAATTAATCACATCAAAGCATGATAAATAATCAAACTGTTCCCACATATTACTTTGGAATATCATTACTTAAATAAGATCAATTAATCACATAAAATCAAGATAAACATATTGATAATCACATATTTAATTCTTTTATCTTAAAGTTCTATTTGAAAGTAACTAATTAGTATAAAACAAGTTACTAGCTTCTCTTACATGATGAAAATCTCTCCAACAATTCCTCCAATATCGGATAGAGATACTAATTCCAAAATCTAGGAATTTAGAACAAATTATCAGAACAAAACAAAATTTCAATATAATCTTAATTAAATTGAGAAAAATATTTTTTTAAGATGAATGACAAAAATTTAAAGAAAAACAAAAAATAAGGAATATTTAGAATAAATATAAATTACAAGCTGTGATGAGATTTTAAAATAGATGAGATATGATGAGAAAAAATTAAAAAGTAAAGAAGAGGTGAGAAAAAAAAAAGAAGAAAAAGAAAAATGAAGGTGGAGGGGTCGTGTATCTCTCGATTTCTTATTTTAAATTACGGTGCCTTACAATTAGCTTCCTCGTTTCACAATTTAATTTTCAATTAATTTATATAATTAATTTATTCTAAAAATTTTAAATACTATTTAAAATGACTGTATATTTTAAATAAAAAATTACATTAATAATACTAATTACATTAACAATTTATACTACAATTATTTTTACTATTTTGAATATTTTTTTTATTTTTACTATTTTTATAATATAATTAAGAATAAAAAATATTGAATTTATATTTATTTATATATTCATATATTGTTATATTTTTTAATTTTAAAATATAATTATTGATAAAGCAGAAATATAAAATATATACAATATCCTCTTCATAAAATATTGTTTACTGTTTTGTTTTTTTTTTTTTTGTAGTGGAGTTTAATTAACGAACATAATTACGGTAATAAAATGAATAATATTATATTTAAAAATAGAAAATTCTATAATTTATTATAATTTGATAAATTTAAATTAATATTAGTTTAGAACTATTAAACTAGTTTACATTAAATTTCAATCCTAAAACATAATTAATCTTAACAAAAATGATGTCAGGTTATCTGCGTGGAGAAAAGCAAGCCGCTCCCGCCACGGAAATTTCTGTGGCTCTGGGTGTTGGCATCATCCATCTTCTTCCACGGTTTGCACCACCGTCGGAATTAGGGTTCCTATTCAATTCCACAACTTCGCGAGCCAAACGATGGCAACTATGCAATCTCTGCTACCTGCTTTCCGTCCATCAATTCCACCCCCAAATTCTCACGCTTTTCCGGCAGCCACTTCCTTTAATGATTCCCCCAAATTCATTGGCTCAAAGGGTCTCGGTGTCACCCTCAGACACTCTATCATTTCTCCAAGGGTTTCCAGTTCCCAGTATAGTCCCCAAATTGCGGAAACTCTCGGTGACGTTAGCATTTTTACAGCTTCCGGCGAGCCAGTAAGGTTCAGTGATCTCTGGGACCAGAACCAGGTCAGTATACCTTCTATTTATCTGTAAAAGCTTTCATCTTTATCACCGTATCAGACCCCTTTATTTCTCCATCCTTGTTTGTTTTGTTCTTTATGTGGGGGTTTGAACTGACCAACTTCATTTCAAAATATGAATTCTCTTCTGTGATATAAACTTTTTTATGATAATTTTAGATTGATTTTGTATGTTGTATTAGATTAGTCTTAATTCTTGCAGGGAGTAGCTGTTGTGGCACTGTTGAGGCACTTTGGATGCCCATGCTGGTAACTGATCTCACGTTTAGTCATCAATCAAGACATGTTTAAGTGATAGTTCTTCTAATTTATGGCTTGTGGAATCTTGTTATAAGCTGGGAATTGGCTTCAGCCTTGAAAGAGTCCAAAGCAAGGTTTGATTCAGCTGGTGTCAAACTAATTGCAGTGGGTATTGGTACTCCTAATAAAGCTCGCATGCTTGCTGATAGAGTAATTTCTGTGTCCTTCTTTGTCATTTTAGTGTTTTACCTAGCAAGGTGCATGCTTTCAGAAAGTAACATAAAAATAAGTCATTATTTTAGGGTCTTATTTGTTGGAATTACTTTTTGACGGTCATGATTGGTTATATTAGCTGTTGTAAGTAAAGGACATCCCTTGTTAGTTTAGGTGTAACATTAGATCTGGAAAGGTTGATTCTGGTAAACTTTGGAGTCAACGAATGCTAATTTTTGGTGAAGGTTTTGGTTTAGGGATGACGATCCAACCTAAACCCAATTGATACTTATAAAATTTACTTCCAATGAGTGAGGTTTTGTCTATCAAACGGCCCTGGCTTAGGTCTAGTTAAATATTTTGAAGGTCTGGGTTTGGACATTATAGTAGGCAACCTCTCATTTTACCCACATTCTCATAAATTTATTTTTTATATTTTATAATTAAGATTTGAAAGATCCTTCAAGTATATCATATCATTCTAATAAGAATTATTTTCAGTTAATAGTCTCAAAACTCAAGTATATTTTAGTTGAGTGGTCTGTGATTCAAGTTTAAATTCATCTAATTGAAGATTTCGCATTTGTGCTGCTAATTGACTCTAGTATAGTTGTAGAATGGTCATTTTTATCTTGACCAGGCATAGAGTTTTGATCTCAGTTTGAATTTTGAAGACTTCATGTAAATGAACTATTTGTATGATATTGATATGAACATGTTCATGATATCAGAACTGATATTTTTGTCTTGATGTTTTTGTCTTTAGTTACCATTTCCAATGGATTGTCTTTATGCTGATCCTGATCGCAAGGTAATATGCTGGGATAGCTAGTTGAACATTCACCCACATAACTTATTTTTAGTTGAATGTTAACCAATTTGACATTCTTTCAGGCATATAATGTTTTGAACCTTTACTATGGTTTTGGCCGAACTTTCTTCAATCCGGCTAGTGTAAGTTTAGCCTCTAACATCTTTGAAGTATATATTTATTTTTGGAAGAAGCATTTGCTGATTATAATATGATATCACAGACAAAGGTGTTTTCGAGATTTGATGCTCTGCAGAAAGCTGTCAAGAACTATACAATTGAAGCCACTCCAGATGATAGAAGTGGTGTGTTGCAACAGGTTGATTCGTTAATCTGATTGCAAAAGGGATGAAAGCGATATTATGCATATTATATCACCTAAATATTGATCCTTTTTTTCTTCAGGGAGGGATGTTTGTGTTCAGAGGAAATGAGCTACTGTATGCGAGGAAAGACGAAGGGACAGGTGACCATGCCCCCTTGGATGACGTTTTTAATGTCTGTTGCAAAGCTCCTGTTGCCTAAACATAATAAATATTTGCATAGTTTTAGGAAATATTTGTTATAGTAGATGGGATTTCTCTGAATATCGGTGACAAACATATTGTATGTTAAGGGCATGATTAAAAATCATATACACATATTGTAAAGTCAAATATATAAATATATTGTCTACATAGTTCCACTGTAAACTAAATTTTATTAACAAACATAATGTAATTGGTGATTGTGATATATGTAGGTTTTTCATGTTTTAGCAACTATAAATTATTATAATGAATTGCAAATCAGTATATGCCTAGATATATTTTGAAAGGTATATAACACATAATTAATTTTTTTTTTCTAACATTTAACTCTGCTTGACAGTATAGACAAAAGCATATTAATAAAAAAAATTCAAAACTTAAAACCAGTCAAAATTTTGATTACGAAGTATTAATAATATTTCAAAAAAATTTAGGGGCCAAAAAATAATAAATTCAAATATTAAATAAATTTTTAACTTTAACATTTGTTTAAAGTTTAGTTCCTAAATACATTAACATTATCGTTTTACTTTTGTATATTTTTTAATTTTAAATTGATGTGATTGCGCCTTTGCCAATTTTTTAATCTTCTCCTCCAAGACTAATGTAATATCCTACAAATCTAAGACAGTCTATTTGTTAGGAAACTTCCTGTTCTATTTTTAATTAAAAATATATTTAAATCAAATATAAAAGTTATACGTGATTTTGTTTGGTTTTATTTAAACATAAAAAAATTAAATTAAACTAAATTAATTTTTGTAGTTTAATTTAGATATATTTTATGGTTTTATTATATTTTTTATTAATAAATGTTTTTGATATTATCTTTTTAGTCTAGTATTATATGATGATGAATAATTTCATCTTTTCTTTTATTATAATTAAATATTTGTTTTTTCAATATTATGTACAATGCTAAAATGTTCACTTATTATCTTTATACTATTCTTGTAGTATGGTATAAGTATTATATAATTCTTAGAATCTACCTTTCATAAGATTAATAAACTTATAATCAATTCTTTTGTATTGTTTTCTTTCAATAATATTTTATTAATTTTAGGATAAGTATTCTTCTCTGTCAGAAATCTATATTTATGAACCAAATTAGATATATTATATTTTCTTCACACATATTAGATTTTTTCTAAATATATTAAAATTCTTTTTCCGACACAGTTCTCTTAAATGTAAGTGAAATAATAAATAAACTAATAATGTTTAAATAATTTATTTTAATTCACTTAGATTGGTTGTTAAATGTTGAACTACAAATCAAAACCAGCAACTTGATTCCGGAAGAAAAAAAGTTTAAATCGAATAAAATATTTCAATTTTAATAGATGATCGATTTTCTATTATTTATTTCGATTAGATTATGAAGACTTTCTAATCATGGTTACAAAAGATTATTAAAAGAAAATAAATACTACATTCAACAAATCCCCAATGTACAGGGCAAAAGCTTATTAAAACCAAATTAAAGAAGCAATGATAGGTTAATACTCGAAACAGTAATTTACCTTCATTTAACACCTAAAAATAATATTATTTATTAAAATATAATATTTTATTATAAAAAAAAGTGTGAAATGAATGTAAATTTTGCAAACCAAAATATATTTACTCAAATTAAATTCCCTTATCGGTGTGGTTGAAAGAAACAAAGAAAATCACTCCCGCCACGGAAATTCTGTGGCTCTGTCCTTTGAGATTGAATCTCACTCACAGTGCCAGCAACCATCTTCTTCTACACTTTCCACCATTATATCTTAGTTAGGCTTCATCTTCATTTCCCATTGAAGAAGAAGAAGAAGAAGAAGAATTCAACGACGCCATGACAACCTTGAAATCTTTTCCACCTTCTCTCCGTTCATCATTCTCGCACCCAATTTTTCACACTTCCACCCCCTGTAACTATTCCCCTAAATTGATAGCCTCAAAGGGTTTCAGTCTCACTCTCAGAAATTCTACTATTTCTCCCGGGGTTTTTAATTCCCAGTATAGTCCCCAAATCGCCGACAGTCTAAGTGATGTCAGCATTTTCACCGCTGCCGGCGAGCCAGTAAGGTTCAACGATCTCTGGGATCAGAACCAGGTCAGCATACCTTATATTTATGCCTAAAAACTTTTCATCTTTATGCCTAAATTTATAAGTCGTAGGTGTTTTAAACAAAACATAGAAATAAACATCAACAAAAATTTAAATCCAAGTTTTCTAAATTGAAATGACTATATATACTGTTCTAAATTCAAATATTCTTTATTATTTCTACTTCTATTTTTTTATAAATTTCAATTGGACAACACCTTCCTTTCACATATATATATATATATATATTAAACATTTCTTTAATCTCTTCTTTATTCTCTTTATAGATGTATATAAGATGTTAATCAATATTTTGAATGTCCATTGCTCATTCTTCATTCCAATCTTTGGAATTAAGAATCTATAAGGTGATCCTACAAATTATCATAATATCTTGCTCTAAATTACTTTTGAAATCAACATATAGTACTGATATGGCGTCCGTTGTTCAATCTTCTATTAGATTGTCACACTAAACCGTTTGCACCTTGATTGTACCTTCAAGTTTTTGTAAGAATAATGATTGAAATACCGCAATAGTTGGATAGATTTTGTAGTAATTATGTCTATAATGATTTATAGTGACATTTAAAACATGACTTCTGTGTTCTGATGAATTTTTTTTTATTTTATGTTATTGTATGTGTATGGTTTCTTATGATTTTGAAATTTGGTTGTATTTCTGTATATCGTATGCATCCCGTTTTGTATGACTGCTTCGTGGGTGATTAGTCTTAATTCTTGTAGGGAATAGCTATAGTGGCACTATTGAGGCACTTTGGATGCATTTGCTGGTAAAAGATCTTCACCTTTGCTCAGCAATTAAGATTTGTTTGAGGGATAGTTCTTCTAATTTATGCCTTGGCTGTTCTTGTCATAAGTTGGGAATTGGCTTTGACCTTGAAAGAATACAAGGCAAGATTTGATTCAGCTGGCGTGAAGCTAATTGCCGTGGGTGTTGGTACTCCCAATAAAGCCCGTGTTCTTGCTGAAAGAGTAATTTCTCTATCCACCTCTTTCTCATTTCGGTTTTTTCATGTGTGTTTCGGATTTAAGAACGAGTGAAAAGTTTCACGTGGACCAGAAATGAAAAGATTGAATGAGATAAGAAAAAAATATCCATTAACACTAAAGTTCTAGGTTAAAAAATATTTATATGACTTCATTTTTACTTCATTGAGGGTAAATCTAGTATAGAAATTTCAACAATATGCTCTTAAAGATTGTATGAAGATAAAGTCTCTCTATCTCTGAAAAGATTTCAATATATACTCTAGAAGATAATATAAAAAGAAAATAGGAAACACAGCATGAATAATCTTAGGTTCTTATTAGTTTAGGCGAGACATTACATATGGAGAGATATACTCATGAAAATCACTTACAGTGAAGGGTTTACCTATGACTTTTTGCGATAAAAGTATACATCTGTATGTTTTATACTTAGAATATAAAAGATCTTTCACTATTTTGTAAATTGTAAGCATTTTAAATTAATGCCTTTCGTAGTTTATTTTTGGGAAATTATATTCATAAATATTAAATGACCCTCATAACTCCTTATTAAAATTTGAATTAGAATATTTATTTTAAAATTAGTGTGCGATATCATTATTTTGTCTTGCAAAGAAATTCCTTCAATCCATTGGGTTAGAGACTAATATGTAAATTTATCTAAGAATACCTTAAAAACATGAGAGCAATTTTCCTTTAATTAAATTATTCATTTTTTTTTATAAAATATTCTTTAATTTTATATTTTAAAACTTTAATATTTATTTTTTAGTGAATAAACTCTTTTAAATAAAAAAGGGAAGTGATTGTTCCTCCGTTAAAAATATAACAAATGTAATTGTCATTTTTAAAAAATACAATGAGTTAGATGCTTGTTCAAAAACTAAAGAGATTGTGAAAGGGAGTGTGCGTCTCATTTTATTGAAAATATAAAGGATGTGTATATATTTTAAAAATGAAAGAAGATATTTCTGTCATTTAGCATTACCTTAAATATGTTAGTGCAATTAATTTTAATATGAGAACAATATTATTGTTTTATCACTTTGTATAAAACAACAAAAGTACATTAAAAACAGAGTATGTTGCATTACAATAAAATGGAGAGAATGGGTTTAATATATGTTGTAAATCTATGAAGGGAGACTGCTAGCAACACATTTTCAATATGCTCTCTTGATTAAATTTTATTAAAAACTGTAGGTTTATTAAATCGGACGAGAACCACGTAACATTGTAATTTGTAATAAATTTCAATTAAGTGTTGAGTTCAAAGAATGTATTTCTAAAATACCTATTATTAAGTAGTGTGAACACTAATAGCGTGTTTGATAATTCACAAACATTGTAGAAATAGGATGGTGAGAGAAGAAATGGATGGGAAAAAAGATGAATTGTGTTACTAGAAAAATGATGGAGGAGAAAGTGTGAAATCCCATAATTTTTTATTTCTCTATAAAATAATAAAGAAATAACTTATAAATGCAAAAGAAATAATCAATTACGAAGAAAACATAATCGATTGTCCGCAATTTATTATGCAACATATATACTACCAGAGAATCATAATCAACTATGAGAGATATATGTAATCAATTAGGTACCAACATAACTGATGTTTCAAAGTATTCAAGTAATTATTTTACATTTTTCTATTTTTTTAAAATCAAGCATATATGTAATCCATTCTTACTTTATTTCTCGCATTTATTTTCTTGTATGAATTTGATTACTGGTTATGTTTTTAAATGCAAATATGCACACTCCACTTTACTAATCTACCTAAACTCTATTCTTCGGTTCCATCATGTATGATACTCTTGAAATTTATTTTTAGTTATTAGTCGTGGGTATATTTTGGCTGAGTGGTTTGTGATTCAGGTTTAAATCCATTTCATTGAAGGTTCATCATTCGTGTCCTAAATTAACGCGAGGATAGCAGTATAATGGCCATTTTTATCTTGATAAGGCATAGAATATGCATCTGTGTATATATGAAATTCGAAGACTTTTAATGCAAAATTACCTGTTTGTATTAATAGTGGTATGAATATGTGTTCTTCACATCAGAACTGATATTTGCTCTCCATCTTGATATTTGCACTGACAGTTACCATTTCCAATGGATTGCCTTTATGCTGATCCTGACCGCAAGGTAAGATGTGGTTAGCTACTTCAACATGCACCTACTTGACTTATCTTTATGTTCAATATTGTCCAATTTCACCTTCTTTCAGGCATATAATGTTTTGAAACTATACTATGGTTTGGGCCGAACTTTCTTCAACCCTGCCAGTGTAAGCTTAGGCCTCTAACTTCTCTATAACTAAAAGAAGCATACACTACATTAGCAATTATGCATGCTGATTTACTTTTCCAACCTAAAAATTGTTACCTCAGGCAAAGGTGTTTTCAAGATATGATTCTCTGCAGAAAGCTGCCGAGAACTATACAATTGGAGCCACTCCAAATGATATAAGTAGCGTATTGCAGCAGGTTGATACATTAATCCGGTAGAAAAAGTGATAAAAATAGTTCTACCAGCGTTCCCTATAGTATTGATCCATTTTATTTTTGTCAGGGAGGAATGTTTGTGTTTAGAGGAAAGGAGCTATTATATGCAAGGAAAGACGAAGGGACAGGTGATCATGCCCCGTTAGATGATGTTTTAGAGGTCTGCTGCAAAGCTCCTCTTGCCTAATGCTGTATTTTATAAAATTCTAAATTCGCATAACTCTAAGAATGTTCAATTTAAGAAGATTTGTTGGTAGATTAGATTTCCTTAAATAATATCGGCAACAACATATTGGAAGTTGTGGATTTGATTAAAATATTATACAAATTGTAAAGTCTAATCTATTAGAGGAAGAGGTGAGAAGAATGAGACAACTCAAATTTTCTTACCTTCAAAATGTCAAAATACATTAAGGTATTTATAGGAATCTCTCTAATTAAAACTCTACTTTAGAATTTTCTACACCCTTCTTTAATTAAAAACACTCTAGATTTTACTTAGAGAAACTTAAGAGTTATTCTATATATTTTTTTACTTTAAATTATAATAACATTTCTCCTCTTAAATTTAAAATTTTCTTCTGCACACCAATGTTTATTAACTTTTGAAAATTTTCAAACTATCTTAGTGGCTTCGCAAAGATATCTACAACTTAATCTTGAGTCTTGATTTCACTTGTTTTCTAGTAATGGACTTTCTTATAAAATGATATCTCTGTCTATATGCTTGTTTCGATAATGAAATACCGGATTTTGTATGCTTGTTTCGATTATGAAATACCGGATTTTGTGCTAGTATTTGTACAAACTTGTTATTTATGCAGTTCTCTTTAGTTTCCATTTGTTGCAAATGAGTTCTTTCAATAATGTCTTTAATCAAATCACTTGACAAATGAAGTTACTGTCACATATTCTAATTGAAAGTGTGACAATGAGTTGTTTCATTAAATACCATGAAAAACACATCCTCTCATGAAAAAATATAGAGGCACGATATCTTCTGAATAATCAATATCACAGAATTCATAAGTTTGAAATAATTACAACAAGAATGAAATATTTCATAATAAAGAATACCTTTTAGATAACCAAGTATCCTCTTCGCAACTTTCATGAGTATAAGTTGGAGTTTTCATGAATCAACTCACTATTCCAACCACATACAAAACATTGAGCCTTGGATCTCAAACTTTCCATGAGCCTTTTGAACATAGTACGATCATTTTTACCATTGTCAAACTTTGATAATTTTGTTTGTGGTAGTGTTTAATGGATTACAATCAAACATTTTAAATTTCTTCAAAACCTCTTATGCATAGCTTTCTTGAGAAATGAAAATATTGTCCTCCATTTGTTTAACCTCTAGATCCAAATAGTATGACACACATCCTAAACTCGTATGAATTGTCTTCTTGAATTCTTCAAACAAATTTGGATTACTTCGAATAAATATGGAAATCAAAATATCTCCATTATCATGAATTTTGACATAAAGAGCATATACTTGTTAAGACATCCATCAAAACCATTATCTTACAAGTACTTGTTAATGTGGTTGTTCCATCTCTCAACTCTATTTTATTTTTTTTCAAAACTAGAGGAAGAAATGAAAAAGAAAAAAAAAAGAATTCAAATTTATTTGTGTTAAAAATGTCAAATACAATGAAGTATTTATAGATATTTAATTGGGATATCTAGAAGAAGTTCTCTAATTAAAACTTCATTATAGAACTTTTTACACGTTTCTCTAATAAAAAGACCATCTAAATTTTAATAAAAAAAGTTCAAGAGTTATTCTTTATATATTTTTATTGTAAATAATAAAATAATCTATAAATGTTCTGTGAATATATAGTTAGATCAGTGTGAATGCAGTTTTATAGTACAAACTTGATTTACAAACGGTGATTGTAATTTATGTGTGCTCTTCATGTTTTAATCATTACGAATGATTATAATGATGTTGCTAATAGGTATATGGCTAAAGATATATAGCGAAAATTATGTACCGAGTGTTATCTACGGAGAGATTCAAAACAACAGTAAGAATAATATGATTGTAAACATGTTTTCTTTTTCTCTATCAACTGTCATTTAATTTTTCTGGTGTCTGCATTATTATTTTCCTTTTCTCTCGCTGCATCTGAATGTAGGTGTAAACACATGACAAATCCTTTCGTTGAATCTGGGAAAGTTCAAACTCTCCTCTCTTGAGGACAATGTGGGGCTTTGTCGTGGTGATTCTGGGCCCTACATCATGTACATTTCCTCAATATGGGCTCATTATTTTTGGGCCAAGTTCTGTTTGTGCGTCCTTGTAATTTCTTGTGGTTGTAAAATCTATTTAAGGACCAGACATGGTCGATGATGGAGTTGCTGTATTTTCACTTTTAGTTGCTGTTAATTGAGAGAATAGTGTTAAACGTACGTTTGATTTGACTCTTATCCATTCTTTTGGTACAATCCGATTGAAGATAGGTCCAATGGTTAGTGTAAGAAAAAATTGGGTACCTTCCATTGTAGTTTTTGTAAGTGATATAGTTTGGAGGAGAGTCCTAATCTGCAGACACTGCATCTGAGGATAAAAAGGAGGGCAGGGGTACACTAACGCGGTCTAACCTGATTGGGTTGGGATGGCCATTCTTTTCGAGACATTTTACATTGTTTAGGTCCAATCTACTACTGATAAGCCAGAAATGTCTACATGCATTGTGGGGTTCTGAGTACAAAGTAAAAGTACATAAGAAATAAAAGAATGTATCCACTAAACAGTGCCTTCCTGTTGCTGCTCATATATGATAGGCACCTGTGAGTGAGCCCCGTCTTGGGCGAAAGCTTTGGCTTTTTCTGTTTTTATACAACCACAGAATGCAACCATAGATCACATCATCACTTCAAAAAATAACATCTTCTTCCAATACTCTTTTTCTATGTATACTTGTATAACAAAAAGATTTAACAAAAATAATGATATGTGTATCAAAAGGGCTTAAATTATTCTGAAAGCAATTTAAAAAAAAAAAATAACCTTCCATTTTAATAATTTTTAAAAAATAATTCATGTTTGATTGTTGAATTAAAAGAATGAAAGATTTAGATTTATTAAAATGACTTTATAAATAGTATGATATCTGATGGGTATTATATAGCTTCTAGAAGTGAAAAAGCTATATCACTCAATATTCGTGTCTTGTTCTCCTCTTACCTTGAAGGTATAGATTATTCTCCTTTGACTTATAATTATATTCTCTCAACCGTGACTGATTTTGCGTAATCTCTTCATATTTGCTCCTGAATTTATATATATAAATGTATTTATTTTTGTTTGATTACTTGAAAATTTTTTATGGGTTTGCAGAGAGATATTACGGCAAATTTGGATCTAATTCAGTCCTAGGATTTTATATTTCCTCAATGAGCATGGGAAGAATCTAATTTTCTGAACTGATCCTACTTCCATATTTAGATCGGCTCCACTCCGATAATTCTTTAGTTCACGTAAAAAATACGTATAACAATATAAAAACTTAATGAAGTAGTGTTCGATAAAATAAAACATGATGCAGATGAATTGATCAGATGATATATTTCATAATTAAACGTGTCTTTTATTTAATTTATAATACAATTTTCTATATATTTAATCACTGAAAAAAGTTTTAAGCAAACACATGACACTATCTTGAATTTAAAGTTTGAAGATATTAAATTTGTGAATTTTTTTATTATATTAATTTATTTGTTTCTATTTAATGTAAGACTAGATTGACTTGGATTTTTAGCTTTTCTTATATTTACAAAACATTTTTTTTAAGAACAATAAATATATATAAATATAAATGGTTTTTATTCTTGGTTGGTGTGAAAAATGGTGTAGGTGTGTGCAGGCTAGAAGTAATGTAGAGTAGGTAGTGGTGTGAAAACTAGGATAAAAGGGTGGTGGATGGGTGGATACCGTAAGTTAGAGATGATGGAAGGTACAAATTCTTTGGATATTTGAAGTATAACGAGGGTAAAAGGGAAAAGGAAATGTTGAATGTTGCGGTCAGCAAAGTAGTGAGAAAAGAGATTCTCATGGAAGAGTACGACATGCAACATTAATGCCGAGAGAAGAAAGAGAGAGGAAATGGACTGGGCGTAGGGTAAAGTTAAGTAAGGAGGAGAAATGCACAGAAAAATGGTATTGGGTTCAATGAAAGGGTTACATAAATACATGCCCTCAGAAAGAGAAAGTGCACAAGGACCTTTTCTTCTCATGCATATACTATAGCATCCACAGGGTTCTGTGCTCCCAATCAGATTAGTTGCTATCCAATTTCACTTTTTTCTGTTCACTCGTTTAGCCATTCTTATTTACTTCCATCTCTTTAGATTCCTTGTTCACACGGATCTCCTATTCAAACCCAATTCCTTTGCTTTATCTACAAACATCAAAAGCCTCTCTGATTCAAAAATGTTAATTCCCTGCGTTCACATTCTTAGTCACGACCATTTTACACTAGTTCCAACTAACCAATACTAGATTCAAGCTAAGGTGGTCATATATTAAGTGGTCTTAAGTATTATCCATGTCTACATTCTAACTGAAATCTAATTTCTCTTCCATCTTTGAGTAACAGTTCCACACATATTTTATGTTGTGCAAACGTAAAAATGGCCTAGGTGTTGATTAATTCTTTTCTCAAAGAGACTCATCACTAAATTTAGAGGAGTAAGCTACTATTTTAAGCTCGTCAGTTTATTATATCTTAAAATAAAAAATTAATCTAAAGAATTAGTTTTTTTATATTGTATTGTTTAGAAGATACTTATATATAATAATATAATTTAAATTATAAATACTTAAAAATTAAGTTTTGACTTTTAGTTTTAATTGAATAATTTATCTTATAAAAGTAATAGTTCTTTTAATTTATCAAATTAGAAATATTAATTAATCAGTTAAAATTTTTAAAAAAATTTACATAATTAAATATTTTTTTAATATTATATATGTTTTAAATTCAAAAATCAAAAGTAACAAAATTATATAAAAATAAATTAGGTTAACCTACTTACCAACTCGCCTTTATCATGCCAGCTTCTGTTTCTCCTCATTTTTAGCCGATCAACAGTGAGATGGACAAGGATGTTTGTTGCTCTTACTTCTTTTTTCTTTCCTTCCAAAATCCTTGTGTCTGTAAGTAAAACTTTAAAGTGTGTACAGTACAACATTATTATTTGTTGTTTGTGATTTTACTTATATTAGTTCTCAAACTTGCTTATGACTATAAACTCGGGATTTGTAGCTGATTTAGACCTTGACAATCTAGCATTTTCTGCTACATACACAAAACTTTGAATATGCTTTATTTGGCTTTTTCTCCACACACAAAATTTCACCTATCGACTTTGGGAATAAAATATCAAGTCGTTAACATTTGCCTGATGATAATTGTAATTAGCACTTATGGAATGAAAAAAATGCTTATTTCTGTGTAAGGAAGTTACTTCTATATAGGTAATTGATTTCGTCAGAAAGGTGGTTATTGGAACTTGACTAAAGAATTTTTATTAAGAATATATATAAGGAAGTTAAACATGGAGTAATATGTCGGTAGAGTTAATCACAGTTTAGTAACTCTCTAAACAATAAAAACCTTAATTAACAAGTAGCAGTACTAAACAATAATATATATATATATATATATATATATAAAGAAAGAAAAAGGGCAAGGAAGAAATCTTAGATGTTGATAGTATAGCACTCCCAACTTAAGGAGAAAAAAAAAAAACTATAAAAGCATTATGGTACTGATTTCCTGGATTTATGAGCTCATTCAGGTTCCTTCTATTTTATTAATTGTTTCGGATGGATCAACCTCTACGTAACTTTTAATAGTTAAGGTAGATCGAGTAAAGATCCAAGATAAGGCAAGTAAAACAAAAATATTTTTAAACATCAAACATTACATGCATATATATATATATATAAGAACAAGTTCAAACTTCTGCTCGGAACGTAATCGGGCTTTATCCAAATAGTTCCAGGAACTCTCCCATCATCTTCATCATTCTCACAATTATCAACTTGAAGTTTAAAAATTAAGGGAAAAACGCTTATAATTCCTCATCATATCCTATAGTATAAAAATTGCTTAAAAAACAAAGAAGTAACAGTAAGTGTCAAATATTTTGTTGATTAATAATGAAATTAAATTAGTTGAACACCTGCAGGTCATTTTAAGGATTGGAATCAGAATCAAATATTATACCAATGTCTATTCTGACAAGGTTAATACCTAAACCTCTTGTCCATTTCTTGTCGTACCTCAGATTTTATACTGTCATCAAACTTTTTTTGAAATTGAAATCTTTGGATGACTAATTACCAATAATTTAAAAATAATATACTTAAACTAAATATAATTTTAATATATTTAATATTTATATAAATTACTATGATTCATTCTCTACCCTGATCGCAAGTTAGTGTAAATGGATTTCTCTTTTTTCTACACACAGTATTATTCTAACCTTAAACGTGAATAAATAATATTAAAAAACTGCATCCTTCTTATTGACTAATAACATTGACCCTTAAATTTAATCTCTTTAAAAAAACTATAAAAAGGGATTGAGAGCCGAGGATGCCTCCGCCCCTTAAACTCCACTAGTGCTTGAAGTGACATATACTCTTCCGATACATAAACATCCAAAACCATCCTTGAACAGCCATGTGGTTTATAAAATGTTGTTAAATGATTTTCCTATATTTTTGAATGATTGTAAGAACTTATTTTAGAAGGTTTTCCACATTACTTTGAATCCTCATCTCATAAGATTCACACTTTTTAAACAAAAGAAAGTACCAAAAGCTCAAGCCACGCTTTACCATGTTTAATGTGTGTATTTGGTGCCTTTGGAGGAATCATAAAATTTATTATTACTTCTTTTTAACAAGTTGGGGGTGAGGTTGTTGAAAATGGAAATATGTCCTTGCTAACACTACCAACTAAATGAGCATGCCTAATAACACTAATTAAGAGACCAAAGTGGTGTTATCCATAAATTTAAGTAAATAATTTCACATAAAAGTGTGTCACAATAACATTCCAGGGGATCATTTTAAAAACAACTAAAAGAACATATTTATTGCAACTGAACAAAAAAGTAGACTTCAGTTTTAAAGGTTAAAGGTAACCCGGAATAGAAATATGTGCAATGGGACGAGTTAAAACAAAAAACGTCATTACTCAAGAAAGAGAATAATGAAACCTTAGTTAAAAGCTTCTAATTATACTAAGAAGCACATCTAGTGAATCACTTGTTATTTTTAATTATACTAGAACAGGTGTGAGACTGCGATCCAAATGTTTTAAAAATATTTTCACAAATTTATGTAAAAATATAGAAAAGTAGAATAACCATATAAAAATAATAACAATAAAGACTTTTTTATATTCATTTACTCAAATTGAATTCTAACAATTTTTTCTTAGTAAGAATTTTAAAATATTCGACTATATCTAATTCTTAAAGTCAAATTATATATATTACAGTTTTTAAAAAAAAAAATAGAGAAAAATCTCCACTTTAATTAGTTAACCTTTTACTTATGATCGAATTAATATGAAAAATTTATCTTTAGAAAATAGATGAAAATTCATGTATATCATATTTATTAAATTCTTACGTTTTATCATTTTTTTTATCACATGAACTCTTAGTGATCACTAACAAATATTTTTTTTATCATAGTACCCCAATAATACTAGTTATGCACAAAAAAAGGGTTTCTCTCTAAAACTAATGCCGAATGACCAAGTAATGGCATGAAATCAACTTGAAGAAGCAACATGGTATAGCATCACAGGCACAGCAATGCCTTATTTGGATATAAGAGAAAAATATTGCAGAAATAAGGAACGTGCAGCTAGGGAGGATAAGATATCCTCCAAAACATTGATGTACACTTCAAATGGCCGCAAACTTCCATTCTAGGTCATGCATCTTGGCCGTCGCAGATGAGATAAACACAACACTCTCACTGTTGTCATGTTACACCTCACTTATATATCACTAGTCCATATGAGACGTTTAATATATATTTTCATGTGAAGAAATAAATATAAAAAATGTAAGTAAGTTTATTTTGAACTCAACTTCATAAAATTGGTTTCTAAAATTAGGTTGGCATCTTAAAATTAGGCCGACATCATGATATCCAAGTTAAAATACAAACATATAGCTAGCCGTTGCACCCCATCAAACAATAATCCGGATTTCTAATAAACTTGGTTAAACAGAGTGTAGCAATTTGTAACTGTTGCATTCTACTCTTTTGTGTTTTTCAAGAGAAAAAAACATGGCAGTGGAGAATACAAATATTGTTTTTGCAATAGTATGAATATTGTGACCTCATTTGGTCTAATTTGAAATAAACTGTGCTCATTTTTGGAAGGGCGTAAAAACTTTGCGAGCAAAAGTAACTGGAAGAAGCTGGTCTGAGATTTTTAGTTAATTATGTGAGTGGTTAAATTAATTAGAAGTTTTTCACATCTTGGTGTAATTTGATTGTGACCTTCTTATTATTGAGTGAGGCACACTGAATAGGTATAGCAGAAACCCAATCCCTATATTAATTCGTTAAAATTATTTATTAATATATTACCATTTTCTTTTACGAATTTAACGTAATAATTCGTATATCATTTTTTCTGAATACAACCTCCAAGCCCTTTTAAACACAGTTGGAAAGGAATATAAATCACAGAAGAGGGGCAAGAAATAAAATGTTAAAATGTGTTTATTTTGTGATACGAGGAGAACCAAATTTGTAGTACTGGAGCTTCTTGCATTGTTTAATTCATCACAGTGGCTCTCACTAAAAGCTGAAAATGTCTTGCGAATATGGAACCATGTTTGTGGCGAAATGTGCATCAGAAAGTGACAGGATGCATACCCATCACTGCAACCCTAAAGAAAACAACTACAAATCTCCATCATACTGCAGACATAAACAAAACAAGTCCAACGTACATAGCCGGCAGACGGCCAATCCAACAAGATACAAGAAGCATAACAGCATATGTTGCAAAGAATATTCTTTATCCTAATGATGTGACCAAAAACTGAGCTAATAACAACATAGGATCATTTATATTAAAATTAGTTTCATTATTATTATTACATCTGATTCCATCTATATAAGAACATGAGAACCAAAATATTCAACAAGGAAGTACAACCAAAATGAGTGACCGCAAAATCGTTCTAGTGACCGGCTGTGCCAAAGGTGGCATTGGCTACGAGTACTGTAAGGCATTTGCTGAGAAAAAATGCCACGTTGTTGCCTCTGACATCTCAGCACGGATGCAAGACATGTCAGAGTTGCAGTCAGATAACATAGAGACATTTGAGCTTGATGTGTCTTGTGATGAAAGTGTGTCTTCAGCTGTGGCCAACGTTATATCAAAACATGGTCGCATAGATATATTGATTAATAATGCTGGAATAGGTAGCACTGGGCCATTGGCTGAGTTGCCACTTGATACAATTAGAAAGGCTTGGGAAATTAACACGCTGGGGCAACTAAGAATGGTGCAGCATGTGGTGCCTCACATGGCTATGAGAAGAAGTGGGAGTATAGTAAATGTTGGCAGTGTGGTAGGGCAAGTTTCAACCCCTTGGGCAGGGTCTTATTGTGCTAGCAAGGCTGCAGTGCATGCCATGTCAAACAGTTTGCGCCTAGAACTTAGGCCTTTTGGGATCAACGTAGTTCTAGTTATGCCAGGCTCTGTGAGATCAAACTTTGGAAGGGCCAATACGGAGAGATTGAGTAATTATGAGTGGAAGCTTTATAAGGACTTTAAAGAGGTCATTGAGGAGCGAGCTAGAGCTTCTCAGGGTGACAAAGCGACGGATGGTAGAATTTTTGCTAGACATGTGGCTATGAAGGTTTTAGGCCCTAAACCACCGAAGCAAATTGTTTTTGGTCACATGACTGCTTTGTTTGCCTTCCTCTCATGGTCTCCCCTCTGGGTCAGAGATCGGTTTTTCGCAAACCGTTTTGGCCTAAGCAAAAAACTTTAAGTTTCGGTTCAAGTAATAGTCACGATGTATAAACACTTCGTCAACATCTATTATCTTTTACTATTTTTTTTATCAATCATACTTATTTATCTCCTCACCCTATGTGTTAATAAAGTTTGGTGTCCACTTAACTTTTCTCATATTTGTATCACTTGTTTGTGAACAAACTATTACTCCCCCATTTAGGGTTAATTAAATGTTGTAAGATCTTACGTGTTATTTTCTCAATTCAGAGATGATGAGAAAGAAAATGAAGTAATGTTAACCAACAAATATGTAAATAAGGTGAAAAATTTGATGAGAATTACATATTTTTTATGAAAAAATAGTGGAAAAAATCATCTATGAAATGTTTGTCGATAAATATTAATGACAGATTTTGTTAAGTTGTCAATAATTATCGATGAAAATTTTCGTTGACAATTCTTATCAAACAAAATTGAATTCAAATATCTCATTGACATCAACTTCTCAAAAGATTATTCTTTGATAATTAGTGGCAGATCCAACCATGGATAATTGAGTTCAGATATCTCACCAACATCAACTTACTATGGTTGTGAGATATCTAAATTCAATTACCCATAGTTGGATCGTTGGTAATTATCAAAAGTTAATCTATTAATAAATTAATGTGTGTGTGAGATTTGTGAATATAATTACTGACGGATTTTTCCGTTGATAATATATATATATATATATATATATATATATAATTGTTTGATTTTCGAAAGTCCAAACAAATAATAAACAATTTAATATCAAATGTATAAATGAAATACATATTATTCATGAACTAAAAAGATTAAATAAATGTGCATCAAAAACTATAATTTAAAACTAAGATAAGAAAAGTGTACATAACATTAAAGCTTTACATTTTCATAAGTGGATATCTAATCCTTCTATCAAGTTCATAATATTGACAATATTGAGTTTTTTAGGTAAACTCATAAACTCTTATTACAAGAGGCTCTTTCAAACATTTTTATCACTGTAATATGGATTATGTATCCAAGCATGGTCGAAAGGAACATCGTCCATGTTTTTGTAACATGATCAACGATGTGAATTGTTGTTGCATATACGAACTAATGTATTAATAGTTCTTATTGAAAAATAATAAGACATACAAAGCCTTACTAAACAAAAATGAAAAGTTTTTATTGTTTTGTTTTCCATCTGATGCCTCAACCACTAGACACAAGTCCTATAAATAGAAATAGAAATTAGTGAATTTATAGCTACAAACCGAGTTAACATAAATTATTATCTTACTACAAGAAAGCTGTTGAGTAGCTACCAAAAAAATAGTATCGACTATATAAAAGACGCAAATAACGACGATCACACCCACTCTAAAAAGACGCTCATGTAGCATAAAAATTTACATCAACCAAACACAATCTAAAACTGACGAAAAAAAATCGATTACGTAAACTAAAACGATGCAAAACGAACTTTTTTTAATATATATATATATATATATATATATATATATATATATATATATATATATATATATATATATATATAATATGTTAAACTAAAGTAGATAGTAGCATCAGCCAAGTTAAGGCTAAAGCCGACACATCTATTTATTTATTATGGATTCACTCTCAATTTCATTTTGCATCTTCGTTGTTCTTCTCGACCTCACAGGGTCGTTCCTCCCCCCACCTACATTTCTTTGCCTTCTTTTCCATTCCAAGCTCACACTAACGTTCTTTGCCTCCGAAAATTAGTATCCACCAATTGAAATTGGTTCTTTGGCTCTAGAAATTTCTTCTTTGCTTGCACAAGAGTTGACATCAAGTGGGTCGCGACAACAACTCAGTTGGTCTCTAATGGTCGTCAGGTGAGGTGTATTCTGAGCTAGGCAATTGGTAAGGTACTTAAAATCGAGATTATGGGTAAGATCATGACGAACTCATAAAATCATAAATTGTGAACACGAATCTTACATTTTACCATATATATATATATATATATCACATTCTTTTATCTGTAAAGAAAATAAGTAAAAGAAAGGATTTAAGAGATATTATAAAAGAAATGAAAGAGATGCACATTTGTTTGATTTTATTTTAATTGAAATTAAAATTTGTTCAATTCAATCAAGAATGAGCAGTGCAACAGAAAATACTCTAAATTCTTAATTGTGTTTAAATTTGTTTTGAATTTTAATTGTATTAATTTTTAATTTTAATTGGTGATAATTTTATTTTAATTAAGATTGAAACTCAATATTCAATCAAGAAGGTGAATTGTGTATGAGAAAAAACCATTAATTGTTAATTGGATTTGGAATTTGTTTTGAATTTAATTACATTAAGTTTAATTGAATGGTGTATTTTAACTGCATTAATTTTTAACTAAAATTAGGTTCCAATTGAATCCATTCACCCAAGAAGGTGAATAGTCAATGTAAGAAAAAAAATCCTGATCACACATTTTTTATGATTTTATTCCACGATCCTTACAATCTTACAATCTTACGTGGAATTTGAATCGCAAATAAAATATACAACCTACGATTTTACAATTAAAATCTCAATTTTAATTATTTTGGCGATTGATAAGTGACTCTGGTTTACTATTTTGAGTTGATTTTGGTCCAGCATTTTCGTTATTTGTAAGGATCAACATATTTGTTTTCTGTAAATGTTTTAGGAATTTCATTTGATACATTATTCACTATAGTGGTATGAAATCTCAGATCGTGTAATTGTTGAAGGTAATACTAACAAATATTGAACATGTAAAATTCATTATAAATGAAATCCTGAATATTGAAATTTGGTTTTGTATCTGTTTGTATCTGAACATTTAAAATCTTAAAAAAAAAATTATTTTACAAATTATAATTGCTTTTGATCTTTAAGTAATTTTTTCTCAATCCTCACTTTGCGTCGACCTTTACGACTATCAGGCCAACGCAATACGTTTCAGATTTAGCATCATCTTTTGCGTGGGCCAAAGCCAATATTATTTTTTTCCACTACAATAATTAATACTAACTTCAACTAGCTTCTAACACTCACCTCTCTTGACTCACGCTACTCCCAATGCATAAACATTGATTTTTGTCATTTTGTATCGATTACTGAGTACACTGTCTCTTAACTTTTTTTAATGTTTATTTGTTCTTTCTATTTAAAAAATTTACATATATATATATATATATAACCAACGCAATTACTAAATATAAGTTATCGCAATATTTGAAGAATAAGTGAGTTGTTTTTTTTTTTTTTCAGCACATCTCAAAGTCATTCAATAGTTTAGTAGGTTACTACTTACATACAAAATACTCTAACAAAGGTATTTTGTTGTTACGAGTGATAGTAGCGCAAAGGTACACTCATAAAAGGCCTTTCTTCATAGAAAATAATAAATATATAAATGTGTCTTTGGTTTAGGGTTTATGCCCAATTTCCTATTACACAATATTATAAGTTGAGTACAGGCCAAAATATAAATAAGAGGTTACCATTACATCATCAATTTCAAAAGTGTTGGCCTTTGTTTTATTTTTTAACTTACAGGGACAAACTATTTTAGACTTTAACTTATAGGGACAAACTATTTTAGCCTTTAACTTATAGGGAAAAACTTGTTTTCTTCTTTTAAAATCTTGCTAAATATTTTCAAATTCAGCCTCCTTGTATAGATGAGATTTATGACCTTTCTTCTAATTTTCAATTTCTGTTTATCGTGCTAATCAGGTTAGTCCAATTTGTACGGAGACAACATCACTAGACCCTTCACTTATTGGATAGGAACTGATCAATTCAAACACCCAAATTTTAATGCGCAAATAAATGGTCTGTCTGTTATTTTTGTTGGATTTTGCATATAAATGAAATCAATATAATTAAATTTATAGAGAAATGAGTTAACAGATAAATTTAATTTTTTTTTATTTTTAATGGAAAATAAATGGTTCGTTAGTTGTTTTCGTTAGTAATGTTTTTTTAACGAATTTAATTCGGTCGGTAATGTTCCTTTTGGTAAACCCCATTTTCTAGGTAATGATTGATCAAAATTAGAATAATATTTAAAATAATTCTAACATTATAATTTAAGCTCGATATATTTAGTTGTAATGGTATTATTAATAACATTTGTTGAATACATATATTATATTATTTTAATCTTAATTATATAACAAAAATTAAATAAATAAATTCTTCTAATAATTTATTTAGGAAAATGAATAATTGAGCTCTGTGTTATCAGTGATTTAGTTGAACTAAGAAAAAAAAATAAAGATTTTTACTTAAGCAAAGCCAATTGCTTGCTTAAGGTAGAGTGTATAAAGAGCTTAGTTTTTTTGAAAAAAAAAAAAAATTGCTTAAATTTTGCAAAAAGACGAGTTTGCTTAAATGGACCAAGTGTTAGCTTAAGTAAAAATATAAATAATTGCACCAGTCAAGGATTTGAGTCTCAGTCAAGGATTTGAGTCTCAATTAAATGTACAATTATGACAAGATAAAATAAGTTTTGTTGGAGCAACACTTTTTATGTTTTACATGTTTTCTTATGAAGCTATTAAGAAATGGACTTTAGCACATTTTGTTAAGCGGAAACTCTTAACACAAAACTTATATGTAAAGGTGGTTTGGTAACGGGTGGTCAAATAGACCCAACAACTTTGTTAAGATAGACTCTGATATTATTTTAGAAGTGAACTTTAAGCTTAACTCAACCTTACAAAACCAGACTTGTAAGGTGAGGTTGTACTCATTTATAAACTATTGAAAGGCCTCATCTCTAAGATGTGGATCTCCAACAGAAGTGGAAACTAGATTTCATGTAAATTGTGGACCAACTTGAAAAGATAATTATTTGATTTAGTGAACGTGGGAGCTAGAGTCCTTATAAACTTTATAAACTTGTAATCTTGACATTAAAATAGAATCAAAGTTATTAAAATGTAGAATTTAAGTTATTTTTATGATTAGGCTTTTTTTTAGTCTTATTTATCTAAACTAATCAAAATATTGATAATTAAACATTAAAAACATGGTAAACAAAATGCAATGCTAAAAGTGTGTATGGATCCTCGTTAAACTTGGAAGGATATATAATTTGAAGTAAAGAACTCACCCATGTAAACACTTGGTCATGCTTTGGAAACAAAGAAAGAAAATTGTAAAATTGAAAACTATGAACAATATATTTAGTACTAATGCAAAAATGTAAATTAATGCCATCCAAACCAGATCATTTATTACGAAACTATAAGTAGTATGTATATAGTACTGTAAGTAGTATAAGTAGTATATGTATATATTCCTGTAAGTAGTATGTATATATTACACCGGGTATAAAAGGAAATGATATAGTAAGTACTACACTGGATATAAAAAGAAATAATGTAGTGGGTATTATACATTAACAATAAAGTAAAATAACAAATAAAAAATATTCAACAAATAAGTCTTGAGTCAATCATATAAAAGAACATAATATTATTTTTAATCAGAAACTTTAAAAAAAATAAATTTGTAAATACATAATGATTATTTAATAATAAAAGTTGAAATATTGATACCTAAATCAATTTTTTTTTTCATCAGTAGATGAATCAAAGTTAGATGAATACAAGTTGCATCACGTATTAATTATTTTACATTCCAAAAAAATACAAGTTGCATCACGTATATATAATTGAGCGTATACTTATGTTTTAAATAAAGCCCAAAAGAAACTTAAAATTTGTAGTACAAATATAAAGTTGACTTAAGAAATAATTAGACTTTTTTAGTTTATACAAAGTATTGTAAAATATTATTCACTTTTTTTTTTACTAACGTTATCAATATCAATATATGAATGAATTATCTTAAATGCTAAATTCACTTTATCATCACATAATATACAAAGTATGATTCAAATATTAAAATCATATTTATTAATCTTTAAAAACTTAATTTAATTAATTAGTACAATAAGTAACAAAAAAACTTTAAGTGTAACTATTAAATCCTATATAGAATGGGAAGTCCTTGTGGTATTAAAAGTTCTTGGGATGATGTAATAACATATATTAACTTTTTTTTCAAATAACTTATTAGTTGTTTCAAATATGGTATATAATAATAAACAATAATAACAATTTATATATATATATATATATATATATATATATATATATATATATATATATTACGATTAAAGGAAATTATCATGAGTGAACGAAGTACTTTTACATATTAAAAATCAGTATGTTATAATTGTTTTATTTTAGTATTTATTGAGTTAAATCATGCGTGGTTAGTCTTTAGTACTGCTTTAAACAAGATGTTGAACTTTAAGTATACGTGTGTGTGTGAGTCGGTGGCGCCCTTGAGATACCTAAGTTTGTGGGTGTGAAATATTTTTTACAAACATATAGTGGAAACGCAGATGAAAAGGATGGTGAAAGGGAAAGAAAGGAAAATTGAGTATTTGGTTTATTTGTGTTTGAGGGTGTGAAAATAGGGGCAAAATGTGAATTGGTGTGGAGTGGTTGGTTGGGTGGATATAACAGTGACTCATGATTAGCACAATCAAAAAGAGGGCCTCTTTCTATTTCTCAACATTCCTCCTGGTCTGCTGCTACGTCTTTCTTTCACTGCCTAACTCCGTTTCACATCTCTTTTCTCTCACAACACCATCATACTCTCTAGACTTCCTGTCTCCATGAATTTGGTCACGCAGATTTGCATGCAAACTAATCATTATACTCATCCATCAAACGGAATCTGTATCTAAACCTATACCTTTTTAACAGGCCCCCCTCCTCTCTCTCTCTATATACATATATAATAATCATGCATACACCTCATTTCTTGGGTGCAGGACCAAAAGAAAAGAAAGAGATAATATAAAAAATCTGACACAATAATTGTATTATCTTTAAGTGCCAGAGGAAAACTAAACTGAAAAAAAAAAAAAAAATAGTTAAAACTGAGATGCGTAAGTATACATATCACAGCAGTAACTTGCTTCTCAAGTGCGGTCATAAATGAAGGAACGTGATTGTGGTTTACCTAAAAACACGATGGGAAAGGCCTTTAATTTTGTTCAAACTTGATACCTTTCTCATTGTTTTGGATCTTGGAATATTAGACAAGAAGTAAACTCTTGTTTTGTTCTCGCATAGATCGTAAGTGTGGATCACTTTACTGTCTCTACCTATATATAAAATCTTCGTTTTAATTTCTAGTTTTAGAAAAAGTTATTCCACTTGTACTTTTTTTTATTTTGCTTTTTATTGTTCTATATAAAAATGTTAAAGTAATGTTTTCAAAAATCAATAACTAGTACAGAAACGTCATAAAGTCAAACTAAAGTAACTTACGCTTTTAACTTTAAAAATTAAATGAAAATTTGCTTTTCTCAAGTGTACAGTGTGCACATATTTTTAATTATATTTTACTAGGTTTTTTTAATGATATTTTTTTATTTAACGAATATAATTATTTGGTTTCACTCTCAGATATACTGTTGCTGATAAATCTATTTTTAATTATCAAGGTAAAATGTTCACTTATAATATTCTTTACGAAATTGTAAGCCAACAATTTATGGTGGTGTATGTTTAACGGGTAGGATGAAAAAGAGTTGCTTGGTTAGTTTAAAGTAACATGGATAATGTTACTAATAAAAAACTTGATAGGAAATGAAAAATGTAATCAACTTCTGACTTAAAAAAAACTACATCAATACTACCATGAATTTATTTTCTTCTATATTGTAATGCTAATGGATGGAAAAGAAGCATTCACATATGTTTTATTACCGGTTATTTTAAGTGGCTGTTGTGATTCATGTGAAAATGCTGTAGTTTGGCAAAACCAGACTTTATTAGTGGGATTAACCAATTAGCTAAGGATTGTTCCAAAAATGTCTTGTGGGACTTTAATTAATGTATGCATCACATGAAAGTAAGTTTATTGATGGTGAAGTTGATTGTCCCACACTTCCACTAAATAGAATAAATTTAAATCCACTTATCTTTATTAAGGGCCATCACTCCATCATATCAGGAATATATGTACTTCAACAATGCATGCTTTATTACAAGTTTCTCTACTCCTATTTTTATCTTTGCTCCTCGAAGTGGTGAGTTGATATTTTATTTGCCTCACCACATATTACAATAATCGCACACTTTTCACGTTAATGGTTCAAATTTTGAATTGGATTTGCTCCACAGAAAATGGCACATTCTCCCTCAGCTGATAAATTCACCTCTGTGTATTTCAATAGGAAGCCAACAAAAGATCCGTGAGGAATGCTGTGTAACAATAAAAGATCATGAAATGGAAGTTTTTGTGGTTGCCATAATTAATGTGGTGATATAGAACAAATACGATTATCCACTCGCTAGTTTCCCTGTTGAAGAATGTTTGTGACTTCACCTCTCTCACTTTTTGTCTTCATGCATCTATTGATTCACTACAATTTACCAATTAAAAATAAGAAACTTGCACCTCAATAATTTATATTATTATTATTCTGTTTATTTATACCAAAAGTACTCCTATTCTAGACGCTTGATGAGTGGCGTAGACAATCATGGTAACCCAATTAGCATTGGGCCAAATTAGATCACATCGTGTATATATCATAGTTTTCCTTTCTAGTGTTTTCTTCCGTATTCCTCCCCATGCTTTGACCTTAAAAAGCACCGTTCGCGCTAATTAGTGGTGTGAACATTCCTGAAACTTACTCTAGCATGATCATAGTGAACCTTTTGTATTGTTCATTGCGAACAATTTTTAGGTGGCCTAGAACTTCTAAGACCAAGTGTGATCAATAACCCTGTTTTGATCACTGCCACCTTTTCTCCCATAATCTCTGTTTACAGAACTACAACGATTAATAACTATTAAAGTAAGATTTTAATTGCGGTTACATCACGGTTCTATAACAGTTCTGTTATTCCGGTTCAGCGTTAACTTCAATTAAAAGTGGATCCACTTGAACTGAACGCGTAAACATGCATTTCGGGTCCTTTAGTTGTTTGATCTAATTTGTAGATACATGTTATGAAACAATTGTAGATAAATGTAATTGAAGAAGTAACAATTAATAATAATGAGGTCAGAAACTTAAAAAATCTTGATATTACAAAGTGGTGATTAAAAACTTGTTGAAAAAATAATTAGAGTATGTAATTCAGAAAATTGAGATGAGCCCAGTTGGAAGAAAGAGGCAAATGGGCAAAAGAAAGTCACTTTGAAATAGGAGTGTAATTTGGTGCATTGGAGGAAGGGCAAGTGGTAAATGAGCGTTTGAAAATGGTGGGCAAAAAGGAGAGACTAGGTAGCCCACAGCAGAGCAGAGGGTATTTGCAGTGGAGGACAAGAAAATTGGACTTTAAAGAAACGACGTCGTAAGAGCCAACCCCTATAACTCTCGGGTGGTAGATACCTGTCCTGTAGTTGCAAAGTTGTTGTAGGGGTCCATAGCAGAGCAGGATCTGCAAACTGTTTTGAAGTGACTGGGAGGAGGGACACGTTGTCCACGGCCCGTGAAACCCAATTCAAGCTTCTCAGCAACTCACACCAAAAGCAACCAACCAAGCCAAATAGCAACCCCCATCACATTAAATGAACCTTTATTTATATCTATACAACATAAAATATATATATTAGTGATGTGCACCACTGTTTGTAGCTTGTGTGTGACTGTGTGAGCGTGCCCAATAAATTTGAGATGGACTTGGCTTGAGTTTTGAACTTGCATTTGCATCCATTGGCCAAAAATGAGGCCTCTGTATTTGGTGTTGTTGGATGCAGCACAAGGGTCTTTTTTAGATAACAATAACTAATTGGTATTATTACTTTAATATGAGAGTGACTAAGGTCTATGGACTAAGGAGTGTTACATAAAAGAGAAAAAAGGAAAGGAGGGAGCGTAGAATAAAGCAAAAGCGAAGGTCTTTCTCATACACGGATCCCCATGGAATGCGGGAAGGATGCCTAGCATTGCTTGCTGGAACACATTCTTTTTGTTTAGTTTAAAGGAACTTGCTTTGTTCCCTTTAGAAATGTGTCCTCCCAGACACCCTTATATACATACACGCCAAGACACTTACATAGAAAGAGAGAGAGAAACACCTTATAGATGATGCAGTTTCCTGCAGGATCTGCATAGATTTCTTTACATTGGTTGTTAGATTTAGCCAGTCAGTTTTGCAACCGAGACAAAATTATTTATTTGCAAAAAAAACTGAAGGAAAAGAAATTGGTCTAAGTGGTGGGGTGGGGAGGCTAGAGAGTGGATAGATATGGTTTGCCATTGAATATTTAGATAGATATATTTCTCTTGTTTGGTGAAGGAGAAGGGGAGTGTTTGTGGAGAGAAAATGAAGAGCATGGAAAATGATGACTCTGTTGACCTTAATAATCAAAATAACTGGTTGGGTTTCTCACTCTCTCCTCAAATGAACGTAGGTGTTGCTTCACACCCCCAGCCTTCCTCTGCTGCTGAAGTGGTTCCTACAAGCTTTTACCACACTGCACCACTTACTAACTACGGCTTCTACTATGGACTTGAAGCTGAAAATGTTGGATTGTATTCAGCTTTGCCTATCATGCCCCTCAAATCTGATGGCTCCCTCTATGGAATGGAAGCTTTGAGCAGGTCACAAGCACAAGGTTAGTCCAAAAGTTTTTCTATATTCTCTTGTTTTGTGAGACTTGTTTTTTAGTGTGCACTATACTAATTGTTGCTTCTCTTGACCACTGTGTTTTATCTATTTTTGTGAAGCAATGGCTACTACATCAACTCCAAAACTGGAGAATTTCTTAGGTGGGGAAGCGATGGGGACCCCCCACTATGAATGCAGTGTCACAGAAACAATGCCTCTGAGCTTAGACAGTGTGTTTTACAGCCAATCCTCACGCCGTGACCCAAATAACCAAGCTTACCAAAACCATGTCCAACACATTAGCACTCAACAACAACATCAGCAAGAGCTTCAAGCCCAACACTTATCATATTACTCTACCTTGAGAAACCATGATATGATGTTAGAAGGGTCGAAGCAAAGTCAAACTTCAGACAGCAATCTTCAGGTTCCAAACATGGGTGATGAAGGAGTTCCTGCTCCTGGACTTAAGAGTTGGGGAGTAAGGAACTTCCAAAATAGCCATGCACAGGAGTCAAAGTTGATTGTTCCTGTGGAGGAAAATGGAGGTGAGTCAGGGTCCATTGGATCAATGGCTTATGGAGATTTGCAGTCTTTAAGCTTGTCCATGAGTCCTAGCTCACAATCCAGTTGTGTGACTAGTTCGCACCGAACATCACCTGCTGTCATTGATTCTGTTGCCATGGATACAAAGAAAAGGGGACCTGAAAAGGTTGACCAGAAGCAAATAATTCATAGGAAGTCCATTGACACCTTTGGACAAAGAACCTCCCAATATAGAGGTGTGACAAGGTTTGTTCTCTTCTGCCAACATCGCACTAATATGTTTGTTCACTTGATTTGCTTAATGTTATGTGTAATGGTTCATGCGTGAGCATCCTCAACACATTTAACACTTCATTCCATTTTGTGTTTTTTGTTTTGCTGTTTCTCTTTATTTCTAAGATGTGTCTGTGTATCAGGCATAGGTGGACTGGTAGGTATGAAGCTCATCTATGGGACAACAGCTGCAAGAAAGAGGGCCAAAGCAGGAAAGGAAGACAAGGTAAGAAAGTGGTTATATTGCCCCATCACTTTTCTTTTGTTTTTTTCTTGTGCATTTTTTAAGGTCCAACATATCTATCTATTGAGTTCCACTGTTCTTTGAAGCAAAGATCTTCAAATTTTTAGATACCACTGACTATTCTTTTGGTTTACATCTTTTCTTGCCGGGGAATGCCACTCAAAAATACGATGAATCTCAGTTTATCTAGGTAACGTTTCTTAAGAACTTAAAATTTCTTTTAATTTTGAAATTCCCAGAGCTTAGATTCACGAGACAGTTAAAGATAGATATCATTTAATATTTTGCTTATGACCTTAACAAAAGAGGAAAATTTATGTTTATTCAAGTCATTCCAAACTTTTGATTTTAGGGGGTTATGATATGGAAGAAAAAGCTGCGAGAGCTTATGATCTGGCCGCACTCAAGTATTGGGGACCCTCCACTCACATAAACTTCCCTGTAATAAAAAATCATTTATTTCTCCTTTCTCTTTCATGTTTCCACTCAAGTTGTGTGCTCTAGTTCATACAGAGAATAAAACAATAATCTTACGACATCTTTTTTCTTTCTTTTATATTCTCTTCTAACAGTTGGAAAATTATCAAAATGAACTTGAGGAAATGAAGAACATGACGAGACAGGAGTATGTTGCTCATTTAAGAAGGTAAAATCTTGTTGCTAAGCAAATAGTCAACAACTATTATACTTATTCATGACATCTATCAACTTTGTCAATCCAGAAAAAGCAGCGGATTCTCAAGAGGGGCTTCCATGTACAGAGGAGTAACAAGGTCTCCTAGCTAACAATTACTTATAATACATATAGTTACAATTTTTTTATAAGTTTTTTATATATCTTCAATTAAAATGTCTGAAGTTTTTCAAACTTGGTTCACTTGGTAGCAGACACCACCAACATGGAAGGTGGCAAGCACGAATTGGTAGAGTGGCTGGAAACAAAGACCTATATCTTGGAACCTTCAGTAAGTTCTTACATACTCTCTGGATAACTCTTTTCTTCCTCTGAATTAATGTACTTTTTTTCTCTCAACGTGTTCACGTACAAATTACCATGTTTCCCATGGTAGGATGCGACAGAGAGGGCGCTTTATGACTTTGAAAACTTATTCTTTCATGTTCTCTGAGGATGCCCATCTTTTCAGCTACGATAAAGCTGATCATGAGTCACTTTAATAAATATCGTAGAGGACTGTTAGTCCCGAAGAGACAACTTTTATTAATGCTGTTATTCCTGATAGACGATAATATCCTTAAATCTTAATTGCTCACTTAAAATCTTATCCAATGCCTGTAGCATAGAGAACACTGAACTCAAGTTTTTTACCAAATAGTACTTCCAAAGTGTCTTCCCCCCCCCCCAAAAAAACAAGATCCATTGTATTAGACTAAAAAGCTAATCACTAATCTTATTGAAATCAAACTCTAGGTACACAAGAGGAAGCAGCTGAAGCTTATGACATTGCTGCTATAAAATTCCGAGGAGTCAATGCTGTAACAAACTTTGACATAACAAGATATGATGTGGAGAAGATCATGGCAAGCAGCAACCTTCTTAGCAGTGAGCTAGCTAGGCGCAACCGAGAGACAGACAGTGGAACTCAGTATATTGATCATAATCAAAAGTCTTCTGCGTATGATGACACTCAAGAGGCTATTCTAATGCAGAAGGGCTGTGAAAGTCAAAATGATCAGTGGAAGATGGCTCTCTATCAATCCTCTCGACAACTTGACCAGAATCCACCTAGAAATGAGAGTGACAGAACTAACCAATCCTTCTCAGTGGCATCGGACAACATGTTTCATCAAGAAGTAGAGGAATCAAGTAAGGTGAGAACGCATATGTCAAATCCTTCTTCACTGGCCACAAGTTTGAATAGCTCAAGAGAAGGTAGCCCTGACAGGACAAGCTTGCCAATGCACTCTGGAATGCCCTCAACTGCGTCAAAAATATTGTCTACCAATCCAAATAACGTGAATTCTTGGGATCGTTCACCCCATTTGAGGCCTGCCCTTTCTTTGCCTCAGATGCCAGTTTTTGCTGCTTGGACAGATGCATAGTTCATAGTTTCATAGTCCTTTTATTTTTGTTCTCTCAAGTAAAATTTCAATCCTTTTATTGTCATTTTGTTGCATGCATGGACAATACAATAGAAGGGGTTGTAGCAAGTAAAATTGAGGGTTTAAATATTATCCGCCAGTTTAAACTTGAATTAGTTACATGTTAACATTCTCCTAGTAAAGAACTCCTGAATTTTCATTTTGATATCCTTATGTCCAGATTTTGTCGACTCATGGATAGAAATGGACGAGAAGGCTATAAAAAGGTTATGATTTAGGAGGTGAAATTATTAAGGCAATATGGGGGGAGACACCACACATCATTAGTTTCAACATTGCTGGTCCTCCTAAGTACATAATCCAGCTCGATATGTGTCTGAATTAAGCATAACTCGGCCTGAGATATATATGTATTTTAATCCACCCCTTTGACCGTAATGATCCTCTTGATCACGTCATTGCTACTGATTCTCCACGTCCAGGGTCATCATTACTCCCACCTTTTCTTGCTTAACTTTGTCTAAAGGCAGCAGATATTCCCTTACCTAATTCAAACCAAAGGCAGTGGAGGCAAAATTAGATTCCCTCTGAATGACTTTATGTTATCTGATTGATGACTTAATGCCATGTATCCTATTACAATTTGTCTGCTGCCTTAAGGAAAGCCACATAGTTGCAAAACTTTTCACATCTTTCTTTTATTATTCTATAACCACTCTAATAATTATATTGGCCCTTAACGGCATCGTGGTCTATGAACAGTGTGTCTTTATACTAAAGTTTTAGTGGAACAAATATGAGATAAAAATGGACAGAAATGTTTCTGATGTTATCATAACATAATATTTTATAATTACACAAATTTTAACTATTTCAAATGAATTTCAAGAATTGATTTTGTAGGTCCACATAGTTATGCTTTCTATTGAGTGAAATCACAAGAAACATTTTTACATGTTGGTAAAAGAAAAAACAAAAATAAAAAAATTATATGTATTTTCATTCGTTGTCACAAGAAATATTTTCTGTTTCTTCATTACTCCGAGTCTTAAGCAATTTAAACTTATCTTTTGGAGATATTTTTACTATTATAGATATTTAAAATTGCAATGCTTTAATTTGATTTATCGGTTGCTTCCTCATTACATGATATTAACCTTGATATACTTTGTTTTTTTATGTTCAACAAGATTCTTTGTAATTGTAACTGACAAATTTGTTATCAAATCTTAAAATAGTTGTTTCACTTTGCTATTAGTTAATCTTTGACAAAAAAAACATTCAAATCCAAATGTAGTTGTTTGAAATATATTCAACTTCATTAGAGGATTTAACATCTTGCTTCTTTAAGTATAAAAAGGAATCAGCTTTCAAACATACCTTATACCTTTTACATCACCTAGGTTTCATGTCCGATCATCATTAGAATAGTCTTTATTTTCACTCTTTTTCTTTAACAAGGTCTCTTTATATTTGATATAACTCAAGATTATTTTTTATGCACACATGTGAAAGTGGCTTGGAGAATGCATGAATCTAGATAACAAGCTTGTAATAAATATCAAATTTGGTGTGATAGTAGATGAATATAACAAACTTCCAATCAAACTTCTATAATAAATACATTTTTTTTTGTTCTGTCTTCATCTAGACACAACTCTTCAGGTTGCCCAAGTTGCTACAGGCAGAAAAACAACCTACTTTGTTTAACATATTGACATGCATCACACACATTTTTAGTAGTTTTAAGTTTTCTCAAATAATTTATCCTGAGTTTGTTTATTTTAAATAATTTAAGTGGTCAAGTCTTTTGTGTTACAAATGTGAGTCTTCTAACTTACTTATAAATGTTTGTTCCTTATTTTCCTTCCATTCAATTGGAAAATGTTTATCTTTCATCCGGATGACCATCAACTTAATTCCGATTAGATCAAATATTCTAATTTCATTTCTTCAAAAACTATAAAATAGTTTTTTTTATCAATTTAGAATTTAGGTACAAATAGAACATCTAAAATATGATTTGTACTTGACAACCACAAACTTTTGGACGTGTATGTCCTATCTAGTTTTTTTAATATGTTAACATTATGAGGCATGTGGTACACAACCTAACATCCAAAACTTTTATGCTCTCACTTGTTAAGTAGCAACTTGTGACAAAGAAACTACTAAAAGAAATAACTTTTATCATAAGCTATTTTCGACGTTTTACGTTGGTTATAACACCAATATAGATCCCATCGATGTAAAAAGTGGGATATGTTCTACAATAATTTGAAAATTGATGCAATACATGTTAATATTATAACAGTTATGAATACTAATTGATGTACAACCTTTGGCCAAAGCAAAAAAATAGAAAACATTGGAAATGACTTATTTAATCGATTATTAACAATGTAATATGTCCATCTATAGACACAAAGTGGTGCAAACTAATTGTGTCACGATGGTATCATGAACGACTATAGTGGAAAAGCACGGTCTAGGGAAAGAGAGTTGTTATGGGGCAGGGAAGATCTATGGCAACATAGAGGACAAAAGTTGATAGGTGTGAACATTATGGGGAAATAGAGAAGAGAAGCTTGTAGAGGAGTTACAGAGGTGACGACGTGACCTGTTGTGCTACAGTAATAGAGGCTTGGTGTGTTGCAAGAGGTGAAGCAAAGAGTTTAGCTTGCAACGATGAGATGAAATGTGAAATTGCACAATATGTGATCTTGCAGCAACAATGATGAATTGCAAAGCAAAGAAAAGAAGAAGAAATTATGTAAAATGGTATGAGAGTGAAATCGAGAGTGTGCGATAATTGAAAGACCATACTAAACAACCAATATAATATGTACCCCTTGTCACATATTGCATCAAGAAACATAAGTAGCATATGTAATATACGTTTGAGTTCACATTTTACATTAGTTACTTATGTAATTGATGTAATCTTTATTGAAAATTTCATTTTTGCCATTGTTTTTACTTGTACAATAGTCTCCTCTCTATCGATATCATATCTTAACGTAAAAATAATGGTTTCCTCAATAGTGAGACCTTGTTTAGTGGTGATTTTGGATAGCATGAGCAATGTGTATCCTTGCTAGTTTCGTCTATTTTAATATGTTTTCTTCTTACCTTTATCTTTGCTACTTTCATTTTTAGGCTTTTTACCTCTATGGATTTACCTTTGATTTGTACTACTAGGGAATTCATTTTGAGAGATCATTTATGTTTAGTTGCTTATAGAGCATTCACCAACTCAGTCTTGGAGAATTTTTTTTCTATTCTAGAAAGTATATATTTTTTTTAATCAAACCTCTTAGGAAGACATGTTAGGGTGCTTTCCACCACATGTTAATCACATGTAGTTCTTTATTAAGAAATTTGAAACTTGTAACAACCTTGAGAAATTTGTCAATGAAATGTTTAACATATTTACTTCATTTTGACAATTCAAACTCTTTTCTTCAATTTAGAGTCTACATCCTCATTGATTTATCACATCTTTAAAACTCTTCTTTCAAGTAATCTATAACTTCCTTAACAAGTTACATGTTAACAATTTTGATAAACATTTGTTGACCTTTTTCGGCTAGTGTACCGAGTCAAAAATATAGATTTATAAAGTAAGGATGTCGATCTCACAAAGAACAGTTTTGCTATCAAATCTCAAATTCACAACTCACTATGCAATTAAAGGTTTCAAGATGATTTGAGAGTAATTTAAATTAATAAGCAATAAAGACAATTAAAGAATAAATAACAATTATAAAAAGAAAGTTTTCAAGATCTAGAAGGACTCTGGGAGGACTCTAGGATTGAACTTCATCTATCTCCCTCATTCATATTTTGGATTTGATAAAAACATACAATATCCGTAACTACTCACAAATTGATGCACATATAAAAATCATTTACACCGATTCCTCTTATATGAAATTCATAAGAAAAATTTCTAAACACTGATGCCTTAGCTATTCAGTAAATTACCCAGTGTTAAGAACAGATGTTATAAGCAATCAATACATGAAAACCTATCCCTACTATTCCAATATATTGAGTATTTTCATCTAGGTCAGAAACTTAAAAGTACTTGCCAGTTAAATTCAACAATCAAAATCAAGACTCTATTGATCAGATAAAATCTAGCATTAAGCACAAGATGAAAATGCCAATTGAGTAGAAACTGAATATCATATATAAAAATCACCAAAATACGAATGGGTTCAAAAGATTACATTCAATCCCAAAGATGAAGAATTTAGCTACTCATGGTAGCCATTACAAACCAATGAAAGGAAGATTGTAAGAGAAGAAGAGAATCTTGATTCTAGCCGTTTGCCTCCGTCCTCTAGGTCTTGATGCCTCTCAAAACCCTAAAAATCTCCTTTTAAACTTGGTTTTGGACCTAGGTTAAGTGACTTTTCTATTGGGTTTCTTTCTATTTTAAACTTTTTATTTCTTTTCTTCATGAATCTTCCAATCTATCATTTTCTTCATTCTTTTATACTTTTGTATCTGAAATTTCACAATAATTGAGATTAAATGATTACTTTTAACTCAGGACTCAAAACATAAATTTAAATCCAAAAATTCTAAAATTTAGGAGTAATTACTATTTTAAATAACATTTAAACCCACAAGTACTCAATATTTCTTATACATAAAAACACTCAAAATTGGTACTTATCAACATGTTATTATTTAAAGTTCTTTGTATAATGGTAACTCTTTTTTCCTTCCTTTATCATTTCTTCATTATAATTCTTGAGTTGTATTAAAACTCTTGAGTTGTGATAATGTCAAGTTTTCAATGAAGTTTGAATACTATTATTTTCTACAATATCCCACAAACCTCTAGTTCTAATATAGGTATTCATTTTTGTTTTGGAGGTTTCTATTTGAGGTTTTTTTTTTCTTTTTTTTTTCCCGGCAAATTTCCCAAACTAGTGTAAATTTTATTTGAAATTCTCAAAATGGTGTATTTTTTATTTTATTTCCGGATATGGGTAAATCGTGCAGAGATTGCATGATATCATTGTGGATAAATCGTTCTATTATTGCACGATTTAATTCAAGATATATGAAATCGTGAGAAGATAACACAATTTAGTTAAAGGAATGAAACTGTGAAATAAATGTACGATTTTAATTAATTAATTAATTAATTGATTAATTGAAATCCGTAGGCTACTACAAGAGTTTAGGGTAATTAATTCTCCCACCTTTTGGATTATGCATATAAAATTAAATTAGAATTAATGCATAGTGATAAAACCGTTTTGGAAATTTTGATGAAAATGAAAATGTAGTTATTGAAATTAATTAATTGTCATTTAAGTAATTAAAATAAATGTAAAATTAATTTGAATTGAAGAATATGAAGAAAAATTACCCGTTTTAATTTGAATGATTTATATATAGAGAAAATTTAAATTATTTGAATTGATTAGTTTTTAAAATTTATTTATATTTTTTTCCTTCTTAAAAGTACTTACTTGGACTCTTTTTTTTTTCTTTTA
>Ga0209700_102218_pt1 | contig 39813 bp, 19 predicted proteins | sample SiratroredBW_FD_187528 | JGI IMG/M metagenome (GOLD analysis project Ga0209700, IMG submission 187528) | Root nodule microbial communities of legume samples collected from California, USA - Siratro red BW (SPAdes) (version 2) | ecosystem: Host-associated > Plants > Roots > Nodule | place: USA...
ATATATAAAAATATATATATATATATATATATATATATATATATATATATATATATATATATATATAATAAATTTCATTAAAAATAAACCATAAATCTTACACCTTAATATCATTGTTGTGATAAAAAAATTACTTCTAAATTTTACTTTGACTTGAATATTTTTTTTTCTCTTTGGTTAATTACCCAAATTTAGTTTTGTTGCTTACAATCTTGTTAAAATCTTCATATCTAATATATTTTATTTTATTTTCTACTAAAAACGACTTAGATAGAGCTTAAAATAATGAAATAAAACTATTTATGTAAAGTTTTTAGAAAAGAGTAAGAATAAAAAAAAAAAAATATCATATATAAGAAACGCAATCGCAATATGGTAATTTATTGGACATAAAATGTATATTTAAGTTTTATATTTTTGAAAAACGGTTTATCTCAAACACTTAAGATAACATCTTACAAAATAAATAATTTCTCTAAACTTAAAAAATAAAAGGTAGTTTGAGGAATAGGATAAATATTTAAAAGAAATAACTTTTTCTATTTTTTTTTCAAAAATATACCAGCATCTAGCGTGAGGATCCGAGAGGAAAAAATTGGCGTTCAGTGTGAACATCCAGTCCATATTGAATCTTAAACAAAACAAAAGAGTTGTGCCAACACAAATGAATAGATGTTTGATGTGACCAAATCATCTTGACACATAAAGACGGATAGGATTACACAAACCCATGTAATATCATCTTATATCATTCAAACTTTTATATACATACAATACAAGTATCAACATCTTTCAAAGTTTAAAGTGCTTCAAAAAGTCTCCATCTACAACAAACCTATTCATAACTAATACATAACAAAAGAAAAACGAAACTAAGAGCCTATATGCCTTGAGGTTCTTTTGAACTTGTATCTGCATATGCTTGTGTACATACTACAGATATTGCATTTCACAATACAACAAGATAAACAACGATAAGTTAGTGAAATACTATTTCAACTCGTGAAAGTAAAACAAAATAAAATGAATAGATTTATGATTCATGTTTGGTTATAAATTTAAGAATTTAAATATCATCCCTCAAAATACAACTAGGTCTATCGTCCAATTACAATCCTTTACACTTCATTCCAAGCATATTGATTTCACATAAATTCATTTAGAGTTATCGTACCTTAATTTTCTTTCAATTCAAGTACTCTAATTTTATTTCAATCAAAATGATTACATATGAACTCATCATTCAGTCATAACACATCATATCATTTCAACTATACTAAAACATATAGATTTATTTGTAAACATGGTACCTTGATTTCCTTTCAATCCTTAGCACTTTGGTTTCATACCAAAATGGTTACATATGAACCTATTGTTCAGTCATATCACATGTCATATCATTTCAATCATATTGAAAGATATAGATTCATTTGCAACCATGTTATCTTGATTTCCTTTCAATCTCAGTACTCCGGTTTTGTTTCAACCAAAATGGTTGCATATGTATCTATGATTCAGTCACCATATACATCATTTCAATTTCATCATGCACAACCATATCTATTCTATAATTCACAATTCACAATATTCAAAATCAATTATTATCTATCAATTTATCAATATCAAAGTTTATACTATATACATAATCAACCAATTTTATCTTAAAACATCTTTGTAATAAAAATTGAAACACAGGACCAAGTCCTTGGACAGTCAGAACTTCTAAGCTAAGTTACTATTCAAAGACTATAAAACATAGTTTCCCTTACTAGATGACGATCTCCAAAAACAATTTTTCCAAACTAGGCAGTGACAATAATCCAATCTCTAGGGATCTAAAACAAGTTATCCAAATAAAATCAAATTTCAATATAATCTTAATTAAGTGAGAGAAACAATTTTCTCAACTCTCCCTACCATTATTGATGATGAACACATAAGAAAAAATGGAAAACAAAGGATCCTCAGAATAAATGGAAACTTACTCTGATTGAGATTTGATAAATTAGAAATGATCCCAGACCTATTAACTAATGCAAGGCGCGATCAAATTCTAAAATAGATGAAATATGGAGAATGAAATTGAGAGAAAATATATGAAAAGATATAGAGGGAAAGAAAAGTTATTGCCTTTACGAGTTGGGCTTACATAGGATAATCAACCCATCTATAACTTTAGTGAGGGGGGATTTTCGGTTACTTTAATTCAACTTATTTAAATAATACAAAAAAAGTATACAAGTGTATCTCCTTTTGTTTTCGTTAATCAAAGTCCGGATTAAAGTCTTCAATAAACCAATAATATAAAGGTTCCGAAGTAGTGCAAATAAACTAATAGTAATGCTGAAGTTAGAAAATAGATAAAAAAAGTTAATCATAAGATATTTTTCATTTATGTTAAATTGCACTTAATATATTTGAGATGTAATTTATTCTACTTTCATTCATATTTCAAAATATCAACTAACACCAATAATTTAAATACATATAAGAAAGACTATAAGAAGATATAAGCTCTTTGAAATCATCATTCTTGTTAGAAACTTTAAATCGAGGTTGTTTTAATGAAAACTTTTCTTACTTTTCAATTCAAATCTTTAGTTTTAGTCCTAATTAGGTGATATCATTCCTTTTCATTATGACTTTTGTAATATATTTTGTTGGTGTATTATTTGTTATGTGTATTTGCATTTCTTAGTAATTCTCTTGAGAGTTGTTTGACAAATTGCATGCTTCCACGTATAGTGTGATTGTAAAAAGGAATTTCAATAAGATGATGATATCACTTCAAAGTTAATTGATTGATACTAGAATTAAAATTGGTTGATTCAAACCAGTCTAAACTCTCTCTCTCTCTCTCTTTCTCTGTTACATTTGAATATATTATGTTTCTTTCTTTTGGGAAGAATCTTATTTCTTGAATAACATGTTTCAAGATTTTTTTTTAAGTTTGTAAATAGACAGAAAAAATTTAACAACACCAATTTACATGTTTTTGATATTGCGTCGCACGGTTTTGCTAACTAAATTATTGGATAAAAAATTGGTAATGACATGTTTGAGATGATTTTAACTATAGATTACATTATTTAGTGAAATTTGAAAAGGATAAAGAGAGAAATGGAATTGTAAATTCCCATTTGATATATAATTCTATTTACACTGTATATTTTTTAATACTGAAAAAATAAAATCTATTACATATCCTTTGGTAAACTTTCTAAAATGTTAAAAGAGAGAAATGCAATTGTAATTTCTCGTTTGATATACAATTTTACATATAATGTATATTGTTCAATACTAAGAAAAAAAAATTCATGTTTAAAGAAGAGAGGAAACATCTCAAGTGGATGCCACCTTGGGTAACTCATTCCATTTCCACACTCTCAGCAAACCAGTCCCATCTCCAGTGAAAAAGAGTCCATTAGGGCCTAATTCAAATGATATAATGTCTTTCTTAGCAAATAAATGACCCCTCTTTGAAAATCTATATAAGCAAAAAGATATGGTTAGGAGATGAAATAATACTTAACACATTAATATGTAATATTATAGAAGGTAATAGAATTCAGGAGGTTTACTTACGATGGGAGTTCGTACATCCGAACTGAATTGTCTCTACAAGAGGAAAACAATATTGGTTTTCCTTCTGCATCAAGCATCCCAAAAAGCGAGACAATACCCTGTATAATAAAAAATAAATTTATCGAATTGACCAACTTCTTCATTACCATTATCAATTTGTTTTCTACAAAAAAATACAATAAAATGATTAAGTATCTTACAATTTGCTCGTTGTGTGTATATACCACACTCAAAGTTCCTACTTCCATGCATGCCCAAATCTTAATCGTGCCATCAGATGAACTTGACAACAAAAATTCATCCCAGCAAATAAGGGATGTAACTACATCAGTATGTTCATTAAGTGTCATTGTACATTGTAATGTATCCATGTCCCAAACCTGAAGAAAACAAGGTAACAAGATTTTGATGATAGAAGATAATTGAATTTTTCAATGTACAGTTCAAGAAAAGTTGACATGATACAAAAGGAAAGCTATCTTTACATTAACTCAAAACAAACATACCTTTATTCTTTTGTCCATGGATCCTGAGTACAACATCTTGCGTCCAACAGTAAGGCAAACAACAGATTTAGTGTGGCCAATTAGTGAGCCAACTAATTCAAAAGGGGACTCAGCTTTAGAACTTCCTTTCCAGGCAGTAATGACACCATCCTAAAATTTTTAATAATTAGATTATGCATAAATTAATTGACACGAGAAAAAAGATGCTTAGAAGGAGAGAATTCTAGATCTGATCAAAGAAGAAAATTACTAGTATAGGTAACTAGTATAACGAGGTAGGGTAAAAAGGTAGAAAGCGTTTAAAAAGTTAACGAATTGTTGATCTAAAGAAAGAACAAAACTTATTTTGTTCACTAACTAAATGAAAGGTTAGAGAAATCGGAGGTGAATAGTATCCAACTTTTTTATGGACAATTACCTCTGCCCCAACAAAAAGGATATCGTTGCCAACGGTCATGTGAAGGATTTTTCCTTTGGGTCCATTGAGAGTAAACTCTGAGTTGGTCTCAATATTCCAAGCCTTTACCACAAACACATTTATATAATTAATTTGCTTGTACTACTCTTATAATTAGAACATTATCATACATTAAAATAAAATAAGGACAAAAAAGTATTTACCTTGATAACATTCTTCAATCCAACAAAAATCCATGGCCCCTCACTTATCAAAGAGTTAACTTCCGTGCCAAAATTTATGACTTTAACACATTGACCTGTATGACAAACCCATATTCGAACGGTCCCATCCGTGCTTCCAGAATAAAGTTTATTGGATCCAGCAGGAAATGTAATTCCCGTGATAACCTGTTGTAAAAAAGTTAATCAAACCGATTTTGATTTAACTGTTATTCTAAATATACATTATCAAAATATATTTTGTACATTAAATAGTGGTTTTAAAGTGAGTACCTTTTTGTGTTGGTGAAGTTTTGTTAATGTGGAAAAGTCATCACCATGAAACCATGAATGTAAATTCAAGCATTGTTCTCCGTATATACAATTGTCATTGGTCCAATATTTACATATTCTTGATGATTTCTTAGACACCTTCACAACATTTGTCCCATCTCCTTTATCTTCACTATTTTGAACAAAAGTGGTCTTGGAGTTATACTTTGATATATTTTTTGAGGATGGATCAGACCTTTTCCCATTATATCTATATGTGGCATTGACACTTTTATAGGATATATGTGGTGAGGGTATTTCTTTATGCATAAACTTGCAAGGATTTCTGTTACATCTTCCAGCGCGCCAGTAGACACATGTTGTTCCTTCAATTTTTTCATTCATTGTAGCAAACTTTACCTCCATTATATTCTACAAAAACAAACATGGACATCACATCCCAAATAATTTTATTTATTTCACTACTATAAATTATGTATACTTTTATAAATAAAAGTTTGTATCAATTTACATCCTTAAATTGTATAATTATAAAAATATCATATTTAATTAACTTATTACATATTTTTAAATATGATATAAGTTTTAATTAAAAATTTAAAAAATTTAATTTAAAAATTTATTAAATGTTTGCTTCAAATTATTAGATTTTATACATTTTTTTAGTTTCAAGATTAAAAAAAGTTAATTTTAAATAATATATATATATATATATATCGAATTAAAATTTTTGAATAATATAATATAGTTTTCACAAAATAATTATATTAACTATAGCAAGTAATATGAAATTGCACATCACATAACGTAAAATGCAGTTGAATGAAAGAAGAATGAATGAGGCTAAAGAATTTCTGCATATTATCTCACTCAAATTCTAAAATTATAAAAGGAAGACCTAAATTTGAAATATGTAAGAAAATGCTTCGAAATAAACTAATTTTATTGGATATATTTTCTGAATTAAATGACAGATAAATAAATTAATCAACATAAAAATAGATCTATAGATGAATGGATTATATAGATAGAAATATATTCCGTAAAAATTATTTTATAAAATTTAAAAGTAGTTATAAAAATTAAAGAGTTGTTTGGATAGTGAAAAATAACAAAATTTATTAGTTACAAATAAAAATTAAATTATAGGATATTGCATAATTTTGAAATGATATGAAAAGTTAGGACGTCTTTTTAGTAAAATGAATATAAAAGTAATTATAGAAGATAACGACAGAAAATTCTGTTACGGCTTTTAAAATTTGACATAAAAGTATATTTTTATATTAATTTAAAATATATTGTGATTTAGATCTTTTTAATATTCTTATAGTAATCACATAGGAGATAAAAGAAATATGTATAAAAATTTTCGTTTAAAATTTGTAGATTTTAGAACCTTTGAACAAATGATAATAAAATAATAAGACTTCAGGTTGTAATATGCTTACGATTTTAGTTAGAAAAATTATTTAAAATAATAAATTATTTCAATTTTGCATCTTTAAAACTTAAAATTGAAAAATGTTATATACAAATTATTATTTTTCAAATAGATTATATTTTTATTAATACACATAAGAAATAAATGATCTAATGACAAATTAGACTATTAAAAAATGAAGAATGAGAGAAGGTGAAAGATACTCACTTGTTATTAATTCAAGATCTTGGTACTAAAAGAATCAAACTTGAATAGAAAACACTTCAAAAATCAATTGAGTCTATTGGATTATATTTTTTGAATCAAAGGTTTGTGAATTTGTATTGGTGGCTTATATTTATTTATAGTTTATGAATAGATAAAATACATGAAAAATAAACACATGGATAAGATATTTGGAAGTTATTATCTTATATTAGTTTTAAAATTGATATACTAAGATATTTCTCAAATTTAATATATGTAATAATTTACATTTGTTCAATTTTTTAATAATTAAATTTAGATACGTATATATTTCATAAAAATCTCTGTTTAGATTTAGATATATATATATATATATATATATATATATATATATATATATATATATATATATATATATATATATATATATATATGTCTTGTTTTGTAAAAATAAATAGAATTTAAAATTAGTTGTCAAATAATGTGGTTGAGTAAAGGAAAATAAAAAATAAAAAATCATCCGTAAATAGATAAATTGATGATATCTTAGATAATTTTTGAAATGATAAGTAATATAGAATGATATTTTTAACTTAATTTAAAATACATTGTGATTTAAAATTATTAAAAAAATTAGTAGAAAATAACATAATAAGAGCTATATAATAATAATAATATTACCAATAACGATGGAAAATTCTGTTACGTCTTTTAAAATTGGCATAAAAATATATTTTTATATTAATTTAAAATATATTGTGATTTAGATTTTTTAATATTCTTATAGTAATCACATAGGAGATAAAGGAAATATATATAAAAAATTTCGTTTAAAATTTTTAGATTTTAGAACCTTTGAACATATAATAATAAAATAGTAAGACTCTAGGTTGTCATGTCGTTACGATTTTAGTTAGAAACATTATTTAAAAATAAATTATTTCAATTTTCCATCCTTAAAACTCAAAATTGAAAAATGATATATACAAATTATTCTTTTCCAAATAGATTATATTTTTATATAATCTCTGTTTAGATTATATATATATAATTAGTTATAAAAATCTCTGATTAGATTTAAATTAGTTAGATTTAAATCAGTTATAAAAATCTCTGTTTAGATTATATATATATATATATATATATATATATATATATATATATATATATATATATAAAATTAGTTATAAAAATCTCTGTTTAGATTTAGATTTACGTATTGTTTTTGTAAAAATAAATAGAATTTAAAATTAGTTGTCAAATATGGTGGTTGAGTAAAGGAAAAAAAAAATCATCAATGGATAAATTGATGATATCTTAGATAATTTTAGAAATGATAAGAAATATAGAATGATATTTTTAACTTAATTTAATATGCATTGTGATTTAAAATTACTAAAAAAATTAGTAAAAAAATATAATAAGAGCAATATAATAATAATAATAATAATAATAATAATAATAATATTAACAATAACAATTATTAGAAATTTTATGCTTTTATCTTTTTTACAGTAGGGAGTTTAATAAAATAGAAAATTGGTTTGATTCATATTTTAACTGAGACAGAAAATAATAGAAACATAACCTATTAAATTTAACTTCTATTTTTCTCTAGTTCCGGTGAATAGAAGGTTATTAAAAAAATTTAAACATATAAATAAAATTGTCTTTTACCAGATAAATTTTTGACGTGTTAAATAGGTTTGAAATATTTTTTATGTAATACTTTTGTTGAATATATAAATACATTTTGAAATAGATATAGAAAGATATTGAAAATTATATATATAAAATAAATTTATACAGGAATTAAAAATAAATCATAAATCTTAAACTTTTATATCATTCTTCGTGATAAAAAAAAAATACTTCTAAGTTTTATTTTAGTTTGACTTGAATATTTTCTTTATTTCTGATTAATTATCTAAATTTAGTTTTGTTCCTTACAATCTTTACAAAAAATTTTGAACCAGAAAACCTTAAAAAAAATTAATAAAGACACAGAGGCCTTTGACAACATGTTAGAAAAAAACTAAGTGTTTTTAGTCTTGAATAATTAACCAATTCGTTTAATAAATACAATTTACATCTATGAAAGATTCCAAGATGATATAAGTTCTTTAAAATCATCGTTCTTGTTAGAAGTTCTAAATTACAGTTGTTTTAATGAAAAATTTACTTACTTTTAACATCAAATCTTTAGGATCAATCACAATTAGATAATATTATTTTTTTCATTAAGATTTTTGTAATATATTTTGTTGGTGTATTTACATTTCTTAATAGGATTGTTTAACAAATTGGGTGCTTTCATGTGTAATGTGACTGTAAATAGAAATTTTAAGATAGTTGAAATGATCACTTTAAAATTAAACTAATGGATAATATATTTCAAGAAAATTTCTAAATTTTTAAATAAATACCTAAACCTTAAATTCATAAAATCAGATGTTTGCATTTTAATAATTTTTTTAATTGATGTGGGCTCTATAATATAAACTTATCCAATAATTTTTTTTTTCACAATTTTATTTAAAAAAATATCTTAGAGACAAAGTCAAATACTAAATGTAGATGTTTTTTCATAATGAGATGTAAACGATAACCCCCCACCCTATTATAACTATTTCCCTTAGATTTGATGTAGAACACTTGTTTTGAAGAACTTCAATGGAGTTGCATAAAACATGTGCAAACTCATATAGGTAAAATGAAGAGAAATTGATTGCTAAGAGTTTTCTTATATCATGTTAAAATTGATTCACAATTAAGGCTAGATTTTATTTAAAGTTTTAAAACAATTTATATTATATAAAAGTGAAAGAGAAAAATTGTTCGAGGAGATTTGTGATCTTTATATCTGAGTCTTGTGATTAAAAATAAATAAGTTATGTTTTCTTATGAAAATGCACAAATTCATAATTTAAATTATTGTTAACTTAACCTATACTTACTTAAATAAATATTAAAAATATATTATATTACATGGGTCTAATTGACACTAACTTTAATAAATAATAAAATTAGTCTAATTGATACTAACTTAAGTAAATATAAATACCAAAATAATTAATACTAGTGTCAATTAAGTTAATATTAACCTTATTTTTTTAATATTTATTTCAATTAACATTAATTAAACCGACACTAATATGATATTAACAAAAGTACTTTTAATTGTTAAAAGATTAAAAATAATTAAGATCGATTTTAAATTAGTTCAGCTGACTTTACTAACATCTAATTAACATATCAAACAAATTTTATTAACATCAATTAAGTTGGTACTATAACTTAATACTAACATAAATACTTTTATTTATTAAAAAATTAATGTTATCTTGGAATTGAGTAAGCAAACTCCATATCAACTTAACCTACCTACACGTTTTACATAATATAAAAAATTAATTTAAAAATAATTTTATGTTTTTAACTTTTTAAAACAACTAATCTTTTCGATCACGCTATGATAACTTAACCGACTCTAAAAATATTGCATTTTCATCGAAATTATTATTTGAAAACAAGCTAATTTGATATTTTTTTATAATAAATATAGAATAAATAAACTATCATTTTTTTTTTATTTTTTATGTTCTAATAATTACTTTTATGGATCAAATATTGTATTAGTTATTAGGAGGTATGTAACTTTTTTATATATACCATTTTATATATTTTTTATGAAAAAAAACATAATTAAATAGAAATAGAAAAAGAATATTTCAACCTTTAAACAGAATGATACAACAAGAGATATATCATAGGATGTTATGTACAAAAAGTTTCGTGCAACAATCCTACGTTAAAATCCACAATACCCTAAGTCTATTTGTTTCAAATCTTCATTTACAAGACCATGTATAAGTTCAAAAGCTACGAATTTTACTATCTAGAACAAGCATAATCAGGAGTTCAGCTAATCACCATTTTATGCCCTTAATGTAAGAAATAATAGCTAAGTTAGGTTGATTCTCAATTTTTTCATCGAATGAAACATTTTTTATTATTTAAGAAGACTGAAATATTTTCTCTTGTTGCATGATTTGATGCAAGTCCCATTTTCTTGATTCGGATAAACCATCTGAACAACTCTTTTCTCTTGCACTCTACCCTGACATATCACACAAAGTAAAAAAAAAAAAAAAAAAAAAAAAAAAAAACGATATTAGCATTGAAATCTTCTTAAATTAATTGAATTGTCGAACAAGGGACGAAAGTAGTTAAATGGTGGGAACTTTTTCTGTTGACTCCATTTAACTTATAGAAGTTAGCTATTTCACTAACACCAATATTTGCTTAAGCAAGCGTGACAGTTTGGGTTAGGAATTAATACGAAATTTTACCAAATGTTTGGGAAGTTTAAGGAATTTTTGGCCACTTTGCTAAAAGTCGAACGTAAACGAGTTTGATATAATAATATGAAGATGATCTGTTTAGCAGGATAATCTTGCCGTCAATTTTTACTGTCCATGAAATTATCAACAATTATAATGTCGAAATATCTGACCTAACGAATTAGATAATATCCGTGAAAAAAAAAAAGAAGGTCAAATACAAATGCAAATTATTTATTATAAAAAATTTAGTTGATTTACGTGTATTTCAAAATTAAGAACAGCCAATGATTGTGTTAATTTTCATGTATTCTTAAAAATGAATATTTGATATTCCTCTATACCTTTTAAAATGTAGGATTTCGAAAGATTTTTATTTTAATTTAATCAATATTTTCATATATGGAGGGATGTGTAAAATTGCTTTAAAAATATGTCAATCTTTTCAGTACCATTTCATACTTATAAGCTATTATTAACTTTGTCGACAACTAATTTATATGGATGTTGTTTTAATCAATCATATTCCAAATTTTTTTAACTTTAAATTAAATTTCATTCAAACTAATAACATAAAAAAAACATATTCCAATTGTCCAACTAGAATATTAGAACTAACTGTAACGAAGTTCTATATAAACGAAATGATGAAAAAGAATTTATAAGATAATGAGACAATGTCATTACACTTTTCATATTAGTATGTCCATATGGAGTATTTCAAAAAAATTCAACACAGCCTGTGCTTCCTCCCTCATCTTGCTTTACTATGTACTCGTACATGTTTAAGGGGAAAATATATTTTGAGACTCTTCTATATAATAATACTAAAATTAAAATTTTTTATGTTTAGTTATGTTGGTGTTATTATTATTAATAAATGGAATTATTAAGTGTTGTTATTTAAAAAATAAATAAAAGTATTCATGTTTTAAAGACGAGGAGGATGATGTTGTTTAAAGAGGATTGATATTTCCAGTAAAGAAGATTGATATTTTAGGGAAAAAATTTCACAAACACTTTGCGAAGTTTATTGAGTTCAAAATAAAAAATAAAATTATGGGAGTTCAAAATATATAAAGTTGGAGAATGAACTAGAATCCAATCAAGAATGGAAACTTAATTTTAATTCTTCCAGATATAAAAACGAAAGTTTGCAAAAAAATATGTAAGAGAATCATAATGGATAACGAAGAAACTTCTCAAAAGTTGGATTTGATAGGTTGCGATATAGTGATATGCATAATATATACACCCGCGGTTAAAAGTTTTTGGAGGCTTAAAATAATTTAAAAATAATATATTTTCCAAATTAATAAATTTATTTTTTATTTTTTATTTTTTAATATTAAATTATCATAATTAATTTTATTTATCATATTTTTTTAACAAATAATAAAATTATTCTGTTTAATTTTTGTTAAAATATTTTTATTTTTTAAATAAAATTTTGTTAATTTAAGTTCTAAAATTATTTTCAGCTAAACTAATTTATATTGGAACTGTTGATATTATTGTATATATTAGATACATGTATTTAGAAAAAAGAATATTTTTTATATAATTAAAAATTTTAATTGTCTTATCATATTTTAATTTTATAATTTTTTAAATATTTAATTTTGAAAATAAATTTAAGTTATCAAAATTCAATAAATTATTATATTTTAAAAGATTTAGACATTTTTTCTCACAAATATAATTTAATAAATTTATTTTTTTAACACTAAATAAAAAAATCAGAAATATATATTTTAAATTATTTAAATACTTTGTAATGTGATAATTGTATTATCTACTATATAAAAAACATAATCAATCATGAACGACTTTTGAGATGAATTTGTAATTTTATTCTTAATATTTTCATAAATTATACTTTTTTTATGATTAATTCGTTCTTCATGAAATTTAGTCTTTACATCAATGTTTCAAAAGTAATTTTTTTTTTGGCAGAAATCAATATACTTTCAAATATATTTTCTCTATAGGTTTTAATAAATGATTAATAATAAATTTTTACTAAACTAGTTAAATGTAATGTCATATCAAATAGTTATCTTTAACAAGAATTTAAAATTTTCAAGTTCATCAGCTTAATTTTTATTTAAGATCATCATTAGTTTTAGATAATTTAAATAAAATATTTTATAACTTTGTGAAATTTGAAATCTTATACCTTTCACACTTTCAATATGACTTTTCCAATGTATTCATGACAATGAAATAATAATTTACGAGTTAAGTTATATATATAATAAGTAAGTAAGAAAAGTATCTTATCCATAGAAACAAAATTTGATTATAAATTGAATCAAGATTAATTTGATTATAAATTGAATCAAGATTAACTGTATTATGAACGAGCAAACAAGGAATAATGATTGAATGAATTAATAAACGTAATAACAAAGCAATTAATAGTAAACGTGTGAATTCAATAATAATAAAGGCCTTGGGATTGAATAGTAATACTCTCTTCGTGTACACTCTTAACCTAATTCAATATCATCTTTTCCAATTACTTAAAAGCCTTTTCAACCTGATTCCTCTAGCATTGAAATTCATAAATTAAATTACCCAACTTTAAATTACCCAACTTTTATCCCTAGTCGCTGGAATAAACTGATCAGCATTAAGATCAGTTGCTATAAGCAGCCATTACACTATAATCCATCCTGAACTTACCCATGTAATGTGTTTACGTTTGGTTTTGAATCCAAAAAGTGTTTTCCAGTCACAATAAGAATTCTAAAATAAATCAGGATATAATGAAACGTAAAACAAAGGTAATTGAATTTAATGATATCAAACCAGCGTTAAGAGTGCATTTGAAGTTGAGAAATTACATCCAATCCCAAGAAGAAAATAATTAGCTACGCATGGTAGCCATGAAAACACAAATGAAAAGAAAAAGAATGAATCTTGATTACAACGACTGCCTCCCAAGTCTCCAGAGAGTGTTAGATGATGGATGATGATCACGTTGACCTAGCTCTCCTTTTATAACTTTTGCTTATTGCATTAGGTCAAATTGGGCCGTTATCTCGTGATTCACGCTCCAACAAATTTGACACGTCCAATTAGGGCTTCTTTTTAATAAAATCACTAAGTGTCGTTTAACCCAAGTTGTGTCACTTATGCCCCTTTCCTTAACTTCAGCGTTTTCGTCTTCTCTCTTCATATTTTACCTAATTCTCAACAAAATGTGCTCTTTACAAAATAAAACGCATTAAATACGAAATAAATTATAAATAGAAACAAAATCTCTAATTAAAACGTAATTAAGTAATGAAATCATACCAAATCTTCATGAAATCAAACTAATACGAAATAAAATCAAGACTTAACTGAAGTAATAACAGAGTCAACTAAATTAATAACAAAATCAACTAAATTAATAATAAAATCAACACCAAATATTACCTAAAATCACTAATTATTAACGATTATCATATGTCCAAGATAATGATTATGAATTCATCATTTTTAATTTGATGAATATGTTCTTGTATAATTTAATCAAATTTTACAATAATTTCTATCAAACTTAAAAAGTTTTCGTTACATTTTCAATAAATCTTTTCATTTTTTTTCCACGAAAGGCTAAGTTACTTTTACCAACACTAAAAAAACTATGATTATCGATCTGTCGATAACACCTAAAATATGTCGGTAGATGCGAATTACTGACATATTAGCGACGATAAAAAATATTATTATATTATGCAGATGTTGGTAAATGCAAATTGTCTGTCAGTAAATATTATAGTTTCGTCAGTAAATTAACAAATATTATTCTTATTATAAAAAATATTACTATATTATTATTATTATTATCATTTATAGTTTTATTATTTTTATAACCCATTATTAATGATTTTGTTAGAGTTAGAGACAAAGTTTGACAAAGTGCACCAGGGTAAACTTAAATCCAAGACCTCTCAGTAGCTCAAGAGAACCCATAACCATCACACCAGAATAATTTTTCTATCATGTCACTACTATTATTATACTTATTATTACAAATACAAATATTATTAATATTAATATTATTATTATCATCGGTAAATTGATCGCAAAATTTTTTGTCACTAAAATATGTCAATAATGATATTTTATCGACAAATAAAATTTCATTAGTATTTTAAGTTTTTCTTGTAGTGCAAATATTTTAATAACAATAATTTTTAACAACACCTTTCTCCAATATTGTCTATCTTTATTTATTTATTCTTTAACATGTTTATTTATTATTTTATTTTTTGATAATCTCATTTCCAAATCAAACCATGGCTTTATGTCGTAATATGCTCATTAGTTATTTTATGAATCTTTAACTTAACACTAATATTTCTCCAATCTCTAATACTTTTGTCAGCTCATTTACTTATACAACAAATAACATTATATAATCTATAACAAAAACAAAAGACTCAGTCCCTCAGTTACATATTACATCAGTTCTAACTTATAATCGATGTAATATATAAAGTTTTTTATTTTTTTTAAATACTCTTTTACATTGGTTCTATTTAGAACTGATTTACTATTGGTATATTTTAATTGATTTGGTATATTTTAATTGATGTAAAAAATTATGAACTTTCTATATCAACACTATAAACATCAATTGCGAAACCAATATAAAAAGTCTAGCAAAACCAATGTAAAATCCTATTTTTCTACTAATAAAAATACTAGTATAATAATCCAAACAAACTTTATTGGTTTAAATTTTAATAACATCTTAAAATAGTTAAATTTAAATATAATTTAACTTCTCTAAACCCAACTCAATAATATAACGTGTGCTTCCATTTATATATTTTAGATTGGTTTTATTTCAAAATGAACTAAATAAATAAATATATAAATTTATTGGAGAAAAACAATACATCAATACTAATTATTGAATTATTTCTTTTTTCACTTACAACCATCACAAACCGCTTGCCATATAAATCTCTCTGTCATGTTTTCATTTATTTTTATGACGTAAATTATAAATTTTCTTTTATAATTATCAAATTATCCATTTTTAATAATATATTACAAACTACTCATTATTTAAATTTTATTAATATTTTTATTTGATTTTGAAGAAAAATAGACTCATAGTGCAAGGACATGTGGTTTTTTTGTGAGTGTCTCTCGTAAGCATTAATTAGAATATGCCTGATTTCTTTATTGTGTATTTGCATAAATGGAATGCCAAAAACAAAGTTGACACATATTTTTCTTCTTCCTTCTTTTAGTTGTCTTAATTTTGAAAATAAAATGTTCTGTTTCTTTAAATTTGTAATTGTACATTTATTATTATTATTTTTATTATATCTCTAGTACTTATAATAATTTTTAAAAATAATTTAAATATGTATTTATTACGTTAAATAAAGAGAAAACATAATAAAATACAAGATTATAGAATTATTTTATTAAAATTATAAATAAATTATTATACTTTTTATTTCTTTAAAATAATCTAAAAAATGAGTGAGTATTTTCTTAACAGTAGTATAAATAACGCATGATTTTCGTTGATTTTATAAAATCACTTTACCCTTCATCTTCCCCACACCTCACCTTGAATTTTTGAATGTAGGTACAACATAATCACATAGACACTAAACGTAAACGATGAAACATGTCCACTAACACAGACAGCATAATTCTGACGCCAAATTCCAACCTACCCTCTCCTAAACTTTCTCAAAATCTCATCAAATACAACAAATCAAATACATTCTCCATGAATATAAACCCAACCCAAGAACATTCCTCATTGGAACACCACCACCATGCAAATGGAGACCCTCTCTCTCTTCCTCACTCTAACAGCAACTCTCTCAGCTTACCTCCTATGGTTCCTCCTTCTCGCCCGAACCCTAACCGGTCCAAAACCCTTCCCCTTCCTCGGCAGCCTCCCGCAGCTCTTCCACAACCGCCACCGCGTCCATGACTGGATCGCCGCTAACCTCAGCGCCGCCGGCTCCTCTGCCACCTACCAAACTTGCATCATCCCCTTCCCCTTCTTCGCTCGCCGGCAAGGGTTCTACACCGTCACGTGCCACCCCAAGAACCTCGAGCACGTCCTCCGCACGCGCTTCGACAACTACCCCAAGGGCCCCAGGTGGCACGCCGCCTTCCACGACCTCCTCGGCCACGGCATCTTCAACAGCGACGGCGACACCTGGCTCATGCAGCGCAAAACCGCCGCTCTCGAGTTCACCACCCGCACTCTCAAACATGCCATGTCTCGCTGGGTTAACCGCTCCATCAAGAACCGCTTGTGGTGCATCATGGACAAAGCGGAGAAAGATAGCGTCTCCGTTGACCTACAAGACCTTCTTCTGCGCTTGACCTTTGATAATATCTGCGGACTCACCTTCGGTAAAGACCCCGAAACTCTTTCCCCTGAGCTTCCCGAAAACCCCTTCGCCGTTGCTTTTGACACCGCCACTGAAGCCACCATGCACAGGTTCGTATCATATTATAATATTATACATTATTTAATAATATTATACATTATTCAATTAGCATTTATTAAAATCAATTTAATTACAATCAAATGATTAAACTTTGAATATGGTGAACGGGTCAGTTTTAAAAACATATTTTCCAACAATTTCAAGACATTAATCTCATAATGTTAAATTTTATGTTACAGGTTCCTCTACCCTGGAATAGTGTGGAGGTTCCAGAAGCTTTTGTGCATTGGCTCCGAAAAGAGGTTAAAGGAGAGCCTCCGAGTGGTGGAAAAATACATGAACGACGCCGTTGCGGATCGCAGGGAAACTCCCTCCGACGACTTGCTCTCGCGTTTCATGAAGAAGCGTGACGCCGCCGGCAACCCCTTCTCTGCGGCAGCGCTTCAACGCATCGTCCTTAACTTCGTCCTCGCGGGCAGGGACACCTCATCGGTGGCCCTCACCTGGTTCTTCTGGCTCCTCATTAACCACCCTCACGTGGAGGAAAAAATCATGCACGAGATCACGACGGTTCTTTCCGACACGCGTGGTGGAGACCGACGCCGGTGGACGGAGGACCCCCTTGACTTTGGTGAGGCGGACCGGCTGGTGTACCTGAAGGCGGCGCTGGCGGAGACGCTGCGTCTGTACCCGTCGGTGCCGCAGGACTTCAAGCAGGCCGTCGCCGACGACGTGTTGCCTGACGGCACAGTGGTTCCGGCGGGGTCGACGGTGACGTACTCGATATACTCGGCTGGGAGGGTGGAAACGATTTGGGGAGAGGATTGCATGGACTTTAAACCGGAGAGGTGGCTTTCGGTTCGCGGGGACCGGTTCGAACCGCCAAAAGATGGGTTCAAGTTCGTGGCTTTCAACGCTGGACCGAGAACTTGTTTGGGCAAGGACTTAGCTTACCTCCAGATGAAGTCAGTGGCCGCCGCTGTGCTCTTGCGTTACCGGCTATCGCTGGTTCCCGGTCACCGGGTGGAGCAGAAGATGTCTCTCACTCTGTTCATGAAGAATGGGCTGAAGGTGTTCTTGCATCCACGTAAGCTCCAAGGTGGGCCAGGTGTTCCCACCTCATCATAAAACGAGGTTGTTTTCGTCATTGTGCTGCATGTATCCACCGAGCATGGTGACATGGAATTTGTTCATGGTTTTTGTGTCTGGAATTTGGGTGGTCTATTTATATTTTGCGTATTACTAGTGAGACAGTACTGTCTACTATTTGTTCGTCATTTATATTTCTTTGTTGAGAAAATAAGAAAGAGATTGTGTTCAAGAAATTACTTTTATTGTCCAAAAGTATAGTAAAATTGTAGGAATACAAAATTTAAAGGTGAGTTCGTAATGTAAATTAATTTAGATAGAAATCTAAATTACATTTAAAAAAGAATTTCCGTTTAATGTAATTGATCCTAGTAAGCATTTAATCAAGGTAGACGATTGTTTGATAGTGTGTTGGAAAGTTGTGAAAGTGAGATGTAATAAGATGCCCAGGGAGTAAAGGTAAGAAGGAAGGATGCCATGCTTAATATATAGTTGATGACATGCTATTCTTATGCTAAGGGAAAACATAATGCCTGATTTATGAGGATTTTTTTTTCTCAAAGTTAGATGGTGGATTGGGATTACAGAACAATATAATTGATAATTTTTTAGCAATTCTAAAGTGTGGTGTTCATTATGAAGGGTCTTCAGTCTCAGTTGTAGTCTTCGGTCTCTAATTCACTCATCGACTTTTAGCAGAGTTGTAAAAGGTACTTCGATGCCAAAGTCAGTATATAGATGTTGGAGTGACAATCTTAAGGGTTAGATTTTCATACCTGCACTTGGCTCGTTTACACTGTATTATAGGAGTCAAACTATACAGAGACGTTGTGATTGGTTGAGGTTTTAGGGCAGAGCAACTTTTGGTAACTTGATGCTTTTAGTGGTTGTATGGTGACCAGACACTACCGTGCCACACTGTAGCCGAGTACATGTTAGTTGGAGTCGCCTACTACTCAACACTGACCATACACTTACCCTACAAGCTCGAGGACAAATCGCAAGAGGTTTAAATGGTCATGGGAACCGTATTAGGTAGGTGTGTTCCTTTCACTCTTCACAGCGCACGTGTCGTCAGTAACCGTATGGTCGCTGGTCACAGTCATAAAGATGGGAAAGAAATGATTTGATGATGCAAGTGTACCTTGAGATTTGTGCAAGACTTAATCGAACGGGGAGGAAGGCGAGGACTCTCATGAGTCTGTAGGCATGTCTGAGGAGGTGTCTGGGTCTGGGGTGCAAGAGATGCAAGATTAGGTTGATGTCGCTGGGCGGCTAGCATAAAAAATTCGTCCAAAATGACCTTCCTCGCAGGACCAGATACGACTCGACGAGCATACAAGTGACGTGTCAATTTTCCAAGTATCGCTAGTCTTTGATGGTTGAGAGCTATGCAACAAGTGTTCGTATCTTTGCTGACGACGTTCTAGATGGAGCACTCTCTGTGTAATGATGTGTGGCCATTGACAACGTGTATCATGGGTGAGAAGGTCACAAGTCTGACTTCTTCTTCATGTACCCGTGCTTGTTCACCAAGTCCAACGTGCGCGTTCCTTTTGACGAATTCACCGTAGGCGTGTTCCACACCTTGAACGTAACACCCACCCAATTACACCCTAATTCCTGGACGTCTCTTCAAACCTTCTACTTATTGGCGGAGATGTTTCGGTTGAGTTTATCTTCTCATGTCTTTTTACATTTTTATAGTTCTCGCCCTGCTAAATCGGCTAGGTGGTTGTCACAAGTAAGCCAAGCAGGGTTCAAAAATGTGTTTTTAAAAATTTGTATTTTGCATATCGATAAGGGTTATTTTCTTAACGGGAACACTCCCAAGTTTCCCTTATATTGTACTCAGGATTCCATCCGTTATCACTCGTGGCCGAAGTTGTCCATAACTGAGGACGACAAGAAGATGTTTGATATTCTGGATAAGTGTGCACAGTGGCTTCCAATTCGGAAGGTACTTAATATTTTTCTTTCTTCTCAACATTGGGTGGATTTAAAGGATATTTGTGTTTCTTTTTGACCTATTATGATGGAAACTTATTTTCAAAAGAAAAAAAAAAACTCATAAAAATGCTAAAGCTTATTTATGAATGTCTTTTAAAACCTATAAAATTGTTGTAAGTTACATAATTCTTTTACCATTATAAGCTTTTAAGTTTTTACTTCACATTAGTATCTTATTTACTATAGAATCTCACTTTTATATTTCTTATATACACAAAGTTCTTGTTGAAAATTGAGGTTCTTCTTTTTATTTTCATGATTTTCATGTATATGGGTGATAATTCAATGCGTATGTTGTCAAATGAATGAGTGAAAATTTCAAACCTTTTCAAAGGGGAGTTACATTGTTTAAAGAGTAGACGACAATGTATGTTGAATGAATTATTCACATGTCGCATTGTTTAAAGAACAAATGACACAATTTATGACTTGTCAACAAATAGTTTCTTTTAAATTTATTCACTTATAATATTATTATGATTGTAATATTTATTATTATTAATTTAGTGACATACGAAACAATTCATATTCATATAAGATAATTTTATTATAGTAATATGTTCAATTTTTAATATTTCTATTTAAGTTGCTTGATTTAAATTTTGATTAGTAGAATTTGCTTCATTTTAGTTGTTTGATTAAGTTATAAGAGTTAACTGCTTTACAAAGTCTAAACTAGAAAATTTTCACAATTAAACATCAAATACTTTTACAAAGCAACACAACCTCACATTAAGAGAGATCTAATAGACTCATTAAAATGTATCCAAACTCACATTAAATCATATTGAAATCCGAAATCCCTAGTGTCCTCCGCTTCAAACACAACCTCACATTAAGAGAGATCTAATAGACTCATTAAAGTGTATCCAAACTCACATGCTTCAAACACAACCTCACACCTCTGCTTCAAAATTGAATGGTGCCGCTTGAGGTCTTGTCCTATTAAGTAGAAAAAGTTGCTCTATGACCATAAGCTATAGTTTTTGTATAAAGACATAAATATTGATCAATTGTGGACATATAAAACATCCTTTAATATAATATATTATTCTAAAGTTATATGACATACACCTTAAGTAATATCCAAGCTTGTCCTATGTGAGTCAGGTCAAAATTAAATCAAGGTGTTTGAGGTAGTATCCTTCTAAATAAAAAGAGTTTCAGTAGTTAACTATAACTTTTGTATGGATAGCTTGGGAGACATATAAAATATCCTATAAATTAGTCTAAAGTTATATTCCTTGCATATGGTACACTATCACCATTTTGAACCCAAATCTTGCTAGTAGATATAGAAAGTGAAAATGTGTGAAAATGTACCATTTAAGCAATGTTAAAAAATGTACCATTTAAGCAATGTTACAAATATCAACATGAACATTCAAGAAACAAGATTATTATGCACAAGATTATATGTGTGAGCTTAAACCTTAAAATGTATGAGAAGATATAACTACACGAGTTAGACCTATAGTGATAAGATGAATGAGTTGGATTACATAGAAATGTTTTGTCTCTTTCTCTATATATATAAACACAAGATTAATTGATATATGTATTGGAGAATTAAATTCTATTTACTCATTCTTTCTAATTTTTTAGATTAATTTTTATTGGTTCCAGTCCTTCACAAATGGTAGACGCGAAACTTATTTTAAAATTTATGGAATACCTTACTTTTATGCAGAATTCACACTTCCTTCGTAGATGTAAATAATCATACTTAAAGAATGGGATTTTTCATTAATTTCCCTTCAATAATAAAATTGCAGTGTAAGAGTACCTTATTAGAATTTATACCTCGCGATATGACAAATTTTATATCAGGAAAATCAATTCATAATGAACAATTACATATAAACTTTTTTTAATGCACTTCAAGTCTGTATTCTTTTATATATCAAAATCATGCACTTATTAAAAATGGTTATATTTCTTGCCTATTGCCTACTCCTAAATGAAGAACATTTGATCTGTCAAATGAATATGTACCAAATATTCTAAGTAAAAAGCGAAAAAACTCGAAGAAGAATGAGAATGAATGAATGCAACATAACATAATAAAGAGATATTTATGCAAAGAAAATGCAGTAAATCCCATGAAGACATTATTGAAATTAAGAAGTTCAAGTTACCAGAAAGTTTATGACCTTATTTCAAAACACGAAACCCACCACCCGGACAATAAGCTTTAACCAAGTATGAAAAACCCTTTGAACTACGAAGAAACAAACTCTACCAAATCTCCTCTCCTTTTACTTGTGAGCAACCTTGATGCCGAAAATCTATGTTCAGATTCTGATTTCCATATCCAGATGCTACATTGAACAAGGGAGAGACATATAGATCCGAAGGAAGGTAATTATTACCTGGGGGATGAGTCTCTCTAGGGAAGACACTATCATTCAAGTGCACATTATCTGGGTATTGGAGAGAATACTCAAAGTCACTCTCATTCACATCATCAACATTCATGTTCCAGCAATCCACATATGAGGTTGGACACATCTTGGAGTGCTTAGAGGCTTCAACATTCTCCGTGAAAACTTGTTGCATGAGGAGTAGTTCGTTACCATAAGGTTCATAGAACACATGGTTTAAAGGGTTAGGTGCATTGTCCTGTGAGGGAGTTGGGGCAGTGACAATGACAGGTGTAGGGTTTGTGCTGATCAGGGTCTTGCTTCTGATGTAGTCTTCAAGTATGGAGGAATGTGGTTTTCCATTAGAGGTCTTTGTTTTCTTGTGCTTTCTCTTTGAATTCTGTCTCCTTTTGGTGGCATTCCAGTGGTTCTTTATGGCATTCTCTGATCTTCCTGGAAGGCATCTTGCCATCTCACACCAACGATTTCCAAGCCTCGAATGCATGTCTACTATTATCCTCTCTTCTTCTTCAGTCCAACTATCTTTCTGATAAGAATTCAGTTGTCAAGGAAAATATGTAACCAGTGATGTTACATTGTGACTGAAATTTATAAAAGTCACTAAAAACCAATCAAATGAAAACTTATATGGAAAAGTGAATAATGTACACATTACTGACCTATAATTATGCACCATCACAAGAATGATTGTTAATTTAGAGAGATGATAGTGTTAAGATTTTCTTCACGTTTGAGAAACACAAACATTCAAAAAAATTTATCTAGTAAAACTTATAATAATTACAAAACTTATCTTAAAAAACTTATATAACCAACTCTATTTTAAAAAGTGATTCTAAATATATTTATCATTTTATCTAATAAATTTTAAAAAACTTATCTAGTAAAAATTATATATAGTTCTACATATAAATTATAAATTATATTACAAACTTATATGGCATTAAAATAATACAATTTTAACTTCTAATTAAAAAAATAAGAAAATAAAGCTAATCTCCAAAGACTTTATCTCCCTTTTATATATAGGTACTTTAAAATTTAAATTTATTTTAATTGATATTCAAAATTCATCACATGTAAAAATAGATAGCTTGAACTTTAATTTTGTTCCAATTGATTCTAGAAATTTATTGTTTTATTAATAAATACCTTAAATTTTAATTTTATTCTAATTAATCTTTAAAACTCATCCAACTTTTACAAATAGTTTTTTTATCCAATAAGTTTAAGCTAAATATTTACATCAAATATCAATAACTTCTAACTTTTCTTCTTCCTGCTATAATTCATTTTTTTATAAATTTAAATATAAAATAAGAAATTATAAATAAAGAAAAACAATATAAAGATCTATTTTTGGTTTTTACAAATGTTTTTTAACTAAGTATAAATTTTCATTTTTTTTTTTTGCAAAAATATTTTACATTGATTTAATTTGTTGATTATATTTATACTGTCATCTTTTAAAGATTAAATTGATAAGTTTGAAGCCTAAGATTTAGAATCTACAAATCCTAAATTAAATAGTAGAATCAACAATATTCAAATTCAAACTTTTATTTAAAAAGTTAATCTGACTTGAATATAAACAAATAAATGTATTAATAATACAATTGTTTATATTGTTACTCGGTTTAAATAATCTTTTTCTGAAAACTACTAATAAAAAAAGATAAATTTTAAGGTTGAATTGTAATAAAATTAAAATTTTATGTGTTTATTTTAGACTTACATAATTAAAAATGTTACAAGTTTCAAGGATTATGTGATGCAAATAATTTAACTCAAACTTATTACAAAAATCTATTTATAAAAGATTGATAAGTTTCAAGGATTATTCAGAATAAAATTAAAATTTTAGATGTTTATTATAGAAATGATAAAATTTAAGGAATGATTAAGATAAAATTAAAAATTCAAGGATATTTATTTACAAATGAGATAAAGTTTGAAAATCAATTCAAATAAAATTAAAAGTTAACATACTTATTTGTAAAAAAATCAAATTTAGTATGATAAAATATATGTTTTCTCTAAAAATGTAACATGAAAAACCATTATAGAGAAATGAATCTCTTTATATAATTATATTGATGCACCAAATCTGGTGTAAACAAGAATAGTGCACATCTTGATACATGGTGGTGTTAAGATTTGTTCACGTTATATATATATATAAACATTTTTTAATAAAAGTCTATTAAGCACATTCTTTGTTATCTTAGTTTTCTTATATAATATCTTCTATAATATATAATTTCTTTCTTTCTTTTTTCTATCTAAATGTTGATCAACATTTTGAATGTGCATTAAACAATATCTTAAGATTATTATTTGAGGATATCATCTCCTGGCAACAAAAACTCTAAAAGATCTTGGCCATCCTTACAAATTAGAGAATATAACTCATTCAAATGTCAAAATATCAATTATTTACCTGGATATTAAAATGAATAAGATACTAGTTTAAATTTAAAATTATTCTAAAGCTAACAAATTATAATATCATAATTATGAAAGATAGTCTTATATAATACTATAAATTAGAAATAAAATAAAAATCTATAATTTCTTAATATTTAAAGTGCATATCAAAGTTCAAATAAAATATGTAAACTATTCTCAACTAATAGTTTATTTGTATCCGTTTTTGGAGTTTCAAAACATAACCAGAAAAAAATCCTAAAACATACTCAAATTCTGAGTGTGCAGAGAATGAGTGCAGATACAGATAGCAGTGTTAAAAAAGAGTCTCAAGTACAGAAAAACCTAAAAAACTCTAACCAGATTCAGATGCACCAACCTTATTGTGTTATATAGACAGATTCATTCTAATAAGTATTAAGTGTTAATTAACAAACCTTAATGTCAGGACGCAAATGATTGTTCCATCTTTCTCTACACTGCTTGCCAACCCTGCCCTCCAACTTCTCAGCTATTTCAGCCCATTTTTTATCACCATGTTGTTTCACCAACTTTATCAGTTTCCTGCAGTTATACCAAATAAACTTCAAAGCTTAACACAAATTTATATTTACAAGAATTTACCAAACTAAACATTCAAAAAATACAGCCTTTGTCTTGATTTATTAAACCTGTCCTCTTCTTTATTCCACTGCCCTTTGATCCAAGATTCAGAAGATTGTTTCTTCCTTCTCCTTCCAACCACTTTTGTGTTCTTGCATGAAACTTTCATGTCTTCCAGGCACAGTGTAAGGTTGTGGTTGACATTTGTCCACTTAAAAGCCTCCTTAGAAAATGTACATGCATCATTGTTCCTTGCTTGTTGTTGTTGTTGATGTAGAAAGTGGCCATATAAGAATTGATCTGTGTCTGTGGATGTCAAAGCAGGGTTCATAACATCACAACCATAAATTTCAAAGCCATTACAACCTTGACTTTCTCCTGTTGACAAGACATCCATGAAAAGGAGAAGAAATCAAAAGGGAAAGTATTGTTTATTGTGGGCAGGTGGTTGTCTGTTAGGTGAAATTAGGGTTGACAAATACTGAAGATTAAGCCAAACACTGTAATAAGCAAGTGAATTATAATTGGCATTAATTGTGTGCTTTTATGCAAGGGTTAGGAATGAATTTTGATAGTGTAACTGGTGGAATTCATAGACAAATTTAAAGTGTGGACTGAGGAATTAGTGGGTGCTGATAGTCCATATAGTTTATTTTTAATTTATTAGATTTAATTGATATTGAATTATTACTTAATACAGTTTTAATAGACTAGTTAATTGCATTTACATAAATTTCAGTTAATTCTCAATTATGGGTAATTTATTGTATAATTTTTTTACATTTTTTTCTAGTTTTAAAGACTTCTAATGTGGCATATTATGAATTCTGGATAAGTACAGTAGTATTCAGGAAGAAAAAACTACGAAAAATCTACTTTTTTTCCCTTTCTTTTTATATTATAATTCGCTTATGGTAATTCTAAGGTCACTGAAAAGAATTATATTACTAAAAAAATCATATAAAAATATAAAAGAATCTATTTTTTGAGCATCGAATAAAACTTTTTTTTTTATCACTTTAACCAAAGTCTTTAAAACCCAATTATATTTATTTTACACTTTCTTATATCTTTTTTGTTTAGGGTGAGTACGAAATGGATTTTTATTTGTCAACATTCCTTTGTGCATTGTCATCCATAATTTTTTTCACTTAAATTAAAATATAATAGATAATTAAAAGACATACTATATTTGTCTAACAACATATAGGTATAAAATTTTAGTTTATAGAACCAGAGGGAAAGGAATATAATTCATAAAAGAGATTAAATAGTGACTTAAAGAATGAAATAATGAAGACTTTAAATAATGATTTAAAAGAATGGAATAAGGAGGGGTTTGAGAATTTGAATAAGATGAAAAAGAATATTACCGATAAGATAAAATTAGTGTAGTGGATAAATTGTACGAGGAAGATATGTTAGATGATGAATGGATAGAATTATAGGAGATATAAATTCAAAATACTTTTATTTGATCATTAATAGAGGCTTTAATAACGAAATAATGGGAGGAGAGGTTTGGTTTGAAGAGAATGAAGAAATGAAAATAAAACTTCAATAGTACCATTCGTAAAGGATGCAAGGGGGTAGGGTAACATTCAAGCATTGCTAACCTTTCACACAATTTTGGTCCAATATTTACATATTTTTAGATTATTTCTCAGATATTTTCACAACATTTGTCCATTCTCCTTTATTTTCATCATTTTTAATCAAAATGGACTTTTCACAACATTTGTCCATTCTCCTTTATTTTCACCATTTTTAATCAAAATGGTCTTGGAGTTAGACTTTGAAGTATTTTTGAAAATGGATGAAACATTTTTCTATTATATTTGTATGTGGCATTGACATTGTGATAAGATATATATGGAGATAATATTTCTTTATACATAAAAATACAAAAACTTTTATTGTATTTTCCGGCTGTCATTATTCACATGTTTCTTCCTCAATTTTTTCATTCATTATAGCAAATTTTACATCCATAATACTCTACAAAAATAACAATTTGTATTAATTTACATCCTTAAAATTTATAATTATAAAATATCATATTTAATTACCTTATTACTTATTTTTAAATATTTTTATAATTTTCAATTAAAGACTGAAACTTTCATTTAAAAATTTATGAAATGTTTGCTTGAAATTATTAGATTTTTTTGTTTCAAGATTAAAAAAATGTCTATTTTAATCAATATCTTAATAAAATGTCAATCGATTAATATTTATTACATTATAATTATTCAGTCAAGAGAGATAAAATTGTTATAAATCTCTATATATATATATATATATATATATATATATATATATATATATATATATATATATATATATAGTTTTAACGTAATAATTATATTAACTATAGAAAATAGTATGAAATCACATATCACACAATGTAAATTTTGGTTGAATGAAGGAAGAATGAATGAAGTTAAAGATGTTATTACTCACAAATTTTACAATTATAAAAAATATGTAAGAAAATGCTTCAAAATAAACTAATTTCAATATATATATTTTTTAAATTAAATATTGTAGGATCTTGTTGGTGTCTACGCTTATTTGTAATTTACAAGTAAATAAAAAAGTAGATTGGATATAATGATTACATAGGGATAAATAGATCGATAAATAGAAAATAAATCGATAGATAAAAATATATTTTGTAAAAATTATTTTATAAAATTTAAAATAAGTTATAAAAAATAAAAAAATTGATTGGATGGAGAGAAATAACAAAATTCATTATTTACAAATAAAAAATAAATTGATAGCATATTACATAATTTTGAAATTTTCGAAATGACAGATAAAATTACAGTGTGTTTTTCTTAGTAAACTGAATATAACAGTAATTATACAAGATAATTATAGAAAATTCTAAACTACTATGATTTTTAAAATAGGTATAAAAATATATTTTAATATTAATTTAAAGTATATTATGATTTAAATCTGTTAAAATTCTTCTAGTAATCACGTCTGAGATAAAAGAAATATATATAAAACATTTCTCTTCAAAGTTTTAGATTTTAGATTTTTTTATGATAAAAAATAACATTTTAAGATAGTAGGTTGTCAAAAAATCTGTTTATGATTTTAATTAGAAAAATGAATCAAAATAATAAATTATTTCAATTTTGCATCTTTAAAAGTAAAAATTGAAAGAATGTCATACAAATTATTCTTTCTTAAATAAATTATATTTTTATTAATATACATAAAAAATTGAGTTATTCAAGAAAATAAGAAAATTATAATGAGTCACTATTTTATTCGTAACTGATGTATAATAACTGAATTAATTTAGATTAATAACTTAAGTAATAACTGAATTTGTGACTGAATTAGTAATTAAATCACCAAATTTTATCATGCATTTAGATTTTGATAGTGTGACAAAAATTGTTAAGAAACTTGTACCTTCTAATAATTTAACCATCTTCTAATAATTTAACTATCTTCTAATAATTTAATTATGTTTTAACTAAACAAATTACTGTGAGAAATACAAATTAGTGTGTATATCTAAACACCTTTTACAAATTGCATTTGGGTGGATTAAACAAACGTTTTTTCTTTTTATTATTATAGTGGAAGAGAGTAATGATTATGTAAATATCTAATGTTTTCTATATACTTTCTTGAGAGTTTACTAATATTTTATTTTTGAAGTTATTTGTGTTAAGAAGTGGTTGAATATATTTTTGATATCTTGAATTAAAGTAACTTTTTCCTAGGCACTAGCCCACTTATCATAGTGTTAATAGGGGAGTTAATACACGTAACCTTTACCTTTAGTGCACTTAAGAGTTGATTAAGAGTTGATTTCACTCCGTCCTCATAAAGTTCCATCTTGCCAAACAATCCGGTTCAGAAACATCATCATAATCCCTCTCAAACTCGTCATTACTCAATTTAACAATAACATGGGTACCAAGATGTTCTCAAAGGTATTAATATAACATTTGATAATTACATGAGTATCACTGTTTTAGCAAATATATGCCTACTTTAGTTTCATGGCAAATTTCCCCTATGAGAATAGAAAATTGATGGATTTACAACCACTTTAACTCAAATCCAAGATCATTGCCACAAAGCTAGCAGCGTACGACCCACAATCATATTAGAAATTATTTCCATATCCATGTTTTTTCTTTCTTTTGATCAATAATAAGAATGAACTATACAGGTTTGTCCGTGACTTTTAGAATATATTTCATCTACCAATAAACCTTCAAAAAATAAATAAAGACATAGAGGCTTTTGACAACATGGAAAAACTAAAAATGTTCATATCTTTAAATAATCAATCAATTGTATAATAAATACAATTTACATACACCAAAGAGGTGATATCATTCCTTTTTTTATTATGATTTTTGTAATATATCTTGTTGATATATTGTTTGTTTTTTTATTATGATTTTTGTAATATATCTTGTTGATATATTGTTTGCAAGGTGTATCTATAATTCTTAGTAATTCTCTTCAGGTGTATTTACAATTCTTAGTATTTCCATTGAGGATTGTTTAACAAATTGCATGCTTCTATGTGTAGTATGATTGTAAATACAAATTTCAAGATAGTAGAAATGATCACTTTAAATTTAGTTGATTGATATTAGTAGTAAAATTGATTGATTCAAACCAGTCTAAAAATCTCCTTGTGTAAGCTCTCTCTCCTTTTCTTTTATATTTGCATATTATGTTTCTTTCTTTTATGAAGAATCTTATTTTTGAATTATGTGTTTTAAAATTTTTCTTTCTAAGTTTGTAACTGGAAAAAACAATTTAAAAATTAAGAACATTTATTTACCCACTTTTCATATTGCACTTTTGATATTTTTCTTTTGGATACAACTTTGATAATGACATGTTTGAAATGAATTCAGCTACCAATTACATTGTTTAGATAAATTGAAAAAGGATGAAGAGAGAAATGGAATTCTAAATTCTCTTTTGATATATAATTCTATTTACAATGTATATTTTTAATGTTGAGAAAAATAAATTCTATTTAAATCATTTGGTAAATTTTTTAAAATGTTCAAAAATAGAAATGCAATTGTAATTTCTCATTTGACATACAATTCTGCTTACAATGTACATTGTTCAATACTAAGAAAAAAATAAATATGTCTAAAGAACAGAGGAAGCATCTCAAATGGATGCCATCTTAGGTAACTCATTCCATTTCCATACCCTCAGCAAACCACTCCCATCTCCAATGAAGAAGAGTCCATTAGGGCCTAACTCAAATGATACAATGTCTCCTTAGCAAATAAGCAACCCCTATCTGAAAATCTATATAAGAAGAAGGATATGGTTAGGAGATGCAACAATACTTAACACATTAATATGTAATATTATTGAAGATAATGGGATTAAAGTTTACTTACAATGGGAGTTTATACATGCGAACTGAATTGTCTCTACAAGAGGAAAACAATATTGGTTTTCCTTCTGCATCAGATCTTCCAAAAAGCGAGACAATGCCCTGTATAATAAAATATGAATCTAGCGAATTAACCAACTTCTTCATGACCATTATCATCTTGTTTTCCATAAAAAATACAATAAAAGGATTAGGTATCTTACAATTTGCTCGTTGTGTGTATATACCACACTTAAAGTTCCCACTTCCATGCATACCCAAATCTTAATCGTGCCATTAGATGAACTTGATAGCAAAAATTGTTGGATTAATTAATCCTTGTGGACATACATAAATTAAAATAATTGATCCAGATTTATTAAAGTATTATTATGGATTATGGGATGTGAATATTATGTGATATGGACAGACTGATAATAGGTGGGCTTAGTCCTATTTTAATTATATTAATAAAGAAGGGTCCCTACGGTTAACCAGATATTAGTTTTTCTCTACCCTATTAAAGAGAAAAATAAAGCAGTATTTTGTACGCTGCCTAATTCTCCTGGTTTAACATCGTAAACACCCTTCTATGCTCTTTTCTTCTCTTTTGTGTTTTCTCAGGATGTGTTCTTACTCAATTACACTAAGGGGAATTCAATCTTCTCTAATCAATAACTACAATGGCATCATCTTCAGTTCCAGGTAAGTATTTGATTTAATATTGAATGTATGATTGTACTTGACATGTATTAATTGGACTGAATATAATAAATATTAAAGGATAAATCTTTCAATTGGTATCAGAGCCAGGTTTTCAGACCTTTTATTGCTGTAAAGTACGTCATTGTTTTTTGAAACTTCTTTGCTTGATTCGAATTTTCCTTTAGAGTTAATTTAATTGTAAAATTGACTGAGGGTTTCTTGTTGTATGATCCTTTTCAAACAAATAGAACCTTTAATTGGTTAATTTGATGAGGAATTGAAGTGATATGCGTTTTGTACTCATGAACCCTAAACTTAGAAATTCAAAATCAAACCCTTCCATGAGACAATTAGGTTCTCATACCATAGAGCTTTAGAAGAGGACAATAATCCGAACATAACCCACTTGGAATCGTTAATTTTGGTTGAGAATTGAGGGAGATGCCATGAGAGGGCCAAATTTCGTTCTTCCTTTTTTCGTGCAGAACCTAAAATTTTTGAAATTTTTTTTTGTAAAATCAATCCCATAATGTTGTAGAGCTCGTCAATATGAATCTAACGCAACAAGAATCACTTAATTTGGTGTCCAGATGAGGGAGAAACAAGCAAAATACAATTTGGGTCTTCTTGAGGTTGAAGACGATGAATAGTAACTCGTCAAAAAAACAATTATAAATTGATCATGTTGATCTTGTTGCTTAATCATTATAACTTGTATTATATATTTCTCCTGATGAATATTGTTGGGCATGGTTCATAATTGAGAGTTCTCATTTGCGGAACGAATTATGATAAAATGTCAAATGTTGAAGATATTGTTTGGATGTTTTGCATAATTGTGAGCTCACCTTCATGAGACGAATTGTGTTGAGACATTAAAGTATAAATATTATTATTTTCTATTGTTGCATCAAGATTTGTGTTGATAAGTAACCATACCCTTCGGTTTGTTTATCTTGTGATATGATTCTTGGTGAATAGTTGATTATATTTTTAAGGTTTTCAGTATCTCTTCGGTATTAGCCTTAAAGATATGATATTGTTATTGAAACTCAACATACTCTGTGGATTAATTTGTATTGATAATATGCTTTTCGGTTCCAACTATGCCTATGCATTTAGGTTCCTTAATCAAACTGAATGGAACTAACTTTGAGGAATGGATGGAATAGGTAAAATTGTTCTTGGCTATCTCGTGTGTTGATTCTGCTCTCACTGAGGATGAGCCTCTTGTACCTACTGCCACATCTTCTGTTGAGGAGAAGACAAAATATGACAGATGGATCCATTACAACAAAATTTGTCTGATGACCATGAAGCACAGCATAGAGAAGACTATCAAGGACAATATTCCTGAAGCTTCTAATGCTAAGAAATTCTTGGCAGATGTGGGAAACAAGTTCAAGAAATTTGATAAGACTGAGAAGTCTACCTATCTGAGTTTGTTGACCAAGACAAAGTATGATGGTGTTAGTGGTGTTCGTGACCATGCAATGAAACTCACTAACTGGTACCACAAGCTCAAGTCTATGAAGGTTGTTTTGGGGGAGGATTTCTTAGTATGGCAGATTCTGGATTCTCTTCCTTCTGAATTTGATATGTTGAGGACTTCATATAACGCTCAGAAAGAGGAATGGACAATAGATGAATTAATCTCTATTCTGACTCAGGAGGAACAAACTATGAAGAAGGGTAAAGGTCATGTGGTTCAGCATATCTCTCACAAGAATGCTAAAAAGAAAAAGGAGAAGAAGTTCTGGAAAGGAAAAAATGCTAAAGTCTCATTCAAGAAGAGTGGGTTTACTTCTGTTCCTGAAACAGATGAGTCGTCAGGAATGAAGCCCAAGTTTCAAGGAAAATGTAAGTTCTGTGACATTTTTGGACATAAGCAAGCAAATTGCTTTAAGTTCAAAAACTGGCTAGAGAAAAAAAAGAAAGGTAATCCACTGGCTCTAGTATGTTTTGAATCAAATCTTGTTGATGTCCCTTCTAATACTTGGTGGCTAGACACTGGTGCAACTATTCATGTTACAAACTCATTACAGGAACTCAAAACCAGGAGAAGGCTAAGTGATGGAGAGCTATCGATTGCAGTTGGCAATGGTGTCAATGTTGGAGTGGAGAACATTGGAACTGCGAGTTTAAAATTAAGTAGTGGATTTGAGTTGACCTTAAGTGATGTTGTTTATGTACCTTCTATGAGAAGGAACTTAATTTCTGTTTATGTTTTGGACAAATGTGGTTTTACGTTTGTTTTTGGAAATAATGAAGTTAAAACTTTCCGTAACTCAAGTTTGATTGGTTCTGGTGTATTGTCTGATGGTTTATATTTACTGAATCTTGATCCTAATTCTATTGTGCAACGTCAATCAGATGTTTGTAACGTTGTCGGAAATAAGCGTGGGAGGGTAACTGAAAGCTCTTCCATGTTGTGGCATAAAAGGTTGGGTCACATCTCCAGAAAAAGAATGGAGAGACTAATTAAGGAGAACATTCTGCATAGCTTGGACTTCTCTGATTTTGATAATTATATTGACTGTATTAAGGGGAAACTTACTGCAAAAACTAGGAAGACCAGTGGTTCCAGAAAGGAGGGAATTTTGCAATTGATTCACACAGATATTTGTGGACCTATTACTCCTATAGCTTTAAGAGGATATAGATACTTTATTACCTTCATCGATGACTTCTCTCGATATGGCTGGATTTATCTATTGCATGAGAAGTCAGAGTCTTTGGATTCTCTCAAGGAGTTCAAGGCTGCTGTTGAATTGAAGTTTGATACTCAAGTTAAGTGTATTCATTCTGATTGAGGTGGTGAATTCTATGGGAGATATGATGAAACAGGTAGGAATCCTGGACCTTTTGCTAGGTTCTTACAGGAATGCGGAATCGAGACAATGTACACTATGCCTGGCACTCCGCAACAAAATGGTGTTGCTGAAAGGCGTAATCGTACACTTATGGAGATGATAAGATGTATATTGAGTTACTCCACTCTTCCAAATTTCTTATAGGGAGAAGCCTTGAAGACTGCTGCTTATATTTTGAATCATGTGCCAAGTAAATCTGTTCCGAAGACTCCTTATGAACTCTTAACAAGGAAAAGGCCTACCTTGAAGCATTTTCGAGTATGGGGTTGTAAAGCAGAAGTTAGACCATACAATCCAGAGATTAAGAAGCTTGATCCTAAGACTACTTCTAGCTATTTTGTTGGATATAACATTGGATCTAGAGGGTGTCGATTCTACTGTCCTAATCACACTACTAGAATTATTGAGTCAGACCGTGCAATCTATTTTGAAGAGGGTTCAGGTGGAGATGTGTCTATGCAACCTCGCACTAGAGTTTCGAGTAGAGCATGTTGATGTTCCCCTTCCTTTTGCACCAGCCATGGAGTCCGTTCCATCTACCTTAATCCAAAATGATGTTGTTGAACCAATGGTTGATACTGATGTTGATCATGGTGTTGGTGAAGATGTCCCAAATCCAAATATTATTGAGCGTGAACCTAGGAGATCAGGAAGAATTTCCACATCTACTCAATCCACTAGGTTTAGGGATTATGTTGTGTATTTGCAAGAGCATGAATTTAACTCTGTAGAGAGCACTGATCCTGTTTCTTTTCATGAAGCCACTTCTAACTCTGATCATTTTCATTGGATGGCTGCTATGAAGGATGAATTGGCTTCTATGAAGAAAAATGGTGTTTGGGACTTGGTAGATTTGCTTGCTGGATGTAAAACTGTTGTTTGTAAATGGGTCTTTAAGACTAAGCGCAACGCCAACGGGGAGGTGGAAATATATAAAGCCAGACTTGTTGCAAAAGGCTACAACCAGAGAGAAGGCATAGACTTTAAAGAGACATTTTCTCCAGTCTCCACTAAGGATTCATTTCGTGTTGTGATGGCTCTTGTGGCACATTTTGATCTGGAGCTTCACCAGATGGATGTGAAAACCGCTTTTCTGAATGGAGATTTGTTTGAGGATGTATACATGGATCAACCTGATGGTTTTATTGAAAGTGGTAAAAGACACATGGTTTGCAAACTGAGGAAATCAATATATGGGTTGAAACAGGCTTCGAGACAGTGGTATTTGAAGTTTGATAATGTTGTCATTTCTCTTGGTTTCAAGGAGAATGTTGTTGACCAATGCATATACTTGAAGGCTAGTGGGAGGAAATTTATTATTCTGGTATTGTATGTTGATGACATTCTTCTAGCTAGCAACGATGTAGACTTTATGTGTGATACAAACAAATATTAACAACTCATTTTGATATGAAAGATCTTGGTAATGCCTCTTTTGTTCTAGGCATTGAGATACATCATGATAGGACTCGTGAGATTCTTGGTTTATCTCAAAAGGGGTATATTGAGAGGGTTTTGGATAGATTTAACATGAAATCCTGCAAACCCTGTACCACACCTATTCAAAAGGGTGAAAAACTTTCTAAATCCCAGTGTCCTAAGGATGATGATGAGACTGCAAAAATGGATAAAGTTCCTTTTGCTTCCGCTGTAGGCAGTCTCATGTATGCTCAAGTTTGTACTCGTCCAGACATTGCTTTTGTTGTGAATGTTCTGGGAAGATACTTGAGCAACCTTGGTCTACCTCATTGGCAAGCTGCTAAGCGAGTCATGAGATATCTGCAAGGTACCAAGGATTATATGCTGACTTATAGAAGGTCTAATCATATTGAATTGACAGGATACTCTGATTCTGATTATGGTGGTTGTCCAGATGATTTCAAGTCTACATCTGGGTGCATATTTATGTTGGTTGAGGGAGCTGTCTCTTAGAAAAGTGTTAAGCAGACACTTACAGCTACTTCAACTATAGAGGCAGAGTACATAGCATGTTATGAGGCTACACGACAAGCAATTTGGTTAAAGAACTTTATTACTGTGCTTGGTCTTGTGGAGAGCATCTCTAGGCCTCTTACTATATATTGTGACAACTTTGTTGCGGTATGTTTCTCTTGTAATAATAATACCACGAAAAGGTCAAAACATTTTGACACGAAATTCATGTTTGTTAGAGAGAAGATCCAAGAACTTCAAACACTAGTTGAGCATATTTCCACAGAGCTGATGATAGCAGACCCTTTAACTAAGGGATTAACTGTTAAGGCATTTGTTAAGCATGTAACTCGTATGGGTGTGATGAGGTTCTTTTGATATACTGTTTTATTTGATTTGTTGGTTTAGTAGGAGTTCCTACTCTATACGTTATTTTTTTCTAGACCTCATTTATTGTCGTATTATTGAAATGATTGACGATAATCATTTATTGTTGTGACGACAAGTATTTTGTATTGCCATATTTTGTTTATTTTAATTTGCACAATTAATGTTATGGCATAATTTTGAGACGTTTTGGACCCAGTCTCAAATTGTTATTGTGGTAAGATTGTTTTGATCTTATATATAGCATCTGGGGTGGATGATTGGGACATGTGTATAAATATTTCACATTCATAAAGGTCATTGTGATGTAAGTGTTTTGTTTCTGTATGATGTTATTACTCCTTCGAGTATGATTTTCTACAGTGATGAGATACTTACTATTTTGTTGGACCTTGTGATTGAATATACTTTGGCATTTTGTTGTGGCCACATATTGTGAATTGATCTGGATAATTGATTGTTATTGTGATTTAATTTATATTGTCCAAGTGGGAGAATGTTGGATTAATTAATCCTTGTGGACATACATAAATTAAAATAATTGATCTAGATTTATTAAAGTATTATTATGGATTATGGGATGTGAATATTATGTGATATGGACAGGCTGATAATAGGTGGGCTTAGTCCTATGTTAATTATATTAATAAAGAAGGGTCCCTACGGTTAACCAGATATTAGTTTTTCTCTATCCTATTAAAGAGAAAAATAAAGCAGTATTTTGTACACTGCCTAATTCTCGTGGTTTAACATCATAAACACCCTTCTATGCTCTTTTCTTCTCTGTTGTGTTTTCTCAGGATCTATGCTCTTTTCTTCTCTGTTGTGTTTTCTCAGGATCTGTTCTTACTCAATTACATTAAGGGGAATTCAATCTTTTCTGATCAATAACTACAATGGCATCATCTTCAGTTCCAGGTAAGTATTTGATTTAATATTGAATGTATGATTGTACTTGACATGCATTAATTGGACTGAATATAATAAATATTAAAGGATAAATCTTTCAAAAATTTGTCTCAACAAATACGGAATGTAACTACATCAGTATGCTCATTGAGTGTCATTGTACATTTTAATGTATCCATATCCCAAACCTCAAGAAAATAAGGTAACAAGAGTTTGAGGATAGAAGATCATTGAATTTTCCAATTTGTAATAAAAAAAAATTGACATGATACAAAGGGAAAACATTATCTTTACATTAACTCAAAACAAACATACCTTTATGCTTTTGTCTATGGATCCTGAGTACAACATCTTGCATCCATAAATTAAACGACATGAGAAAAAAGATATCTAGAAGTTGAGAATTCTAAATGTGATCAAAGATAAATTACTAGTATAAGTAATTATGATAAAGAAGTAGGACAAAAAGGTAGAGAATGTTTAAAAAGTTAAATAATTGTTTATCTAAATAATGAACAAAACTTATTTTGTTAACTAACTAAAAAAACAAGTTAGAAAAATCTAACATAAATAACATCTAACTTTTATATGGATAATTACCCTCTGCCCCAGCAAAAAGGATATCTTTCCTAACAATCATGTGAAGGATTCCACCTTTGGGTCCATTAAGAGGAAACTCTGAATTGGTCTAAATATTCCAAGCCTTTACCACAAACACATTGATATAATCAATTTTGTTGTAGTATTCCTATAATTAGAACATTACCATACATTAAAATAAAATAAGGACAAAAAAGTATTTACCTTGATAGCATTCTTCAACCCAAAAAAGATCCATGGGCCCTCACTTATCAAAGAGTTAACTTCGGTGCTAAAATTTGTGACTTTAAGACATTGACCTGTATGGCAATCCCATATTTGAACGGTCCTTCTGTGCTTCTAGAATAACGTTTGTTGGATCCAGTGAGGAGTGTAATTCTAGTGATAACCTTATGTAAAAAAGTTGATCAAACCTATTTTGATTGTCATTATTTTATATATACAATATCAAAATATATTTTGTACACTAAATAGCGGTTTTAATGTGGAAAATCCATCACCATGAAACCATGAATGTAAATTCAAGCATTGTTCATTCTACACATAATTGTCACTGGTCCATTATTTACATATTTTTTGAGATGATTTCTTGAACAACTTCACAACATTCGTCTCATCTCCTCTATCTCCACTATTTTTAACCAAAGTGGTCTTGTAGTTATACTTTGATATATTTTTCTAGGATGGGTGGGATTTTTTCCATTATATCTACATGTGACATTGACATTGTGCTAGGATATATGTGGTGAAGGTATTTTTTTATGCATAAATCTATAAGGATTTTTATTACATTTTTCAACTCGCCAATAAAACATGTTCTCTCAACTTTTTCATTCATTCTATCAAACTTTACATCCATAATACTCTAAAAAAAACATTACAAGCACGTCTCAAATCATTTTCTTTATTTCACTACTATAAATTTAGTATATCTTTAGAAATAATAATTTGTCTCAATTTACATCCTTAAATTTTATAATTTATAAAAGTGTCATATTTAATCAAATTATTACCTATTTTTAATTGTTTGTATAATTTACGAAATGTTTCCTTCAAGTTATTAGATTTTATACTTTTTTTTTTATTTTTAAGATT
>Ga0209700_102220_pt1 | contig 39799 bp, 61 predicted proteins | sample SiratroredBW_FD_187528 | JGI IMG/M metagenome (GOLD analysis project Ga0209700, IMG submission 187528) | Root nodule microbial communities of legume samples collected from California, USA - Siratro red BW (SPAdes) (version 2) | ecosystem: Host-associated > Plants > Roots > Nodule | place: USA...
CATCGTCAAGACCACCGTGCAGGAGTGGGGCCGTCAGGGGCTCATCAAAAAATGCTACGCTGACAGTCTGAACCGTGGCCTCTGGGAGATCGGATCAGATACGACTATCCTTAAAGGCCGCGGCGGCTGCGATAGATGCCGCGCCGAATCTTTTTGTCGGTGATGAGCGCGAAGAAGCGCTCGACCTGATTGACCCAGGACGAACTGGTCGGCGTGAAATGGATGTGCCATCGCGGGCGTTTGGCGAGCCAGTTGCGGATCGGCGGAGCCTTGTGAGTGGCGTAGTTGATGGGGTGGACGCCCCCTCTCGGCATCGCTGTGCCAAAGTGGTGTCGTTGACCATCATTTGAACGGTGGCGTCCATGTCGGAACTTAGCATAATCGGTTTGGATCTGGCGAAGAACGTATTCCAGCTGCACGGTGCCGATGGATCGGGAACCGTGCTCTTCCGCAAGAAGCTGCGGCGGGACCAAGTGCTCACATTTCTTGCCACACAACCGGCTTGCACGGTCGCCATGGAAAGCCTGGCGCCAGCAGCCACTACTGGGCGCGCGAGATCGCGAGACTTGGGCATGCGGTACGACTCATTGCGCCAGACTATGTAAAGCCCTTCGTGAAGCGGCATAAGAATGATGCCGCCGATGCGGAAGCGATCTGCGAAGCTGCCCAGCGGCCGACGATGCGTTTCGTAACGATAAAGAGCGCGGAGCAGCAGGCAGCGGGCGTTGTGTTTCGCGCCCGTGACCTCCTGGTGCGTCAGCGTACCCAGACCATGAACGCAATCCGCGGCCATCTAGCCGAATTCGGGATGATAGTGGCAAAGGGGCCTGTCCATGTTGCCAAGCTCGTGTCGGCGATCGGGGACGATGACACCGACATTCCAGAGCTCGCCCGACCGATTCTACGCCTGCTTGTTGAGCGACTGCGACTACTTGATGAAAGGGTGGCGTTGCTCGACCGCGAGCTTGCAAGGCGCGCCAAGGAGGATGCCGACGCAAAGCGATTGGTGACGATCCCCGGAATCGGTCCGATCACAGCGACAGCGCTCGTTGCACTGGCGCCGACGACTCGGACCTTTAAGAGGGGACGCGACTTTGCGGCATGGCTGGGGCTCACCCCGCTGCAGCGCTCCATGGGCGGAAAGCAGAAGCTCGGCGAGATATCCCGCATGGGCGAACGAACCCTGCGCCGACTATTGATCATCGGCGCGAGCGCGGCCGTGCGCTGGGCAATGCGTAAAGGCTCAGCAGCAGATCCTTGGCTTGCGGGCATGCTTGCCCGCAAGCCACCCATGCTGGTGATCGTCGCCCTGGCCAACAAGATGGCACGCATCGTCTGGGCATTGATGGCGAGAGGCGGAACTTATCGAGCTCCTGCTACGGCGAAGTAGTTCCCCGGAACGGAGCTGGAGAGTGTGAGAAGGTCAATCGGAGAGTATGGCGCCACGGTCGACGAGACGGGATCGGGAAAACCAGATCATGGATACGTGCCTGGAGCACGCGAAGTTGAATTGGACCCGCTCCGCGAACTCCCATACGGGCCAGCGGCATGTGACAGCCGCAGCAAAAGGCCGGACACATGTCAGCACCCGACCACGCTCCGAGCTCGCCGAAAGATTCTTCTTGCACCAGCGGGGGCGTCCACACATGTCCATGACCAGATGGACATCGAGATCGCGCGGGACGGCGGCCTCGATCTCGTCGAGAAACTTGCGGAACTCTGCGGCACGGTGACGGGAATAGCATTTGCCAATGACCTTGCCCGTCGCAATGTCGAACGCTGCGAAAAGCGAGGTCGTGCCGTGGCGCGTGTAGTCGTGGCTGCGCCGTGCGGGCTGACCGGGGCGCATGGGCAACATGAGCTGGCTGCGGTCGAGCGCCTGGATTTGGGACTTCTCGTCCACACACAGGACGACAGCATGCTGGGGCGGGGAGACGTAGAGGCCGACCACATCGCGCACCTTGGCCACGAAATCCGGGTCGGTCGAGAGCTTGAACGTCTCAATCCGATGAGGCTGCAAACCGAAGGCTCGCCAGATGCGCTGCACGCTTGAGACCGACAGCCCGCTTTCCTTCGCCATGCCGCGCGAGCTCCAGTGAGTCGCATCCTTTGGAAGGCTTTCCAAGGTCTTTACGATGGTAGCCTCGATTCGCGCATCATCGATCGTCCGGGGGACTCCAGGCCTTGGCTCGTGGCGCAGGCCATCCAGGCGGTCCTGCACAAAGCGCCGACGCCACTTGCCGACCGTCACCTCGACCACACCGAGCTTCGCCGCCACCTCCTTGTTCTGGCCACCGTCTGCACAGGCCAGAACGATCCTGGCCCTCAACGCCAGGGCCTGGGCCGTCTTGCGACGGCCGGCCAACGCCTTCTCAGCCCGCTCCTCATCGCTTAGGATCAGGGGTGCCAGTTGCCGCGCCATCGAATGCTCCATCGCTGTCATCTTGAAAAGACATGGCACAGCGATGCGACTCTGACGCGAATCTAATGATGACTTGTGACTCGGAACACTAGCCAGCGTCTTGATTGCCGAGAGGCGCGCCATTTGTAACGCGATCCTGATGATGCGGCGGTTCTCGCGCAGAGTGAGCTCCTCGGCGAGCAGGATGTCAAGCGCTTCGACGGCAGTTGTCTCGCCGCGTTCGATTCCGCGCAGTGTGACGTCGAGGATTTCGAGCGCGCGCGGCATCTTCAGTCCGACAAGATTGCGTTTGACCCGATCGATGACGGCCGGCGTGGCACCAGTCGGTTTGAGGGTTGCGACGTGCGCGCTCATAGCGAACCTCCCTGGGCAAGGCGCCGCCCCACGGCTCATAGAAGTCGAGAGAGCGGTGGACGATCCGATTGCCGGCCCGCGTGATCGGGGGCGGACTGGCTTCGCCCGGTCGTCGTCGCAGGCAAGCATTTTCCGATGGGTAGGATCGAGCCGTTTTTCGCCGCGCCCTTCGAGCGGTGCATGGCTGGCGACGAGTGTGCCGTCTTCGAAGATGCGGATCGCATCGGCGAGCACCTGGATATGCAGAACGCGTCGCCGCGTCGTGTCCGGCACGCTGTACAGATTGCCGCCCATGCAAACCATGCCTTCGTGCGACACGCGGCGTTCGAGCCGGAGGACCGCCTGATAGGGTGCAAGCGGCAATGGCTTGAGGGCGTCCCCTTCCTCGGCGAAGGCTTCATTGACGACGCGCCGGGTCGTCGCATGCACACGCGGATTGGCAACAGTGTCGAGCCAATGCCGCAGCTGACCGCTCAGATCTTCGAGGTTGCGGAAGGAGCCGGCGAGGAAGAAGTCCTCGCCGATATAGCGAAACGGCCGCTCAACCTTGCCTTTCGTCCTCGCCCGATAGGGCCGAGCTGGAAGCCCTAATGGCGGTCGAGATCGAGGAGAGCGCGATTGTAAATCCGGTATGGCAATCATCGGCGCTCAAGCACCTCGAGGACTCGCGCCAGCGCTTCTGGATCGACGTTGCGCGTCCACTCGGATGCGTCGCCGGTTGCCAAGGTCGATCTCGATCAATCCAGTACGCGCGGTCACCACAGACCGCCCTCGGCTATCAGCCGCAGGTAAAAGCTTCGGCGTTTCCTCCGGTTCCGTGGCGGCGATCTGCACCGGCGCAAAAGACGGTACGACCTGCTCGGACGTCCGCGCTTGTCGACGCCAGGTAAACACCAGGCTGGCCGCTACTCCGTTGCGACGTGCAACCGCCGTCACCTTTGCGCGCGGCGCCAACGTCTCCTCGACAATCCGTGCCTTGTCATCCTGCGACCAACGTCGCCGACGCTCCAGCCCGCCCAAAACCGCGACCCGCATCGCCTGATGACCTTAAAGCTAGACTAATGGGATGATCCGGCCGTGATCCTGCCCCGCCAGTAAACGAAGCTGGGAAGGGGCGCCAAAGACAAGGAGCCACACCATGTCTACACCGAATACTGCGATAGCCGTGATTGGCATCGATATCGGCAAGAACTCGTTCCACGTCGTGGGCCACGATACGCGCGGCGCCATCGTGCTGCGGCAAAAGTGGTCGCGTGGCCAAGTGGAAGCGCGGCTCGCCAATATGTCGCGTTGCCTCATCGGCATGGAAGCCTGCGTCGGCGCACATCACCTGAGCCGCAAACTCGCATCGCTTGGTCACGATGCCAGGTTGATGCCGGCCAAATACGTCCGCCCCTATAGCAAGGGACAGAAGAACGACTTCAATGATGCCGAAGCGATTGCCGAAGCCGTGCAGCGCCCGACGATGAAGTTCGTCGCGACCAAGACCGCCGAGCAGCTGGATCTGCAGGCGTTGCATCGGGTGCGCGAGCGACTGGTGTCGCAACGCACCGGCATTATCAACCAGATTCGCGCCTTCATGCTGGAGCGCGGGATCGCCATGCGACAGGGCATCGGCTTCCTACGCACGGAACTGCCCACCATTCTTGCGACGCGCACCGATGCCCTGTCGCCACGCATGTTGCGCGTCATCGAGGAGTTGGCAGTCGACTGGCGCCGCCTGGATCAGCGCATCGATGGTCTATCCGGCGAGATCGAAGCAATTGCCCGTCAAGATCAGGCATGTTCGCGCCTGATGACGGTGCCTGGCATCGGGCCAATTATTTCGAGCGCCATGGTGGCCGCGATCGGCACTGAAGACGTATTCTCCAAAGGCCGCGACTTCGGCGCCTGGCTTGGACTGGTGCCCAAACAGATCTCGACGGGAGACCGCACGATCCTCGGCAAAGTCTCGAGGCGTGGCAATCGCTACCTGCGCGGTTTATTCGTGCAAGCGGCATGGGTCGTGCTGGTCAGGATAAAGAATTGGGAACGTTACGGGTTTACGTCCTGGATCGAAGTCGCCAAGAAGCGGCTACACCACAATGTGCTCGCAATCGCGCTCGCTAACAAACTTGCCCGCATCGCCTGGGCGGTGTTGGCCAAAGGACGCGCCTTCGAGATGACGAGAATCGGCGATGCAGACGCCCGATCTGCCTGATCCTCGCGCCGTGCTCGGCGCTGTCAAGGCGCGGCCTGGCGACGTCCAGTCAGCCGTAAGCCAAGAGCAACGGCCGGCCTTGACCGCCCCTGTGCGCGACGCGATCGACGTTCTGCGGGCCGGGACGAAGGAACGGCCCTTTAGTCCGAACAAAGGAACTACGCAATATCGGGAGCAGGCGATGACATAGCCGCATCCACGGTCTCCAGCCGAGGTCTGCGAGAAGACAAGGCAAAATGGAGGATCGGTCTTCCGAGCGTGTGCGAACACTGGTGACCTTAATGGTCCCGTTCGAGACCTGTAGACTAATCAGAACGCACGCGCGCTGATATCCATGATGGCCCGGAGCACAAACGCTCCAATCAGAGGCCGGATACATTGATGCAAGACCGCCGCCGCCAATTCGACGAATCTTCTCGCAACGCGCGGCCTGACCATACATAAGGTCACACGCTTGGCGAATTACAGCGTGTCAGACAAGACGGCGCCCGCCGGATGCGTACCTTCGTCAAGGCTGTGGTGCGCCTACATGAGTATCCCGATGGCACCGTCCGCGTGTTCCTCGGACCGCATCGGTTGGCGAGGTTTGCCCCTGACGGACAGCAGATCAGCCCCGACGCCCCTCAGCCTGGCAGCGTGCTCGGAGCCGTCAAGGACAAGCCCTGGCGGGCGCGCAAGCGCGCGTCCTTGACCGCTCCTGCGCACGCCGCCGCCGAGAAAGCGCGGGTCGGGACGGAGAAACGGGCTTCAAATCGAACAAAGAAACCGCCCCCCAGGGCTGACCAGACGACCCTATCCATGGCATGACAGACGCGGCCGACCCGTCCACGCCTTCCGGGTGCGCCCAAAACTCCAAAACGAAGGCGACAGATCACGAGCTACAAAAACACGACATCTTCACCCGCTACGGACAGCTTTTGGATCTCCTGCCCCCAAAAAGTTGCAAGAAAAGCATCATGGCTTGGGCATCGCTTCACGAACGACTGCTTACACCTGCTTGCTTAAATCGGTTAAGTGGTCGCTTGAGACCGAGGTTCTCTCTTAGTGTCCGTCCGGAATATCCAGACCTGAATTTACCTCGTCGGCGCAATTCAGGAATGACGAGCTCAACAAACTCCTTGAGTCCGCCAGGAACAGTCGCCGGCAATACGTTGAATCCGTCGGCCGCACGTTGATCAAACCAATCCACCATAGCATTGGCAACTTCTTCCGGTGTTCCAAGCACCATGAAATGGCCCCTGCTGTCCGATATCAAGCGGATCAGTTGTTTCCACGTCAATTTCTGGCGTACCGCAAGATCGATGAGCAACTTCTGACGGCTCTGGATGGCGTTCGTCTGCGGTAAAGTCTCGGGGACTAATGCGTCGAGATTCATTGAACGTAGGTTGGTGACAGATCCCAGCCAAAGATCGGCCGCCCCAATTAGAACGTCAATGTGCGTATAAGATTGTAGCCTTTGAAGCTTCTCAGATGCCTCTTGCCTGGTCCTCCCAACGATCGGGACGATGCCTGGCATAACTAACACCTGATCGTCCTCCCGTCCAAGTGCGCGCGCTTTCTCTTTGAGAATTGCGTAATATCGTTTACCGTTCTCTAAAGACGGTTCGGCGGTGAACACGACCTCGGCCACCTCTGCAGCGAACGCAATTCCGGCATCGGAAGTGCCAGCCTGAACCAAAACTGGGTATCCTTGCGGCGGCCTTGCGGTGTTCAGTGGGCCTCTCACTGAAAAGTGATTCCCCCGGTGATTCAGAAAATGCAGCTTCGTAGTGTCAGCGTAAATACCAGTTTGCTTGTCGCGAGTAAAAGCGTCGTCTTGCCACGTATCCCAAAGCCCCTTCGCAACGTCTACGAATTCCCTCGCTCGAGCGTAGCGAGTGTCATGATCTGGAAGTTCTTTGTCACCAAAATTTTGGGCCTCGGAAACGATTGCCGACGTTACAATGTTCCAGGCCGCGCGTCCCCGCGATAAGTGGTCAAGCGATGCGAACATGCGTGCAAGATGATAAGGTTGGTAGTATGTCGTAGTGGCTGTCGCGACAAGGCCGATATCTTGTGTTCTCGATGAAAGCGCCGACAACAGCGTAATTGGCTCGAACCCATCGTTACGACTTATGCGAGCTATGGCTGCTGTGTCATCTATTACGCCTTGGCTATCGGCGAGAAATGCGAAGTGAAACGCCGCATCTTGGGCAAGCCGGGCCAGATGAGCATAATGGTCGATATCAACCGCGCCATTCTCCGGCACGCTCGGATCGCGCCATGCACTTTCGTGATATCCCGCCCTATTGAGAAACAGTCCGAGCTTCATTTTGCCATTGCGTTGCATGGCGAACCTCCGTTTGAATTTCGCTATCTGTGCGCACTAGTGTTCCGATGTTGACGGACGATTCACAAAGTGGTTCAGACCTGCGAGTCTGGACCGATGAGGACGATCGAACGGATTTTGATACGCAAGGCTGATCGTGAACGGTTGGAGCGGCTCGCCCGCAACCGGAATTTGCCCCAGAAGGTGGTTTGGAGAGCGCGGATCGTGCTGCTGGCGAGCGATGGATTGATGGCGGAGGCTATAGCGACGGCAATGGGCAAGAGCCGCTGACCGTGCGCCGTTGGCGCCGGCGCTATGTGGCCGGGGGGATGGAGGGGCTTTTGAAGGACGTGCCCCGGCCCTCGCGCGTTCCGCCGCTGGCCCCGAGGAAGATCAAGCAGGTGGTGCACATGGCGCTGCGCGAGGAACCGCCGAACGCGACCCATTGGTTCGGGCGCAGCATGGCGGTGAGGGCGGGCATCTCCTTGACGAGCGTCCAGCGGAGCTGGCGCGCGCATGGGCTCAAGCCCCATCTCGTCAAGAGGTTCAAGGTCTCGCGCGACAAGAACTTCGCCGCCAAGGTCGACGATGTAGTTGGACTCTTTCTCGATCCGTCGCACGAGGTACTGGTTCTCTGCGTCGATGAAAAGAGCCAGATGCATGTCCTCGACCGCATCCAGCGCGGCACGCCGATGAAGAAGGGCCGCGCCGGCAAGATGAATCGCGACTACAAGCGGAACGGCAACACGACGCTGTTCGCGGCGCTCAACATGTTGGACGGCAAGGTCATCGGGACGTGCATGCCACGCCATCGTCATCGTCACTTCCTGTACGTTCTCAGGCTGATCGATCAACAGACCGCTGAAAGGCTCGATCGTCACCTCATCGTTGACAACTGCGCTACCCATAGGGCCCGGCCGTAAAGCGCTGCCTCAAGGCGCATCCGCGCTTCCACCTGCACTTCACGCTGACATCGGCCTCCTGGCTTAACATAGTCGAGCGCTTCTTTGCCGAGATCACGCATTGCATCCGGCGAGGCGCCTTTGAAAGCGTCGCCGAGTTGACAGGCGCCATTATACATTACCTGGAAAATCACGATACCGCCCCGGGGCGCGTCTGGACACCGAATACTTGAAAGTCGCGAGAGCGAAACAAGCGTTAGAGTCACAACTGGCTAGTCTGTCGTGAGTTGGTCTGTCGTGTTCATTGACGCCAAATGACGCCGTGGCACTTCGCACGTCAGAGATTTTGAGTCTGCGCATGGCGAGCCCTTGCAGATGAATTTTGACCGCCCGATACTGATCAAATTCATCGTTGACATGCTATACTCTCCATATCAATTACTAACGTTGGTAGTTGATCGGCGAAAAATGCTGCACGCCGCTGTAGGTGGCGCAGGAGTCTCAGTTGAGCTCTTATAGTCAATCTTAAGATCTTCGGTCGGCGGAAACGTACGCATCCGGCGTTGCTTACGATTACCCACATCTCTGAGTCAGAGCTTTGCTCCCGTTGCGATATCGATATTCCCTGGTGGTGGATCGTTGGCGCGGGCGAGATAGCCGCCGAGCCTGGCGATCTTGATGAGATAATGCGACAATGTCTTTCGTTTACTGACTGGATTCTTGTCTTTGACGAGCCGATCAAGCAATTGGATTTCAGCTTTGGTCAGCGCAAATTCCGGTGAGGCATTTGGTGCTCTCGATGGCGTCTCCGCGCGATTGCACCGGAAGATCGGTCAGGAGTTTCCATTCAATCTTCTTTCTGTTCTTTGGCGGTCCTCTTTCATTAGCGTGGCCCGCGCTTGGATCCAAGCTAGTCACATGAATCGTAACCGGCATGAGGGCCTCACCTCGCAGTGACGAAGCTTGTCTGCGATACAGGCTGGCAAGAGCTGATCGGTGGAGGTGGCGCGATGGCAAATGCCATGCTTGATGCCAGGCAGGAAGGTGACTCTTATCGCCGCGTTGAGGTGATCACTGGGGAGCGCCGGCGGCGACGGTGGACGAGCGAGGAGAAGGCCCGGATCGCGGCAGAGAGCTTTGAGGAGGGGGCGAACATCTCCGAGGTGGCGCGGCGCAATGGCGTCTCTCGCGGACTGCTCACGGTGTGGCGCCGCCAGGTAGCGGCGGCGCTGGCCGGCAAAGCCCAGAACTTCGTGCCTATCCAAATTGGCGCCGAGAGCGATGGCGGGAGGGTTGTCAAGTCCGAGTGTATTTCGCCGGTACAGACGAAGCCCGTGGAGATTGCCACGCCGCCGGCCAAGGTCTGTGGAGTGGTCGAGATCGAGGTGAACGGGGCGCGCATCCGGGTCGAGCCGGGGGTGGAACTGGCGACGCTTTCGGTGGTGCTATCGGCGCTTCGAGGGATCCGGTGATTGCTCTACGGTCAGACCTCAAGGTGGTGCTGGCGGCCCAGCCGGTCGACTTTCGTAAGTCGGTGCATACGCTGTCGGCGCTGGTGAGCGAAGCACTGCGCGCGAACCCATATTGCGGCGACGTCTTCGTGTTCCGCAGCAAGCGCATGGACAGAGTGAAGCTTCTGGCGTGGGACGGCAGCGGCATGGTGTTGGTAACGAAGTGGTTGCACCAGGGGCGTTTCACCTGGCCGCCGATCCGCGACGGCGTTGTGCATCTCAGTGCGACGCAGCTTGCGATGCTACTCGACGGGCTCGAGTGGACGCGTGTGTCGCCCAAGCCTGTGAAGCAGCCGGCCATTGTCGGCTGAGAAGTGAGGATTTCACTGGAGCATGGGTCGCACGGATGTATCGTCTGGTCATGGCGATTCGCCCCGACACTCTCCCGACCGATCCGGCAGCTCTGACCGAGATGGTGCTCGCGCTTGACGCTGAGAACGAGACGTCGACGGTTATGCCGCCTACAAAGCGCTCGCCCGCGATCATGGCGGCGCGATCCAACTCGCCTTTTGTCTCGCCCACGCCCGCCGCAAATTCGTCGAGGTGTATAAGACGACCCAGTCGCCGTTCGCGCGCGAAGTGATCGAGCGCCTGCAGGCGATCTATGCCATCGAAGCAGAGATCCGTGGCAGCAGTGCCGAGCAGCGGCTGGCCACCCGCGGCACCAGGTCCGCTCCATTGATGGAGGCGCTCAGGACGCGCCTGACCGCAATGGTCGGCCAGCTCTTCTCCCAATCGAAGCTGGCGGAGGCCATCAACTACGCACTCAATCACTGGGACGGGTTGACGCTGTTTCTCCGCGACGGCCGTGTCGAAGTTGACAGCAACACAGTCGAGCGTTCCATGCGCCCGATTGCGATGGGAAGACGCAACTCATTGTTCAGCGGCAGCGAAGGCGGCGCCGAGAGCTGGGCGATCCTGGCGTCGCTCGTGAACACGGCAAAACAGCATGAGCTCGACCCGCAGGCCTACCTGACCGATGTGCTGGAGCGCATCGTGTCTGGGCGAACCAAGAGCCATCAGCTGCACGAGCTGCTCGCCTGGAACTGGAAGGCGGCGCGCCGGCACACACCGCAGGCAGCGGCATGAGCCCACGTCGCCATAAGGCAGCATCGTCGATGGCGTCAGCCGCGATGTCGCTTGCGGAGCTCGAGCGATGGCTCCAGGATCGCGTCGATCGCCATCCTGCCGCCACCAGCATTCCCATGCTCGACGGCTATACCGCCGCGATCGTGGCCGGACCGGTGTCGATGAGCCCGCTCGATTGGATCTGCCCGCTGCTCGCGATCGATGCCGACGCTTTCAACCATGGCGGCACGCCGGAGTTCGCCGCGATCTCCGCCGTCGCGCTGCACCACAACGACATCAGCAACACCCTCTCGACTGCCCCCGATCGGTTCGAGCCGATGCACCGGCGCGACCCCAGCGGCAACATCGATGCGCATCCCTGGTGCCAGGGTTTCTATGCTGCGATGCGGCTCAGACTGTCGGCGTGGGCGCCGTTGCTCGACGTCAACAACGTCAATCACGGCCTGCTGCTGCCCATCCTGCTGCATTGTCGCGACGATCAGGCCCGTCCGCTGCTCGGACCGCCACGAAGCGGTCGCAAAACCGAGGATTTCCTCCGTAACGCCTACCTCGATATCCCAGCCGTCGTCGAGGCGCTGCGCCAGCACTGGATGCCCATCCGCTACGCCCGCGACCGCTAATCATCGCGGACGTGGGAGCTCATACCGGTTACCATGAATCTAAAGTTCGCCGTCATAAGGTCTGATGAGCTTTGTAACAGAGGCGTTGGACAGAAACCAAAATCTGGTCAGGCCCTTGGTCCATTTGAAGGGCTTTGGGTTGTTGTTGTGCAGTTCGATGAGCGTACGGATGTCGGCCTCGAGCTGCCTGACGGAGGTGCGAGCACCTCGCTGGATTTTCTTTCTGCTGAGCTCAGCGAACCAGCGCTCGATCTGATTGATCCATGACGCGGAAGTCGGCGTGAAGTGGACATCATACTGCGGCGGGCGAGCGAGCCACGCTTTGACCTTGGGTGTCGTGGGTAGCATCGCTGTCCATGATGATATGGACAGCGAACCCCGATGATTTGACCGTCGATCTCTTTGAGGAACTTGAATAACCCGATCGCCCGATGGCGCTTGTAGCAATTTGCCGATGACAAATGCGGGAGCGACATCGAGTACGAAAAAAGTGTGGTTGTACCACGTCCACGTAGCTGTGCGTGCGACGATCCGGTATGTCAAGCACCATCGGCAAGTCGGTTGCTCGCGATCGAGTGCCTGTGTCTGACTCTTCTCATCGACGCCGAGGACAGCGGCTCGGTTCGGTGGGGATAGGTAAAGCCCGACGATATCGCGTACTTTGTCGACGAACAGCGGATCGCTCGAGGCATGAATGTCTCGCTACGGTGCGGCTTCAAGCCGAACGCCGCCCATATTTGGGCGGATCGTGGTGTGGGAAAAGCCAATTTCCGCATCCGTCGAGCGGATCGACCAGTCTGTCGCATCAGCCAGCGTCGTATGCAACATCCGCTCGATAACGGCAGCAATCTGATCGTCGCTGCTGGTTCGAGGGCGGCCAGGGCGGGCCTCGTCAAGCAGGCCATCACAGCGATCCTTCAAAAATCGACGGCGCCACTTGCCAACGGTGTGTTCGTGGAGGCTGAGTTCGGCAGCGACAGACTTGCTTGGCAGGCCATCCGCACATCGCAGGATCTCGCGGCATCGCTCAGATACGCCCCGGCAACACGATGACGACGAATTGCCTCTGCAAGTACGCCCGCTCCTTCTGGTCCAGCACCAACGGCGCGATCGGCCGCCCTCTCGGTGCCTGCATTCGCCACAAGCGCTCTCGTTCAGAGGTCCCAGCGCTCCTTTATTCGACGAACTTGCATTCCAGATGCCTAGCACCACTTTGGTGGATTGTTGAACTTGAGCCTTTTAGGATTGAACGAAGCCGCTGGCGCGGCACGTAGGGGGCATAGCAAGGATTGCCTCCTGTCTGAGAGAATTGCGGGTTCTCGAAGCCAAACCCTTTAGACAGGAGGGTTTCCGATGGCTGAGATCACTCCACTTCGCCGCCGCATGATCGAGGACATGAGCATCCGCAATCTGTCAAAGGAGACGTAGCAATCCTACCACATCGCGGTGGCGAAGTTGAGCCGATATTTCGGTAGTTCTCTCGACCGCCTCGACCTGGAGGATATCCGTGCCTTCCAAGTTCATCTAGTTGCGACGGGGATGTCCTGGCCGGCGCTGGACCAAATCGTCTGGGCATTGCGGTTCTTCTACGGTACGATGCTTGGTCATGACACTGTTCCGAAGCGCATCGCCTATGCGCGTAAACCGCGCAAACTGCCTGTCGTGCTCGAGCGCCGACGAGGTCGTGCGCTACCTGGAAGAGATCCAAGCCTCAAGAGGCGTACCGCGTTGACCACCGTCGATGCCGCAGGCTTGCGAGTATCTGAAGCGGTCCTCTTGAAGGTTGTCGAGGTTAATGTTGATCCGGGTCGAGCACGGCAAGGAGGGCAAGGACCGTTACGTTATGCTCTGACCGCAGCTTTTGAGGATTCTGCGGACGTATTGGCGGCTCACTCGGCCAAATGATGGCACTTTCCATGCCGCGACGATGAGCGTCCGCTCGTCCCGAACGTGCTGCGCGCCGCCTGCCGTTCAGCAATATGCTGCGGCCGGCTTGAGCAAGTCGGTGACAGTGCATACCCTGCGGCACACATTCGCGACCCATCTCCTGGAGAACGGGGCCGACGTGCGCATCATCCAGGTGCTGCTCGGCCATGCCAGTCTGGCCAGCATGGCGCGCTATACCAAGTCGCCACAAAGACCATCAGCAATACGCCAAGTCCACTTGACCGGCTCCGCCTGAAGATCGTGGTGCTCCGGCTGAGCGGACCTGATGTTTCCGGTTCTGGAAGTGGCGGATATCTTCCGCCGCCACGGCGAAGCGTTTCGGCAAGCCCGTGCCGCGTATTTGGCCCGCGTCGAGCTGCGCGTCACGGGCGCGATCACGGCATGCTATGCTCGGCGACCACGTCGAGCAGTGCAATGAATCCGGCGACAGCTATCCGCCCCTTCCGTGATCACCTTCGCGGTCAGCGTCTCCAAGCATCTGCGCCATTCGGTCATTGAAAGACCATGACCGTCATCGCGGCGCTGCGTTACTACTGCATCAGCGCGTCGTGGTCATCGATGCCCCCGTCAATGGCGAGTTCTTCACCGTCTATATCGACAGGATGTTGGCGCGCACTCTGATAAAGAACTAAGTCGTCATTCTCGCCGATCTCGGCAGCCACAAGCGCAAGCTGGCCAGCAATGCGATCCGCGCCAAAGGAGCGCATCTGCTCTTCCTGCCGCCCTACAGCCCCGACCTTAGCCCGATCGAGCAGGTCTTTGCAAAGCTCAAACATCTGATGCGGGCTGCAGAACCTCGAGACTTCGAGGCAACCTGGCGAAAGGTCGGCGAACTCCTCGATCTCTTCTCCAACGAAGGTTGCGCCATTCACGTATGAATACATCATGCTATAGATATTCGCTGCTCAACCGCAAGCGCAGTTTTGGACGCATCTTCTCGTGACAAGGGCGAGGTTCGCGATTCCTTTGAAGGAATCGGCTTTTTTATGCTTCATCATACGCTCGAGCGGGATCGGCCGGCACGCGCGCTGGGAATGATCGCAGAGACGGGACGATATCGTTGGCTTGCCAGGACGAAGACTGGGTGCCGTCGAGGAGATCCTGGCACCAGTAATCGTCCGGCTGAAGCCACGGCTTGTGACAGATCGCGGCATGCCCCACGGTATTGAGCGCCAGTTAAACGGCCCACGCTCAGTCACCGGCGACCAGATCGCGAAGTGAACTTCGAGAGCCCGGCAACAGTTGTTGCGATCTGTAACTTGCGAACCGGTCAACTACCAATGCTTGGAGTTGATCTAGATAGCAGAAGTATGGCCACCTACGGCTCGACGAGCAAGGGGCCGGTTCAATATCACAGTCAAGGCGTTCCGCTGGCTTGTCGCCGACTAATAGCTTTGGAAGTTTTCGGCAATGCACACCTGCTGCCAAGCAAAATCGTCCTTCGCGGCGAGCGAGTGTTATGCTAGCGACAGCGAACCAGTAGAGCAGGCGAACAATGCTTCACAGGACTGATGTTGTTCTAACGGATTGCAGTGCGACTGGTGTCCGGATTATACGACACTCTTTCTCTCTGACTCCGATAGAGGCCGAGATTTGACAATGCTTGGAGCGCTTGGTCCAGGTACTCATAGTAGTTGGCTTTGAGCGGCCCCCCTCAGCCACAGCAGTCAGAGATTATCCGAGCTACGTTTTCCAAGGGCATGCTCGTCGAGATCTCTGACGCTGCGATCAAACATTGACGTGTGCCGTTCCGCGACGGCAAACGACCGACCAGCTGAAGCGATGCGAGGATCGTCAAATTCAAAGGAGATACAGCATGCAGCGCAATGATGAAATGAAACTTGGACTGTTCCTTTGGGATGCGGGATATCATGAAGGCGCGTGGCGCGATCCGAACGTGCCTGCGAATTGTGGAGTTGATGTCGGCCATTATGCTGATCTAGCGGCACTTGCCGAGGCTGCGGCGTTTCACTTAATATTCCTTGCCGATACCCCGAGCGTATCCGAATACGACGATGCACACATAGCTCGTTCAAGCCGAAACGATGGGTTCGAGCCAATCACGCTCTTGTCGGCACTTTCATCGAGAACACAAGATATCGGCCTTGTTGGGACGGCTACTACGACGTACAACCAGCCTTATCATCTTGCACGCATGTTCGCCTCGCTTGACCATCTATCGCATGGACGTGCCGGCTGGAACATCGTTACCTCCGCGTTTAAGTTCGAAGCGGCAAATTTCAGCGAAAAAGACCTCCCGGATCATCACACCCGCTATGCTCGTGCGAGAGAATTCGTCGAAGTCGCCAAGGGTCTTTGGGACTCATGGGAAGACGACGCCTTCATTCGCGACAAAGCAAGTGGCATTTTCGCTGACACCACGAAGCTGCATTTGCTTAATCACAGAGGGGACCACTTATCAGTCAGAGGCCCCCTGAACATCGCAAGGCCGCCGCAAGGGTATCCCGTATTGGTCCAAGCCGGCGCATCCGATATTGGAATAGCGTTCGCTGCTGAATTCGGCGAAGTCGTGTTCACCGCTGCACCTTACTTGGAATACGGCCAGAAATATTACACAACTCTCAAAGGGAAAGCGCGAGCACTTGGACGGGAAGACGACCAAGTGCTAGTCATGCCGGGCTTTATCCCGATCGTTGGGAGGACCAAGCAAGAGGCATCTGAGAAGCTCGAAAGGCTACATTCGTATGAGCACATCGACGTACAAATAGGTGCGGCCAATCGTGGGTTGGGGTCTGTCGCCGAACTGCGTTCACTGAATCTCGACTCATTAGTCCCCGAGACTTTACCGCAGACGAATTTCATACAGAGTCGTCAGAAACTGTACCTCGACGTGGCGACACGCCAGAAGTTCACCTGGAAGCAACTGATCCGCTTCATATCGGACACCAAAGGCCATCTCATGGTCGTTGGAACGCCGGACGAAATCGCGAACGCGATGGTGGAAGCATTTGAACAACGGGCGGCTGACGGTTTCAACATTATCCCGGCGACCCTTCCCGGCGGATTCAAGGACTTTGTTGATCTTGTCGTTCCCGAATTGCGCCGACGAGGCAAATTCAGATCCGGATATTCCGGATACTCTCTAAGAGAGAACCTTGGTCTCAAGCGGCCACCGAATCGGTTTGCGAAGGCAGGTGTAAGTAGTCGTCCGTGAAAGAAGATCCCGATGTCGTAAGTGTTGGAGTGGGTTTTCGATGCGGCGTGAGGATCGAAGGAAGCGCCTAACGCGGCATGGAGGAGAGGTGGTGACACCCGCCTCCTCTTTTGAGAGCGATGAGGCTGATACTCGAAAATCCAAACGTGATGAACATCATGAGATAGACCTTGGTGCCCACTGGGGCAGATCAAGCGATAACCGAAATGGAGAATGTGCGGATGATCTCCGAAGTTTTCATCGAGTATGCGGCCGTTGCGGGGGCCGCGGACGTGGACCGAGCCAGCATATGACGTTCACCGCAGGCCACATCACCGATTCGCGATGGAAGTGTCCTTGGCGCGTCGGCGGTGTTTGACATTCTCGCGTGATCCCGAAGCCGGCATGGTTCGGGAATCCGGCACTATCTCGGAAAATGTGATCGAAAGTCGGACGTTAATCTGATGATAAAGCTGACGATAGGAACGGGGGGCGATCTGGTGCTGGGGGTCTTATTCTCTTCTATCGAATCGGGCCGGGATGCAGCCGGCTGCCGCGCTTGAGCGAGGACTAGTGCACATGGATAAGTTGCGAACCAGAGATTTGCTCGCCGAATTGCGGCTCGATGAATTTCGACGCTCGCGAAAAACGCCGGTGTCAGTCCCCGTCGCTCTGCGCAAGATGGTCGCACACTTTCTTGAGCTCGGGGTCAGTTTAGGCTCGGGTTCGATACTGGTCACCCGTGGGCGCGCAACGACCTGGTCGCGTAGGGGTAAACAATCAGCGGCTGATCCAGCCGTGTACTGATCCGTTACGGCGCGCCAGACGATCCACCTAAGCTGACAACGATGCTGAATAGGCCCCTGCCGGGCTCGGCCTGCTCGACCTGATACGTGCAGCTTCCGTGTGTCGCGGGTGCGAATATGCGAGTGGGAGTGGAAGACAACTCGTGCTTCTCGGAGGCACTTAGCGGCGAACCCCGAGCTCGTGCGGGCCGTCAGTCGTCAGTACAGATACTCGAGAGTAGAGTATCGCGGTGCGCGTGATGAGCTGCGAGAGAGGGTCACGCTCAAGTTTGATGCAAAGGAGCATAAGTTCATGTCTGAAAGGCTGACCGCTGAGAGGCGGCCGCGGCTACGGGCAGGGCTGCCAGGGCGCGCTGGTGCAAGTATCGAGCTGCGCTGAGCGCGATCTCATTGGCGGCTCGCGACGATCACGATGCTCGCGGAGGAACCGGGGCGATCCCTAGAGATTTCGGCAGAGTTTAGAGGAAACCCAATGGCTCGCAAGCAGCTGCGCAGCAAGCGAACGTTCTTCGCCGCGCCCGCCGGAAACGTTGAGGATGTGGTATGCGCCGGCCTGTGCACCGGCTGTGGCCTTTGCGCAAGCATCGCCGGCCCTGCAATAGCGATGGGCATCAATATCGAAGGCAACATGCGGCCTCTAGTCCGAGGTGAAGTCGTACCCAAGAAGAACGAGCAGATCTTGGCCGTCTGCCCAGGCGTCTCGGTCCAAGGGCCGGGCAGGCTCCGACGGGGCACTACTCATCCCGTATGGGGGCCCATACGTGAAATACACAGATCCTGGTCGAGCGAGCCCGTCGTCCGTCACAAGGGGTCCGCAGGTGGCACATTGACCGCCCTCGGAAGATACCTTCTTGCCAGTGGCCGCGTTCATGCCATTCTGCATGTCCGTGCCGACGATCGACAGCCATGGCTGACGATATCCACGATCTCGAGGACGCCGGACGAGGTGCTGCACGGCGCTCAGTCTCGATATGGCCCATCCTCGCCTCTCGTCCATGTGCACCGCCTGCTCGACGAAGGCGAGCGTTTTGCCGTGATCGCCAAGCCTTGCGACATCTCGGCCGTTCGTGCCCTCGGACGCGTCGAACCCCGGGTCGAGCGGCTGATCCCCTATATGTTGACCAACTTCTGCGGCGGCGTACACTCGGTGCACATCGCCAAGGCGGTAATACGCCACCACGGCGTGGACGAGCTCGACGTCGCCTTGTACCGATACCGTGGAGAGGGATGGCCTGGGCCGCTGCGGGTGCAGACCCGGGACGGAGTTGTTTACGACCTCGCCTATCCAGATGCCTGGCGCATGGGTAAGTTCGTCTACGAACTCCAATTTCGCTGCAAGATCTGTCCTGACGGAGTGGGCGAAGTCGCTGATATTTCTGCGCCTGATGGCTGGATTCTTCGCAACGGGAAGCCTTTTTATGGGGAAGCGCCGGGAACCAATGTGGCCGTCGTTCGCACGCCAGCCGGCGAAGAGTTGCTCCATGCTGCCATCAATGCTGGATATATTGAGGTTGCGCCCGTTTCGGTCGATGAGATCGAACAGATGCATACGAACCATCACAGGAAGGCGGCGGCTTCCATCGCCTTGTTCGCCTTACGACTCATGGGGCAGAGGACGATCAAGGCTTTCGGCTATCGCACTAAGGACGGCCTGAAGCGAGCCGGCTTGCGTGGCATCTTCCAGCAATTCGCAGGAACGGTCAGGCGCGTACTGGCCAGGGAAAACCGGGAACACCTGATCTAGTGTTAGCGCTTGAGGGCCATCCACGCGCCGGTGGAGCAAACTCGCGCCAACGCGATTGTCGCGATCGCCGCGTGCTGTTGGCCACCGCACGCTTACGCAGATCGTTGGAAAGTGGTCGGACCATGGGATGCTGGCCCCCAAGCCCAGCCAGCATCTTGAATCATATTCGCCCCAAATCCGGAATCCCTTCCGATTCAATCAAGCCGTGAACCGCTCTAGCCAGCCGCGGACGCAGGTTGCACTCTTGCTGAAAACGGCAGACGTACAGGACTCACTTCTTCCGTCGGAAACGATCCCTCAAGGCTTTGGATTCGAGACCGCTCAAAACCAATCCTCTCAAACAGGAGGTTGGTTACGCGACTCTGCTCATGCCGCGCCAGGAGCTTCCTGTGATCTCAAAGCCCATGCTGCCTCAAAAGTCCACGCGCACTAGACGCATGATTGATTTGCAAGTTGTTTTGCTTCGCGACTTTACTCGTCGTCGATGTGCGGTGAGCGCGGAGCGTTCAACTGACGCTCAATGCCGAGTGGCACCAGTGGGTGTGATGCCGCGATCTGTTACAAGCCGAGCCCTTAGCTGGACGATCACTGACGCAGAGCCTACGATGCCAAGAGCCTGCGTGGCTGCCCAGTGGACCGCGGCACGACAGCCGCGAGTCCGCCCAAGCCTGCCGGCAAGCTCTTATAGATACAACGCAACGCCTAAAAGGTCCGACCGCATTTCCGCCGCCACGGATTTCCTTAGCACTACTTACGGCAGAATGTCGGTTTTGCCGTGCTTTATAGGATTCCCGAACCAATTCTTCGATGATTCATGGGTGGTCGGCTCTTGGAGGGCTACCATGGCGGAATGGGAAGACGAACTCGAACGCTGGCTGAAGTCGTTCCTGGATCGGTTGGGTCATAAAACCCGACAGCGAATGTGCCCTCTGTATGTTGCGGGAATACCGGACAGCCCTCGGTATCCGCGCCGCGAGCCTGGAAAACGTCCTTGGCCAAATCCAACCCGATGGGGCTAACCTGTTTCACGGAACTTTGTGGCGTTCGAAGAACGATCATGTCCTAGCACTTTGATCTGTTGGAGCGTTTCGCCACATCAAGCTTTGTCCAATCCTGCGTTGGCAACTCGTGCTCCCTTCCACGATCGCATATTTCGCTCCGATCGAGATAAAGCTGGGAGCTGCCTAAACCTGTCCACTTTTTCGGCGGAAGATCATTCCGGAGAAGGCGTGGTGAAAGCCACTCAGAGGTTGGAAGAGCCGGTGAGTTCGAATTCCCCTGGAATAGAGATGAGACTGATGAAGAATGATGCGCTGATGAAGAAAGATCTGGCGTTGATCGAAGGCAAAGACAAGCCATTCATTGTAACTTGGGGAGAGCGAAAACCAAACTGGGATTCATCGCTGCGGTCCGAGAGGATTGGCTGGGAACGAGCGCTTTTGGAGCCAACCGTTAGCGGGGCCAGTTTTAGATTTGTCCCGGTCTACTTGCCTTTCGGCCGATCGCGCCCTTTCCACATTACGCCAAATACGGAGTTCATTGTCTTCGTGCTTGCGGGCGAGATGGAGTGGGGCGTTGGCCCCGCCCCCGCTAAGCTCGAGCGATTTCGACTCGGGCAATACGACACGTTGTTCGTTCCCCGAGAACTAGGCTACGAATACCGCAACGCGGGTCAAACCGACGCCAAGTGTCTCTGTGGCTTCAGCCGCACTGGTGATGGTTGGCCCACGAACATCATTTGGCAGTTACCCGGCGAGGAACAGCCGCACTCACACGATCTGACCGCGTGGCAGAACAAAACGGAAATAACCCCCGAGCGAACGATATCTTCGAATGCGACCGGGAGCGCCCCCGCCAGCAGCCCCGACATTCTGCTTAAGCCAGGACGCAAGAAGTGATCTCGAGAGCTTGCCACTGCTCATTCGAGAGCGCCGGCTGCACCGTGTTGGTCCCGTGGGCCGTTCAAAATACGCGGCGTGTTGCAGGTACGCTCGTTCACGCGCGCCGAGGGGATGTCCCGATCGCTGTTGAACTAGGTCGGGCCGATGTTGCCGGAATGAATGTTACGCGGGCCTCGTGACGTGGGCAACGGGCTTGATCGTCATGCAATCGTGGTGAGCTTGAAGGGCTGCACGCAGAACCGACAATTGCTTATGCGCCTTCAATCGTCGGAAGCCCTTGTTGGCCTCGATCATGCCAGCCGCGACCCATCGCAAGGCCATCCCGACATCCCGCCGGCGTTTGACGTTGCGCGTGACGCGGCGAATGGTGCCCATCATGTTCTCCGCGATGTTGGTACAGGCGAACGATCGACGCAGCTCCTTCGGCAGCTTCAACCGGACGACAGTCAGGATTTCGTCGAGGCCTTCGACGATGCTGGCCGCTACGCCGGGCCATTGCTGGTCGAGTCGACGCGCGAGATTGCGGATCAATTTTTCAGCCTTGTCGGCGTCATCAAGCTCCCAGGCCTAGCGCAGCACCCGACGGGTGGCCGCATGATGCTCGTTCGGCAGGAGTTCCATGATGTTGCGCGCCTTGGGGATCTGGCAGCGCTGGATCGCAGCGGCCGAACCGAAGGTACAGCAGATCGCCTTCGACGGCGCCGTCGGCGTTGAACAGTCTTGGCACCGTCGGGTCGAGCCCGCGCGAGACCAGGTTGTTCAGCAGGGCCTGAACCGTTGCGGCATCCTCGGTCGCCCCTTCCACCAGCGCCAGCGGATGCTCGTTGCCTTCGCCGTCAGCTCCGATCGCGGCGACGAGCACGAGATCGTCGCCGAGATGCAGCCCGTCGATTTGGACCACCAAAAGGTCGAGCGCGGACAGACCGGCAGCCATGAAGTCGGCCAGCCGCGCCGCCGAAAGCGCGACGAACCTCCGCGAGGCCGCCGACTTCGACCTCCGATCCGAGCGATGCCGGCACGTCACCTTCGGGCAGCCGGACAGCGCGGCCGAACCGGCGCGTCGATGCGTCTGGCGCCCTCAACGTCAGCAACGCTATATGTGCTGGCAACGGCCTCGCCACCGGCGGTGCGGATCTCCTGCGCGACGCGCTCCGCCAGCCCCTGGTCGTGGCTCTTGCCGTCGAGGCTGGCACCTATGTCGTTGACGACCACCCGCGCCCCGTGGCCGCCAGCGTAGAGCGCGATCTCACGACCGATCCCGCCTCCGGCGCTCGTTACTATGACGACCTTGCCGTTCAGCATTCGCGTATTGGTCGTGGTTATGCTCCCTTCAAGACTTGGCGGGCAATCAGCAACTGTTGGATCTGGCTTGTGCCCTCGTAGATTCGCATGAGCCGGACGTCGCGGTAAAAGCACTCAACCGCATACTCGCTCATGTAGCCGGCGCCGCCGTGGACCTAAACGGCGCGGTCCACAACACGCCCTACCGCCTCGGTGGCGAAGTATTTCGCGGCGGAGGCTTCAGTGCGGGCCGCCCCATTGCGGTCGTCCGCTCGACGAGCGCTCGGGCGGCGAGATATTCGGTCTGGCTGTCCGCGATCATCGCCTGAATGAGCTGGTATTCGGCGATCGGTTTGCCGAACTGTTTGCGCTCGCGCGCAAGAGTTAACCATTTCTGCAATCAGCCTCTTGCATGCGCCAGTAGCCAGCGCTGCGATGTGGATCCGCCCACGGTCCAGCACGCGCATCGCGAGTCGAAAGCCGCGGCCTGGAGTTAGCCCGATGATTGCGCTTGCGGGCACGCGGACGTTTTCGAAGATTAGGTCGGATGTGGTGGTACCGTGCTGGCCCATCTTGTGGTCCTTCTTGCCGATCGTGGGGCCCGGCGTATCGCGCGGGACCAGGAAGGTCGAGATGGCGTCTGCGCCGGGCTTGTCGAGCTCGGTGCGAGCCATCACCGTGAACAGTCCAGCACGCTGCGCATCGGTGATATAGCTTGGTGCCGCTGATGACGTAGCTGTCACCCTCTCGCACCCCGCGTGTCGTCAAGTTCGCCGGATCGGAGCCGGTATCGGGCTCAGTGAGAGCGACGGCGGAGATGATCTCTCCGGTCGCGAGCTTGGGCAAATAGCTCTCTTCTGCGCCTCAGTGCCGTCGAAGATCAGTCCACGCGCGCCGATTCCGATGTTGGTTGCGAGCAATGAGCGGAATGCAAGTGCGGTGCCGCCAAGCATCGTCGCAAGTTGCGTCTCTTGCCGCGTCGTTGAGCCCGATGCCGCCGTATTCTGGTGGAATAGTAAGACCAAACAGGCCGAGCTCGCGCATTTCGGCGACGATTTCCTCGGGCACCTCGTCCTCGATCTCCAGACGCATTTCGTTTGGTACGAGACGCTCGACGACGAAGCGTTCAACTGCATCCGTCAGCTGATTGAATGTCTCTTCATCGACTAGGGGGACGTCATTTCGCGATTGCTCCCTTGTTCTGATTGAAGCGCGTGGTGCTGATGGTGCAGGTGCCCTCGACGACTCGTTCGCCGGCCTGCGTTTCGACGTGGACGTCGTAAGTCCCGGTGGGAGCGTCACGCAGTTGACCTCCGGCCCCGATGGTGGAGCCGACCGGTACCGGCCTCACGAAGCGGAGGTCGAGCGCGAACTTTTCCGGAAGGCCCTCGAAGGTCCGCTCGATGGCTTGGATGATAAGGTTGAGCCCGAGCGTTCCATGGATCATCGGACGTCCGAAGGCGGTCGGTTTTGGCGGCGAAGTCGAGATCAACATGGATGGGATTGAAATCGGCTGTCAGCTCCGCATAGCGGTGCCCGGCGTCCGCTCCGTGCGGTGAGCCAGCCTAATGACAGCTCATTTGGCAGTCCGGATGGCTCAAGTGTTTCCATGACTCGTTCCTGTTTTGCGCCGCGGCGTCGTCTTCATTTGGCCCGAATAGATCGGATCTCGCCTTTGAGGACCTCACCATCGCTCTTGCGAAGAACGACACCGGTCACCCAATAGCGCTCCTTGCGTACTTCCTTCGAGCGGCAGCTCACCTCAGCTTCAAGGCAATCGCCGGCTTCGATGGGTTTTGCCGAACGTGAGCTTTTGGCTGGCACGAACATTTCCAGGCGGCCGCGAACTCTCATCCGGTTTGTTATTAAAATGAGGAAATGACCGTTTACGCCATTTAGTCGTCCGTGAAGAACCGGTGCAGCGCCTGGCTCAAGCGATGTATTGGGCCGGGACGGTTTCGACGAAGATGCGGATGAGGCGCAAAAGCTCTGCCAGCCATCGCAGGAGCAGGCCGAAGTTGTAGCCGGCAGCAGCAAGGACGGCGTTGACGCTGTCGCCGAGGCGGCCCTTGAGATAGTTGCGGTCCATGCGGTGTTCGGCCTTGAAGTGGCCGATGACGGGCTCAACGGCCGCGCGACGCTTCATCTCGCGACGGATGGAAGCGGTGACGCGGCGGACCTGACCTGAGATCCAGACCTGAACCGATGCGAGTGGTTGTGACCGCGACAGCCTTTGTCGACGTGGATGCGGCGGGCCTCCACGCCGGTGAGCCTCTCCATGTCGGCAATGACAGGGCCGAGCGTGTGCCCGTCGAAGGGATTACCATGCAGAGCTTTCGCATGGAGCACGAACTGTCCGCCCTTCGGAGACGTCACAGGGGTTGCGATACTAACCTTGCAGCCGAACTCGTAAGGCGCGCGGGCTTTACCCTTTGCCGATGCACTCGACCTCCGGGGCATGTAACGCATAGACCTTTGGACCGCGCTGATGCTGGTCCTGGCTGCGCACGAGCAGCGGATCGAAGCGAGATTCCAGCGCCGTATCGCCATTAATCTTGCGGCGGATGTCGCGAATGATCCGGCCAAGCCGGGTCCGCAGAAACTTAAGCTGGCACTGGGCGCGTTTGAATTGGTGGGCGTGGCTATAGCGGCCGACCATGATGGCGGCGCGCCTGGCCAGACGTAGATAGCTCTGGCGCAGCGGCACGCGGTGGCGCTTGGCGAGCCCGACGAGCTTGATGATTGCTCGATGCATCAGCCGCGCGTCGGTAGGATGCGCAACGGCCTTGGGCTGGACCGTGGTATCGACCACCACTCGCTCCAGGTCCTTGGCACCGATGGCTCCGGTCTTGTGCGCCACCGACAGGCTCTCCTGGATCAGCGTGACGAGCTGTTCCTCGCCGAGCCGCTGTCGCCAGCGCGTCACCGAAGATCGATCGGACGGCAGCCGGTGGCAGAAGCTCACCTCGCCACAGAAATATTGGTAATAGGGATTCTCGATCCAGCGGCCACATAGCACCTCATCCGATAGACTGTGCATGTGCTTCAGAATGGACAAGGCTGGCGACAAGCCGCGTCGGCAGGCCCGGTTGCCCCCCCGGCTTGGCACACCGAACCAAAGCGGTCATCCAGAAACTTCCAGTCGATCAGTGCCGCCAACCGAACCAGCGGGTGCCCCATGTCGATGATTTGATCGAGCGCAGGAAGCAGTAGGTCTTTCTGTCGATCATCCCGCGGTTTACTCATCGCATCCCTCAATGTCGGCGACACGCCGTCAGGGAATCACGAATCGCTCGAAAGCAAAATCCCAAAACGCAAGAAAGCGCGCCACAACACGTGGCTTTCCTGCAAAATCGAATACTTTATCGAGCCAACTTCTGCCAGTCTCTCAGGCAGATCTGCATTCTTCACAGACGACCATTTATCTGCCCGCGCCGTCGAGCAACTATGCTGCTACCGCCGCATCGGAGGAATGCGTGTCACGACGATGCGCGAACCAGAGTCCTGGGCTCTACACATGCAGTTAACAATCAACGATTACTTCGCGATTACAGGAACTCTTCCACTTTTGCATCGATCGAAGGTTAATAGACGCAAAGTTACCTCCCACGCCGAGCGAAATACTATTTCGTTCCGATGTTACTGCCTGCCAGCGCAGAATTTCCGCGATATGAGGCCTTTTTGGCCACGATTTCACGCCGTGTTGTAGATGCGAACTTTTCACGCGATTGAAGCCCTTAACGTCATCCCAATTCGGATCTTGAATGCCGTTAAGCCCATGGGGCTGCTCGCGTCTAACGTTTGCTCGGCCAACTCAACATGGCAATCCCAATGAAACAAGAGTAGCGATGGAGCCGGCTGTGAGAACTGGTAGGAAGACTCTCTTTCCCTCTCTGCTGTATTCTCTAAAGATAACCAGACCGCTTTTTCAGCATCTTGATAGGGAGAACAAGCAGCCATGGGAAATGCTAAACAAGGCTCGGAAGCAAATCGAGATTACTTGCAGTGCGTGCCAGGGGCGAATTAACTTTGCTCGACGTACATCTAAGAACAAGCTCCTAACACTACAGCAGGTAAGCGAACGGCTTCCGCGCTACAACGAAGCGCCATTTGGCCTCCGGCCACTCTGCTGTGCGGCCATCGAATACGAGTGAAAGCACTGATCGACGCAAACATGAGGCGATTTCACAAATCCCGGAGTCTTGATGAGTTCGCCGTTGTAGGACGACTGGAAACATCAACAGAATGGCGCAATCCCGCCGTCCCAACCCGGCGGCCCGATCGCAACTATCCAAGACCTTCTGGACCTGTTCGCCGGACAGATAAGTCGGCGAGCTTGCAAGCCTCGATCGCCTGATAAACCGAAACGCAATCCACCAAGCGAGTGAGGACAACCATTTGTGATGGAGGTTACAAAGTGTCTGACGTCAATGCCGGTGCCCGGGTCCCCTCAGGCCACCGTCCGATGGGCTTTCTCGAATTCGTCGTCGTTATTGCCTCCATCATGGCGCTGAGCCCGCTGGCGATGGACATGATGCTGCCGGCCCTTTCGAACATTCGCTCCGGCTTCCAGATCGCTGATGCCAACCGTCCGCAGATGGTGCTGTCGATTTTCATGGTCGGCTTCGGTGTCGCCCAGATCATCATGGGCCCGCTTTCGGATCGTTTTGGCCGCCGCCCGGTGCTACTCGCCGGCATGATCGTCTATTGCTTCGCTGGCCTGCTCGCGATCATGGCGCCCTCCTTCGAGTCGCTGCTGCTAGCGCGCGCGATACAAGGCCTCGGCACGGCCGCGACCCGCGTGATCGCCACCTCGATCATCCGCGATTGCTACGCGGGGCTTCACATGGCGAGCGTAATGTCGCTTGCGATGATGGTGTTCATCGCGCTCCCCGTGATCGCGCCGTCATTCGGCCAAATGGTGATGCTGCTGACGCACTGGCGCGGCATCTTCGTCCTGCTGATGCTCTACGGCGTGATCGTCCTGGCCTGGAGCGCATTGCGCTTGCCGGAGACGCTTCCGAAGGAGATGCGCAAGTCGCTAGCGATCCCTCAAGTGCTCTCGGCATTCCGCCAGACCGTCACCAACCGCCAGACGCTCGGTTATGCGCTCGCGGCCGGCGGTGTGCAGGGCTCGCAGTTCGCCTTCGTGTTATGCTCGCAGCAGATCTTCACCGAGATCTTCATGCTCGGACATTACTTCCCAGTTGCCTTCGCGGCGTGTGCGATCGGCGTCCCAATCGCTGGCTGCCTTAACTCTCGCATCGTCGGCCGCATCGGCATGCGCGTGATCTCGCACGGCGCGCTGACCGGCTTCGCGCTGGTCGCGGTCGCGCTGCTGGTCGCGGTGAAGAAGCAAACTCTGTCGCTGCCCATATGTATGACCCTGGTCTCGCTGATGATGTTCGCCTCCGGACTGATGGTGGCGAACTTCACTGCGCTCGCGTTGGAGCCGCAGGGCACGATCGCAGGCACGGCCTCCTCGCTCTACGGCACGATCACCACCTTGCTCGGCATTGGCATCGGCTCCACGATCGGCCAGTATTACGATGGCTCGCTTCTGCCGTTCGCGACCGGCTTCTTACTCTGCACACTGGCCGCGCTCGCCGTCGTTCTGGTGACCGAGAAAGGCCGCATGTTCCAGCGACACCATCACCCGTGACTTCCGTAGGGTTGGTTATCTGAAGGCGAATTCACTGTGATCTGCGGCCGGGATTCGGCGCAAGGTTATCCCGACAAGTTTCAGCTTATCTGATGGATGCCTTCCCCATCGCTGGAGCAATCCCGCCTTCGTGAGCGCTCCTTGCAAACAATCGTTCTCCAGCGGCAGTTCGCCGATCTTGGCGTGCAGCGACTTCACGAACGCATAGGCGGCCTTGCTTTCGAGCTGAGCCTTCCACGCCGTGATCTAATTGGGTGGACGTCGAACTGCTCGGCAAGCTGAGCCAGCGTTCGATCGCTCTTCACGGCGGCGAGCGCCACCTTCGTTGAAGGCCGGTGTGTGGTTCCAGCGTGTTCTTCCGCTCATTGTCGCTCCTGATTCGCAGGCACAGCGTGCCCGCTGTCAGGCAGAAATTCCACTTAACTCCCTGTGCAGAATTCCGAGACCGGCACTGTCTTCCACGAGCCTGGCAAAGAGAGCGCGTCAAGGCGTACTCTTGTACTTTTGCTGTCCACGATCGAACAAGTCGTTACCATCAAGGCTTAGTGGCGCTATCGTATAGCGGATGCCAGTCAACTACCGATGCTACTAGTTGATCAAGATGACAAAATCATGCCACCCATCTGATGATGATGCGGCAGCTGAACACGGTGAGCAATGATAGGCAACTTTCAAATGGAGATACAGCATGCGGCGAGATGATGAGATGAAGCTCGGAGTGATGATCCTTCCGATGGGATTTCACCATGGTGCATGGCGTGATCCGAGCGTGCCCGCGAATGGCGGAGTCGATATCGACCACTATGCTCGTCTGGCAGAACTTGCCGAAGGTGCGGCATTTCACTTCCTGTTTCTTCCTGATAGTCTAAGCGTAGGGGAACGAGATCACGCACACACGGCTCGTGCAGGCCGAAACGATAGGCTCGAGCCAATCACCCTGCTCTCGGCGCTCTCATCGAGAACACAAGACATCGGCCTTATCGCAACTGCGACGACGACCTACACCCAGCCTTATCATCTTGCACGCATGTTCGCCTCACTTGACCACCTATCACAAGGACGTGCGGCCTGGAATATTGTCACCTCGGCAGCTGCGTTCGAAGCTAACAATTTCGGCGAAAATGAACTTCCAGATCATGACACGCGCTATCGGCGCGCGAGGGAGTACGTAGAGGTTGTCAAGGGTCTTTGGGACTCGTGGGAAGACGACGCTTTCATTCGTGACAAGCAAAGCGGTATTTTCGCTGACACCACGAAGCTGCATTTGCTTAACCACCGAGGCGACCACCTAACAGTCAGAGGCCCACTGAACATCGCAAGGCCTCCGCAAGGCTATCCCGTCTTGGTTCAGGCCGGGGCATCCGATGCCGGAATACGGTTAGCTGCAGAAGTCGGTGAGCTCGTATTTAGCGCCGCACCTTTTCTAGAGCACGGTAAACAATACTACTCAACTCTCAAGAAGAACGCTCGCGCACTTGGCCGGGAGGACGATCAGGTATTAGTCATGCCGGGAATTATCCCGATCGTTGGAATGACTAAGCAGGAGGCGTCTGAGAAGCTACAAAGACTACAATCGTATGTGAGCTTCGATCTGCAAATTGCATGGGCCGAGCGTTTGCTCGGGTTTGTCACCAACTTGCGCTCAATAAATCTCGACTCATTGGTCCCCGAAGCTCTACCGCAGACAAACTTAAGCCAGAGTACTCAGAAGCTACTCCTCGACTTGGCCGTACGCCAGAAATTCACCTGGAGACAATTGATCAGTACGATGTCGGACAGCCAAGGCCAAATGATGGTTGTCGGAACGCCACACGAAATTGCCAACGCTATGGTGGATGCATTTAGTGAACGTGCGGCTGACGGGTTCATCGTATTGCCGCCAACCGTTCCTGATGGATTCAAGGATTTTGTTGAGCTCGTCGTCCCCGAATTGCGTCGGCGAGGCAGATTCAGATCAAGATACTCCGGAAAAACATTAAGGGAGAACCTCGGTCTCAAGCGGCCACTCAACCCGTTCACGCGAGCAGGTGCAAGTACCGGCCCATGAAAGACCGCTCTGTTGAGCGAGACGGACGTTTGACACGGCGATGCTTCTTGTCGCGCCTAACCTTGTTGAACTCAATCAAAGACGCAAAAAACGCGCGTCGAATTCTGAATGAACCGCGCAAGGCATAGAGGACGTACTTGCAAACCATGTTCAACTTCCGGACCGACTGCGGTTGACGAATATGCTGAAGACAGGTGAGTTGCATCATACCATACTTGTTTGACCCTGGGGCAGGTGAGCGTCGGCCAGATATCCCAACGTCGGAGCAAAGCTCGACGCACTCGGTCCTACCCACCTTTGCAAGCTGTGACGGACCTCAGCGGGCGTTGTTGTTGCAAGTTCTTCTGCGTCAGGTTGGACATTTGATGGGGTCCAGTTTGCTATCGTGTGGCGACGGTCATCGGGAAGCCGATAGAACTCTTGTGACGGGAATCGACCGTTACTCATGACCTGCCCCAGCGTATTTCCTCCACGAGGAGTTAGAGTCCGGCCTGCAGAAGGACGGACAGATGAAGCGAGCAAGGTTCACGGAAGAGCAGATTATACCGGTATTGAAGGAGCATGAGGCTGGGGCGAAGACAGCTGACTTGGCTCGCAAACACGGGGTCGTGGCGGCACTCTGCGAGGGGCTGCGCGAAGCACTGGACTACTTCGGCGGCGTGCCTGAGCAGGTGCTGTTCGACAACGCCAAAACCATCGTCATCGAGCGCGATGCCTACGGAGCTGGGTTGCATCGCTGGAACGATCGGCTGCTCAAGCTGGCGGAGGAGTCCTCCTTCTGACCGAACTTGACGAGCGTGGCACGGCTGTAGCCCAGCGTTGCCACCAGTGCCACCAGAGGATCTCCACCACGCCGCACCCACGTGAAGTCCGCCTGCATCTGCTTGCCTGGCGGCGTCTCAAAGCGCACCACCGCTTCCGGCTCGCCCTTCTTTAGCGGGCATCAGCCACGCCTTCAGTTGGCTTATCCCGCCCGTGTATCCGAGCTCGCGGATCTCGCGCAGCAACACCGTCGCTGGGATCCAGCGCGGTCGCGCCTGATCAACTCGCTCAAGCAGATAATTCTTGTATCCCTCCAGCTTGGTCGACCGTGGCCCTCGCGGGCCGTATCGCCCCGCCTTTTGATCCCTAAGGTACCGTCTCACCGTGTTCCGCGAACAGCCCAATTGCCGTGCTATCTCTCGCACCCCTGACCCTCGACGGGCCAAAACTCGTATCTCCACTGCTTGCTCCTGGCTCAACATCGACGGCTGGCGCAAAACCGTCATTATTTCCCAGGTGGGTCATTTTTACTTCGGCGCGGTGGGTCACTTTTGCATCGGCGCTAACACCCGACCAGCTCCGCCGATCGCCCGTTGCTTCCGCCGCGCCGCAAGGCGCACAAAATGATCTGAGGCCGGCAAACTGGACCATTTTTGGCTAGAGTTTTCGCTCCGATTTCCTCGGCTGGGAGCAGCGCAGGACGATGAAGGCCTCGAAGTTTTCGGACGCCCAGAAGGCGTTCATCCTGAAGCAGGGCAACGATGGCGTTGCGGTGGCGGAGATCTGCCGCAGGGCCGGGATCAGCCAGGCGACCTATTTCAACTGGAAGAAGAAGTACGACGGGCTGCTGCAGACCGAGATGCGACGGTTGAAGCAGCCTCGAAGACGAGAACGGCAAGCTGAAGAAGCTGGTGGCGGATCTGTCGCTCGACAACGAGATGCTGCAGGACGTGATCCGCCGAAAGCTATGAAGCCTGGCCGGAAGCGCAAGCTGGTCGACGAAGTCCGTGGCGAATGGCAGGTCTCGATCCGCAAGGCCTGTGACGCGCTCGAGTTTGACCGATCGAACTATCACTACAAGTCCCGCCGCTCCGGCCAGGCCGCCCTCGAACAGAAGATCAAGGAGATTTGCCATGTGCGCATCCGCTACGGCTACCGTCGGGTTTACGTCCTGCTGCGCCGTGAAGGTTGGCGCCATGGCCAGAACAAGACCCGGCGCGTCTATCGCGAATTGGGCCTGCAATTGCGCAACAAAACGCCCAAGCGCCGGGTCAAGGCCAAGCTGCGCGATGACCGGCGACCGGCCACACGATCGAACGAGACCTGGGCGATGGACTTCGTCCATGACCAGTTGGCGACGGGACACAAGCTGCGTGTGCTCGCGATCGTCGACACCTTCTCCCGCTTCTCGCCAGCGCTGGCGCCACGGTTCACCTTCCGCGGCAGCGACGTCGTGGCGATACTGGAAAGGGCCTGCAAGGAAGTGGGATTCCCGGCGACGATCCGCGTCGATCAGGGCAGCGAGTTCGTGTCGCGCGATCTCGATCTGTGGGCCTACCAGCGCGGCGTCACACTGGACTTCTCGCGGCCCGGTGAACCGACTCTTCAGCATCTTAAGCACAACCCGACAGCGTTCGGCGATTTCATCGCGCAGACGCCTACCATGTTCGGCGCGTTCTGCACTTTTAGTTGATTTAAGGTTATGTAAATGACGTTCTCGACCAACACATCTGTGTCTGCCACGACGTCCTCGATTAGCTTTGGCCTTAGCTTAGAGTAGAGACAGTTAGGTATCCATTGCTGCAACAAGCGGCAATTTTCGCCTAAATCCTGCGTTTTTGTTTCTTTTTCAGAGGCACGCATGCGCCGTGAGTCAGTCCAATCCAACAACCTGGGCGCAGTAGATGCTGCCGTTTGTTTTACTCGCGCTACCGTACTCCGGACACGCTGCAACGCTTAATGCAATCAAGAGTCGCCTCGCCGGCGACTTGTCGTCCCGCTCGCAGCTGCAACTCCCCGGGCCGCCGCAATGCCGAAGGACGGCTCCGCAACAGAGGCCAGACGACACAACGTCGGAACCTCGATGGAATGCGGGGCGCAGACGCGCGACAGATCGGATGTCGCTGAGGTAAGCAAGCGCATCAACGTCGTTGAGCTCGCAACTTTCGATCAGTGACGCGACGACGGCCCAATGTTCGGCGCCATGTTGGATCCGGCGAACAACCCGTTCTCGCGACTGAAAGTGGTGCTCCGGGTCGACCGTTCAACCGTTTGGTTGTCGAGTGGCTGCGACGAGGTTGATCTTTTGGCTGATGAGGGCTTGCTGGCGCGCAGCCAAGCCTCCTTTCATCGAAAGCACACCCTTGCCGTCTTCGATTTCGGCGGGGCGGTCGCACCACCGGATTCGTGTAGCGACCGACATAGTGCACAACCTGTTCGCCGGAAAAGTCGTGACCGTAAAACGACCGGAAGAGAGAAGCCAGGTCGGCAAGCGATCCAGCGAACCCCATCTGGCGATGGCCCTGCTCCGTCGTATCGCCTGAAAAGTTCGCGTTTTGCCCAATAAGAGCGGAATTTCGGCTGCAGTGCGCGTCACATTGAAAGAATTCAACGGAAGCAGGCGGTAACATCGGGATAGGTTGATAGCCGGATCGTCGAACCACGCGTTCCTTGGAGCGAAGGCTTTGGCTACGATGCTTGCGCGCCTGTTGGTGTTCGCGCATCGGGTGGGGCCGCGCTTGCAATCCATCGACCTGAACCCAGTCTATGCCCTACCCGAAGGTCAGGGTGCCTTTGCGGCCGATACCGCAATCGAGGTGACACAATGATCCGAGACAACAATACATTACAAGCTCTGCTCGACGAGATTCGTCGCTTTGTGCGTGAGGTGCTCGTTCCAGCCGAAAAGCAGGTGGATGAGAGCGACGAGATCCCGCCGCACATCGTGCAGGGCATGAAGGATCTGGGCCTGTGTGGCATGACCATCCCCGAGGCCTATGGCGGTCTGGGCCTGACGACCGAGGAAGAGGTGCTGGCCGCGATCGAGCTGTGCCAGACCTCGCCTGCGTTCCGCTCGCTGATCGGCACCACCGTCGGTATCGGCTCGCAGGGCATCCTGATGGATGGCACGGAGGAGCAGAAACAGGCGTTTCTGCCACGCCTGGCCACGGGCGAGATTCTGGCGAGCTTCGCGCTCACCGAGCCCGAAGCCGGCTCCGATGCGGCCTCCCTGCGTACCACAGCGCGCAAAGACGGCGACCATTACGTAATCGAGGGCACCAAGCGCTACATCACGAACGCACCTTATGCGGGCATCTTTACCGTGATGGCGCGTACCGATACACGCGTTAAGGGCGCGGGCGGCATTAGCGCTTTCGTCGTAGATGCCGGCACGCCCGGCATCAGCTTCGGCAAGCGCGACCGCAAGATGGGCCAGAAGGGCTCGCACACGTGCGACGTGACTTTCGATGGCGTGCGCGTCCCGGCCACCCGAATCATCGGTGGCGCCGGTAATGCCGGCAACGGCTTCAAGACGGCTATGAAGGTGCTAGACAAGGGGCGGATCCACATCGCCGCCGTGTGCGTAGGCGTGGCCGAGCGCATGCTGGCCGATGCCTTGCGCTACGCGATGGAGCGCAAGCAATTCGGCCAGCCGATCGCCGAATTCCAGCTCGTGCAGGCCATGCTGGCCGATAGCAAGACCGAGCTGTATGCCGCACGCAGCATGCTGCTGGACACCGCGCGCAAGCGTGACGATGGCCGTGGCGTTGCCACCGAGGCGGCATGCTGCAAGCTGTTCGCCTCTGAGATGTGCGGCCGCGTGGCCGATCGCGCGGTGCAGATCTTCGGCGGCGCAGGCTACGTGGCCGACAGTGGCATCGAGCGCTTCTACCGCGACGTGCGGCTGTTTCGCATTTTCGAGGGAACGAGCCAGATCCAGCAAATCGTTATTGCCCGCAACATGGTGCGGGGCGCTGCGAACACCTAATCGGACAGTGCTCAATGTTAGATCCCAGCTCGCTCATGAACCGATCCTTTGTTCCGGTCGAGCACGCTTACACCGCGCAAGAAAGTATGCTCTACGCCTTGGGCTGCGGCCTCGGCGCCAACCCGATCGACCCAGGCCAGCTGCGCTACATCTACGAAGGGGCGCCAGGTGGACTGCAGGCGCTTCCCACGCAGGCCAACGTGCTCGGCTACACCGGCTTCTGGGCTGATCAGCCCGACACCGGCATCACTTGGCGCAAGCTCCTGCACGCCGAGCAGAGCATCATGTTGTACCGCCCTCTCGCTGCTGAGGGCCGCGTGATCGGTCAGACACGTGTGGTCGGTCTGCATGACAAGGGCGCCGACAAGGGGGCATTGATGCTGCAGGAGCGCAGTGTGGTCGACGCTGTCAGTGGAACGCTGATCGCTACCGTCACGCAGACGACCATGCTGCGCGCCGATGGAGGCTTTGGTCGCACACAGGGTCCTACACATGGGGCGCCTCTGGCTGCGCCGCACGCGATCCCCGACCGCGTGCCCGATCACGTTTGTGACCTGCCCACGCTATGCCAGGCCGCGCTGCTATACCGGCTGAATGGCGACCTCAACCCGCTACACGCCGATCCGATCGTGGCACAGGCAGCGGGCTTTTCGCGACCAATCTTGCATGGCTTGGCGACAATGGGCATGGCGCTCCACGCGGTGCTCAAGACAATACTGGGGTATGACGCGAATGCTGTGCGCAGTATGCGGGTGCGCTTTACCGCACCGATGCTGCCCGGCGAAACGCTACGCACCGAACTGTGGCGCGACGGCAACGTGGTATCGCTGCGCAGCACGGCGCTGGAGCGTGATGCCGTCGTCCTGAATGCCGGCCGAGTGGACCTCGCCTGAATCAGACATTTCACAAGGAGTTTTCATGGATTTGCAAATCAAGGACAAGGTCGCCGTCGTCACCGGATCGGCTCGTGGGCTGGGTGCCGCCACCGCGCGACGCCTGGCGGAAGAGGGCGCCAAGGTCATCATTACCGATATCCTCAAAGAACAGGCCCACGCCACCGCTGCTGCGCTTCTTGCCGATGGACTGCAGGCACATTGTATCGTGGCCGACATTACCCATGGGACCGAAGTGCAGCGGTTGGTCGATGAGACGGTGTTGCATTTCGGCGGCATTCACATCCTGGTCAACAACGCCGGATTTCCGCGCGACAAGCATCTGGTGAAGATGAGCGAGGAAGACTGGGATTTGGTAATGAACGTCATGCTTAAGGGCTCCTTCCTTGCCACCAAGGCAGTGATGCCGAAGTTCATTGAGCAGCGTTGGGGTCGCGTAATCAACATCAGCTCGCGTGCGCATTTCGGCAATCCGACGCAGGCCAACTACTCGGCGGCCAAAGCCGGCCTGATCGGCATGGCAAAGGCGCTGGCAATCGAAGAGGGGCGCTACGGCGTCACCGTCAATTGTGTGGCGCCCGGTTTCATGGAGACCGAGATGGTGCAGGCTTTGGGGTCCTACGAAACGATCAAGGAACGCGCCGTTGCCATGCAGCCGATCAAGCGCGTGGGCCTGCCGAATGACATTGCCGATGCCGTAGCCTTCCTGGCCTCGGAGCGCGCGAGCTTTATTACGGGCGAAGTCCTGCACGTCACCGGCGGTCGCTATGGTTGAGATCACCGCCGGCCCCGTGCGCTGCAGCGTGCAGGACGGCGTGGCCGTACTTACGCTCGACAACCCGCCATTCAACCTCGTATTCCGTGGCTTGACAGAGGCGCTGGGCCGAGCCCTTGATGCGCTGGCGGACGATGCCACGGTGCGCGCGGTGATCGTTACTGGTGCGGGCCCGCGCGCCTTTTGCGCGGGCTCCGACATCGCCGAGTTCCAGCGGCTCATGCAGCCTGGCCGCATCGGCCCCGAGAAGCTCAACTTGCAGCACCAAGTGTTCGGGCGCCTGGACGACTTCCCCAAGCCAACAGTGGCCGCTGTCACCGGACTGGCCTATGGCGGCGGGCTGGAGATCGCCGTGTGCTGCGATCTGATCGTGGCTGATGAAAACGCCCGCTTCGCCCTGCCCGAGATCAAGCTTGGCGTGTTCCCAGGAAGTGGCGGTCCGGTGCGGGTCACGCGCCGAGTGGGCGAAGCCCGCGCCAAGGAGTTGATGTTCCTCGGCGAGCCGATCGACGCGCCCACAGCACTGGCCTGGGGCCTGATCAACCGCGTGGTGCCGCAGGGCGCGGCGCTCAATACCGCGCTGGCCCTTGCCGCCACGCTCGCGCAGCGTCCGCCACTAGCACTAGCGCTATGCAAGCAAGCGATCGACCTGACGCTCGACATGACGGAAGATGCGGCCATCGCAGCCGCGCTGCCACTGTCAGAACGTGTTTTCACCTCGACCGAATCGCGAGAGGGCGTGCGCGCCTTCCTAGCGAAGCAGACGCCAAGATTCCCCAACGCATTGCACGCCACGAAGGAATAGCACCATGAAGCGCGCGGCCATCGTCTCTCCCCTTCGCACGCCCATCGGCGCCTACGGTGGCGCTTTGCGCGAGGTGCCGGTTGAGGAATTGGGTGCCACCGTCGCACGCGCCGTCGTCGCCAAAACCAGACTTGATCCGGCCCGTATCGAGGATGTGATTTTCGCCCATTCGTACGCCAACGGCGAAGTGCCATGTACAGGCCGCTGGATCGCGTTGCAGGCCGGTCTTCCCATCAAGGTCTCAGGCATGCAGCTGGACCGCCGATGTGGCAGCGGTCTGCAGGCCATTACCGTTGCCGCCATGATGGTGCAGACCGGCGCGGCCGACGTGGTCATGGCCGGGGGCGTAGAGAGCATGAGTAATGTCGAGTACTACACAACGGACATGCGTTGGGGCAAGCGCGCGGGCACGGCGAAGATGCACGACCGGCTTGAGCGCGGGCGCGAGCGCTCGCAGCCCGAAGCACGCTTTGGCCGTATCAGCGGCATGATCGAGACGGCAGAAAACCTGGCGCGCGATTACGGCATCAGCCGAGAGGAGGCCGACGCGTTTGCGTTGCGCAGCCACCAGCGTGCGGCGGCTGCCTGGACCAGCGGCAAGTTTGACGAAGAAATCGTGCCGGTCAGCGTGCCGCAGAGAAAGGGCGATGCGCTTCTTGTGGACCGCGACGAAGGCATCCGCGGCGACCTGACGATAGAGCAACTCGCCAAGCTTAAGCCCATCATGAAGGACGGCACCGTCACGCCCGGCAACGCATGCCAGCAGAACGACGCTGCCGCCGCCTGCCTGATCGTGGCGGAAGACAAGCTCGAGGCCTTGGGTCTGACGCCCATTGGCTTTCTGCACAGCTGGGCCGTGACGGGTTGTGAGCCCTCGCACATGGGCATCGGCCCCGTGCCTGCCGTGCATAAGTTATTCGAAAAGAACGGGCTTTCCTTTGACGATATGAGACTGATCGAGCTGAACGAGGCCTTCGCTTGTCAGGTCCTGGCCTGCGCCAAGGGCTGGGGCTGGAATGACCCGGAGCGCTTCAACGTCAACGGCTCGGGCATCTCGCTGGGCCACCCGGTGGGCGCCACGGGGGTACGCATCATGACTTCGCTGCTGCATGAGCTGAGGAGGCGCGGTGCACGCTACGGTCTAGAGACCATGTGTATTGGCGGTGGGCAGGGCATCGCGGCTGTGTTCGAGCGGGGCTGAGCACCATGACCTACCCGTTCCTCGATCGCTTGCGTGTCATCGAAAGTTCGGCCTTCATCGCCGCGCCGTTGGCGGGATTGACGCTCGCGCAGTTCGGCGCCGACGTGATCCGCGTGGACATGATCGGCGGCGGCATCGATTATGGCCGAATGCCTCGAATGCCGCGCCCCGACGGCCGCGGCCGCAGCCTCTACTGGACCGGGCTCAATAAGGGCAAGCGCTCAATCGCCATCGACCTGCGCCGGCCGGAGGGCCGCGAGCTGGTACAGGCACTGGCGACCGCACCTGGCGCCCATGCAGGCGTTCTGCTCACCAACATTGGGACGTCTTGGCTTGCCCACGAAGTATTGGCCGCGCGCCGCGCCGACGTGGTCAGCTGCACGATCCAGGGCAACGCGGACGGCAGCACGGCAGTGGACTACACCGTCAACTGCGCGACGGGCTATCCCTTTGTGACGGGCGGCGGCTCACAGGAGCGGCCCGTCAACCACGTACTGCCGGCCTGGGATATCGCTTGCGCCTACCAGGCTGCGTGCGCCATTGTCGCTGCGGTGTACAGGCGTCGTCTCACCGGCGACGGCAGCGAACTTAAGCTCGCACTCTCCGATACGGCGTTCACGGTTCTCTCGCATCTGGGCGTGCTGGCCGAGGCCGAACTGCTGCAGCAGGAAAGGCCCTCCGTCGGCAACCACCTGTACGGTGCCTTCGGACGCGACTTTGGCACTGCCGATGGCCGGCGGATCATGGCGGTCGCCATCTCGGCCGGGCAGTGGAAAGCGCTGGTCAGCGCTTGCGGTATCGCTGACGGAATAAAGGCGATCGAGCAGCGCACCGGCCTGGATTTGTCGGACGAGGCGCAGCGTTTCGAAGTGCGTGACGCGATTGCCGCACTAATCGAGCCCTGGTTCGCCGCGCGCACGCGGGAGCAGGCCGAGCATGAGCTTGAGACGCACAAGGCCAGTTGGGGACGCTACAGCACCGTCGGAGAACTGCTTACGGATGATCCACGCGTGAACAGCGCGACCAATCCCGTTTTCGAACGTCTCGATACGCCTGGTATCGGGGAACACATAGCTGCGGGATCACCGGTGCGGGCGCCGGCCATGAAGCGCGAGCCCACCACGCCGGCTCCATTGCTAGGCGCACACACCGACGAGGTGCTGCACGAAGTGCTAAGCTTGGATAGCGTTGCAATCGGCCGCTTGCACGACACTGGCGTGGTGGCTGGCCCTACATGCGATCCAACCACAAGTGTGTTTGTGAGCTAGTCGTAGCCATCCTGGTCGTAACCCTTCGGTGACGCTTTCAATTACCCACATTTCCTGCAGCTGCGACTTCGGCGCCGAGTTCGATATCTGTGAGTCTCGAGAGGCCGCGCCAGATGACAACATTTCCTGGCGGCGGATCGCCCGCCCTGGCCAGGTAGC
>Ga0209700_102221_pt1 | contig 39787 bp, 16 predicted proteins | sample SiratroredBW_FD_187528 | JGI IMG/M metagenome (GOLD analysis project Ga0209700, IMG submission 187528) | Root nodule microbial communities of legume samples collected from California, USA - Siratro red BW (SPAdes) (version 2) | ecosystem: Host-associated > Plants > Roots > Nodule | place: USA...
TATATATATATATATGTATTTATGTATATATATATATATATATATATATATATATATTTATGTGTATATATATATATATATATGTATATATATGTATAAAAATATATATGTGTATATATATATATATGTATATGTATATATATATATATCTATATATACATGTATCTATCTATAGATATATACATGTATCTATCTATAGATAGATACATTTATATATATCTATATAGATATATGTATGTATATATGTATGTATACACTGTTAGAAGAAACTGAAGATAGGCATAAAAATTGTAATGGCATGTAAGCAGCCTCAGACATTCATAATACGAAGGAAAATGGAACGGATACAAGTACGTTGGCTCTGTCAAGAAACCCTTAAACAAATGGATATCTTTTTCAGTGGGAAAGAAATGCAACAGTGTATTTACAGGCTTCTAGAGATATGAAGTTGCATATCTACTGGAAACCGTCCTGTAATTCTCTAAATTTGTAATCAAAATGGTGTAAAATTTTGGTGATGTAAATCAGGTCCAAGACGAAGGAATTTATAGAGCAAAGTAGCTTTAGATTTAGAAATTCCTTTTAAAGACCATCAGTGTCCAATAATAGATTGAAAATGCTCAATGTGAACAAGAAACAAAATGTTCAAACAGAAATATAGCAGAGTATCCCATGATTGATAGAAGCTGAACTATTTAGGATGACAAAAGAAATGTATATTTCAAAATGTAAAATTTGCCAGGAACTGAAGATGTGTATGTTAGGTACAAGAGAATAACTGAGAAGAAATCGCTATATTTTTAAGAAAAAACGTTGTCTTTCATATATAGGGCTTGATTGGCACCCCTGATATCATTAATTAACTAATTAATTAACTAGGGTCATAGATTGAAAATTTATTGCAAGCAAATGGGACAATATTAATTGTTGCTGAGCCACGAGGGTCCAATTTTTTTATTTATTTTTTCTTTTGTTATTAGATTCATATTTGGTTTGAATCGTTCCCTTGGTTTTTCTCAACTACCTTACCCTTCGAATCAACTAATTTCAACATTTCAGGTTTTATTCAATATTTTGAAACCAGTTGCTTTTATTATTTTTAGTTGAATAAAGGTAAAATTTTTGAAGAATATAAATACGGCTATTTGCGAGCAAAAGTTTCTATCAAATGCTGAGATATGCAGCTGATAAATGCAGCTTGTCTCCATTTATTTATCTGATCTCTGGTCTGTAGTAAGTAGACAGAGTCATCTAGTGTACCTTCTAGAATCTAGAAGTAAATGTTTCTCAAGCTTTGACTCTTGTATCACTAGTATTTTTTTTTTTAATTTTATCTTTGTATGGTGAGTGTTTGTATCATTACTTTGATGAATGCTGAATGTGTTTACATAATGAATTTAGGTGTCATGTAACACTTACCTTCCTAAAAGCAGGTATTTGATGCATTAAGGACAACAATGTTTATACTCGGAATGATGTGTGTATTTATTGGCATTTCTTTACTGGCACCAGATGAATCAAAAGGTAATATAAATTTATAGTTATTTTAGGTTTTACATAATTCAAAGTATGCAGAGGATAATAAGTAACTATTTTTTTCAGGTCCTGAGCCGAAAGATGGTTCTTTGGATTCAATGGTGTCTTCTGCCACTTCAACAGAAGTGAACAGGTGCAGTATAACCCCTTTGCGTGACTTGCATAAAGTGAAGAACTTGTAGCCTCATAGTTTACTATATTTATGAAACATCACTGAAGGGAAGCAAAATGATTGATGTACTACTACTAGTTAATGACATCATCTTACATTTATTCTGTAGGTCTGTTTCAACTTAATAACAGTATCCCACATAAAAAATTACTACCTCCATTCTCATTTATAAAACCAAAAAAATACTAATATCACATAGACTAAATAAATCAGTTAACTGTATCAAATTTTATTAATCTCTTCAATGCCCTTATCACAGTACATATTATGATGGTATAACCAAAAGTTAGACATTAATTAAAGTTTAAGTATTTTAGGGAAAAGATCAACAAATAAAGTAAAAGGAGTTAAAATTTGCTTATGTTTGAGAACAAAAAAGTTAAGATTCTAGTTTATTATTATAAATTATGCATGGACCTTCTAAAACAGCCAAAGGTCACTTAAAACTTGTGATAGAATTATATATGACCATATTGTCCTTTAATTCTTCATGACTATCGTACTTGCTTGTTAATGTTGGTAGCTTTCCCTGATACATGTTGCCTCTATATTATAGGCTGGTAGTGTCTCCTGAAGAAGCACAGAACAAAGACCCAAGATCATTTGTCAAAGCAGTGCTAATAAAGATTACAGATTTGTTGGTCAAGGCAAAGGTATTGTTACCAGTTCCATTGACATTAATTGCAAATGATACCACTTGTTATGATAAATGATTTTTCAAGGTTCTTGCTATTGAACTTCGGTATGAAAGAGAAAGAGAGAAAACACAAAAGAGAAAGACAGAATATTATTGCATTGCATTTCTTAACGGTCACATTACAAAGAAGATTAAACAATATATAGACTATAAAGTCCACATACAGTTGAAACAAGATAAGGTTTCCACTAAGATTATTTGTGCGAACTTGCAATCTTGTATCGTAGCATATGCCTGAGAGTAATTAACCGAGGGAAATATTTTCTGTTGAAAACGATTAGTACGAGATTCATGGGCAAGAAGAAGTGTCTCAACCTCCGTGATTGGAGGTGTTTCAAATTTACTTTCAATAAGAGAAATAACATGTGCATAATCTTGTGGAAGATCTTCAAGAATAACATCAACATACTCATCAGGTTTGACTGGACAACCAATTTCAGCCATTTCATCTACAATATTTTTGATTTGTCCCAAGAACTCTCAATAGACTTGTTGTCAAGGGACTGTTCACGAAGCTAAGTGCGTAACTACCTTGCCTAGCTTTGGTTTGGGTGAAGAAATGATTATGAATCCATTCTCAAACCTGGTACGAGTGAACTGGTCCAAGAACTCGAGACAAGATAGTCTTGGACAGAGTTGATTGCAGCCAAGAAAGCAAGATTTGATCTTGAACTTCCCATTTTTCACATGCGGGATTAACAGTTATAGAAAGATGATCATCTTTAACGAGAAATATTGAAGGAATAACCAGATCAACAACAAACCTTTGAAGTTTGAGATTTAATAACATGTTCAATCTATTGCTTCTAAAGACGATATTTGGAATCATCAAACTTCTCAGCTATGGTGTTTAGAATAACCTGGAAAGGGAATGGGAGGAAATTTGTACTTGCCATTGTGGATCGGTCACTGGCTGCATACAGTTGAAACAAGATAAGACCCATAAATGGCCCAAACAAAAACAACTAAACAGACAAGAAATAGCTAAATGAATGTATTCAGTTAAATATAACTAACTGAATGTTATCTCTTTGCAGACTTCTTGCGCATTATCTCTTGGTTTTGGGGAGGATACCATCAATGCTTCATCAGTTCTTGTGATGCCAATGATGTCATCAAGAATGACTGGATTCAGAGGCAACGGACTTGAGCGAGCAAGAATTTTGTCCATGAGAAATTCTGGTTGGAGCAAGATCCCAATGGATGAAGCTGCTGGAAAATTGATTGATACTAGTTCAGTTGTTCCTCCTAGCCCATAAAGGTTGTTCATAGTCAAAGATGTCCCACGGGTATCATTTTTTCCCTTGGTTTTCCTTTTCTTTTAATGATTGGAATAGCTGAGATACGAAACCGTCATAATTCGATTTATTTGCTCTGTTAGCATTCTTGTAATAGGGAAGAAAAGGATAAAAAAATTGTTGTATATTGTATATACATATTGTAAATTTTTGCTTGCATAAGTGAAATTTAAAAGAAAAAAAATGTATGGAAGTATTATGTTTCATAGTCGTTTTTGCCAGAAAGTTTACCTATTCATTTCCAATGTATTACTAGTGAGGTTACAAAATTGTAAATTGGGACTGGATACTACGAATTCGAAGGCTAGATATAGGTAATAAATAACATGTATTCTTTAGATATATATCCATGCATTTTTTTTGGTTTCTACATCAAATCCAGTCTAAGGGATTTCCATAATTGTTTTCCTTGGTATTACATTGATCTATCTTTCAGTTTGACTATCATTAGAATTTTTGATGCGATATTTTCATAACCGTTATACGTCACTACACGGTACTCTTATATTTTAATTAGACTAAATGAGCAATTTAGTTCTCGGAATTATACTTTTGTTATATTAGTTTTTGAAACTAATCAAAGTTCTTGAAAATTTCAAGGGCTCATTTAAGTTTCTAATTGTTTTGGTTTAAAGTAGTAGTGACTTTAAGCTAACAACTTCAAAGGTCTCCTCTAAATCAAATGTCTTCTCTAAATCATAGCTGCTTTGTATTCAGAGTAAATTTCAAGAAGATTGATTAGAAAAATATTGGATACTAGGAAAGTAGATTCTGGAATTTTAAGATTTAGTTATTATTCGAACTTTAGAAGTTTTAGTAATACAGGTATATGCCAAAATTATTAATACAATCATCGTTTAAGAGACGACTACTTATTGATGAACGTGTTGTAAAAGGGACGACAATCTTTATTGAATAAATATATTTTGACATTATTATATAAAACTTATACCATTTCACTCTTGTTTTTTATAATAAAATATAATATTTTAATAAAATAATATTATTTTTCAGTGTCAAATAGAGATAAATTACTGTTTACAGTATAAAGTATCACTGCTCTACTTATATCCGTATTGACCATACTATAATAAAAATAGCCTTTTTCAGATTATCATGCCCTTGGTGTTATAGACTATTTCATATCATAAGAAAGACGATCCAGTATTTAATATTAAAAAGTAATTTTACATGTTTGTCCTGATTAATCCTAACTCTGATAAGGTATACTAATATTAATATTTACTTTTTGTTAAACATAATATTATTATTATTATTATTATTATTATTATTATTATTATTATTATTATTATTATTATCATCTCAAGTCTTAAAATAAAATAATAAAAAACATATAATTTTAGGGAGTTAGAAAAAAATCCTCAAATAATTAGATTTTTTATTTATTTAAAGGCCTAATAACAAGATATAATTGAGAAGTTGTTTACTTTTTAAAAACAAGAACTCACGATGACCATAATTTTATTGGTTAAATACGGAGACATCAAAACCTAAAACTAAAGATGACCGAAGCAAACACAGGCCAGAAGCAGCGAACCGAAGGTACAATTGCTTCTTTCGTTCAATTATTTGGTTGGAGATGACTTAGGAGAAACTTTTAGGTAAGTATGGAGTATTTCACACACAACACAACCTACCTCTTAATTTGGTAAACATAGCGTTTTGCCAAATTTAACTGATCTTAGATTTCAACTATTTTAAACATTTAATCTTGATTAGTTTTCTTTTGGGTTCTTGCTATTTATTATATTTTTCATGATTTTCTTTTCTATTTCGGGTGTGTTTTTGGATCAATTTGCACAGGTTTTAGTAGTGGAGCTAAAGAAATCGATTTTACCTGTTCTCTCGTTGAATAATGGGATTCCTAATTAAGTTTGGATTTCAAGTAAAAGAAAGGCATTCGAGATTTGAAATCGTTTCCAAGACCAGAAATAAAAAAAGGAAATAAGGATCATATATAAGGAGTTGCATATCATACACGTTAACTTTTCAGCATTCTTGGAAATATAAAAATAAGAATATTTATTCCTGTATTTTAGAAGATTAAAAAGGTATTTTCGTATACGTTTTATTTTGAGAAAAATTATATCCTTTATATTTACTGTTTTTGTTCTCATAAGTTATATTTCCACATAAATGAGAGAAGTGGTTTTAACCTCCTTTATAATTCTTTATTTTAATTTACTTGAACTAAAAAAGGAATGTTTAGAAATATGAAAAGTAATCAATCATATTCTTAGACATCTAAAATAATTTTCTCGTCATAACAATGTAACATCTCATATTTTATATATAATAGTAATTATCACACAAAAAATCAATAATAAACATATTAGACATATGCATAAGTATTCATACATTCATTCTAATATTTTAAAATATATCTCATGGAGGATTTAATAGAAATATATTAATAGAATTACAAAATAAAATAAAATAAATTTTATCTATCAGTTCATTGAGGAGTGATACCATCTCTCAAATCCTCTACTCACGTGCAACACACGATTTAAAAACAAAGTAAACTCCCCACAAAAAGAAGGGTAGGGTAATCTAAAGAGTTTTAAAACATATATTCATAAATTAAATTTCTATCCTAGCCAAACTACATCACATCAGACTTTCGTACATCACATTATTATTAACGCATCACACTCATATGAACTTGTAATCCTTATATTCTGGTACAATAATTTTTTTTTTCACATTATAGTGCACTCATATGAACATGTTAATCCATATGATTTGGTTTAATCAGTTCTTTTTCACACATAGCGTAGCCACATGACTATTAATCTATATAATCTGGTCCAATCGGTTCTTTTTCACACCGGGTCGCAGTCATATGAACCTCCTTATTGATCAAATCCACAAACAACACACATCCTAAAAACCTCAACACTAGTATCTCCTTTCCTGAAGATACTATGTCTTGATCACCATTTCATACCATTCATCATTCATAAATATATCTCACATATCATGCATAACATTCACTATTCACTTTCAAACTCATATACAACCCTAAATCGATTCACACCATAGTCATCCAAATTCATCATTTTAGATAGGGTTCTATTTCAAACTAAACTAACATTTATAAAAACATACAATTAGCTTCCCTTGAATTAAAAAAAAAGGCTCCAAAAACCTAGGGATCTCATAAACATAACCTGTATCACAGAATCCTGATCAACTATCGAAAACACATCACTAGAACCCTACTGATAGAAATAGTATATGCAATCACAATCTAGACTCAGGTGAGGAGAAAGACTTGAAAACAGAAATAGTATATGCAATCACAATCTAGACTCAGGTGAGGAGAAAGACTTGAAAACTGACTCAAAGGAAACAGGGAAAAAAATGAACTTGCTCAATTCGTAGATTCTAATAAGACAATCTTACTCTAATTGTAACATCCTTGTTTTTATGTAAATATATTAATTATTTTATCTTTATCTTAAATTAGAAAACCTTAAGCTTTAATTTATGTTATTAAATTCTCATTTGAAAAGTATTTTGTATTTTAAATAAAATTTAAATATTAGAAAATAAACCAGTTTAAAGAAAAACATTGTGACTAAATAAAATGAAAATAATAATAAGAATAATATGTATATTATTTATGAATATGATATATTTATGAATATAAAAGTATATGAATTATGATTATTTAAAAAGAAAATAATAAATTAATACAAAAATTGAAAAAATATAATTATTATTGTTAATATATATGTATATATATAATTATTAAAATAAATTATTTAAAAGAAGTTTCTAACCGATAATAAAAGAAAAAGGAAAATAAAAAGAAGATAAGATTGCATTAAATGAAATATAATAATTGTTTTCTTAATATATATAAATATATATATATATATATATAATATTATTAATAATAATAATAGTAATAGTAAGATAAGGTGAAGAGATATTATCTCTTCATTAATTGAATTAATGATATGCAATGATGATTTAAAAAGAAGTTAAATTAGAATGAAAATTGGCTTATAGATAGACAGATGGGGTGGAAGAGAAAGTTACGGGAGAGGGAAAGAGGAGAAATAGGAGAGTAAAGAAAGAGAGAGAGAAAAGAGGAAGAGAGAGAAGGAAGAGAAAGGAAGGAGAGGGAGAAAGGAAAAACAGAGAAGGTAAAGAGAGAAAAGAGAAAGATGATTTAAAGCAAGAGAACCTTTTAATCTTATAAAAATATTTGTACCTTATTTCTAGCTAGTGAGTCTCTTCATTTTAAGATAAGGGAGAGTGAGGTTAAGTTTTTTTTTTTATTAATCTTAACAAACTTATTGTGTTTTATTAATATTTTATTAATATTAAACTATTTAAACTATGTATTATCTTACTCTCTTTGTTTCTCTATTTCTTTTATATGCTCTATTTCTTTTATATGCAATTATGCACTGGTCCTTCTTTTCTTATTTATTTTATCTCCAGTTACGCACTGGTCTCATTTATTTTGTTTCTTTTATTTTCAGTTATACATTGGTCCAATTTATTTTATCTCTAGTTATGCACTAGTCCTGTTTCTTTAATTTATTCTCTTCAGTTTTGTACCAGTCCTATTTATTTCATTTATTTATTTATTTTATCTTCGGTTTCACATTGGTCTTATTTTTTTATTTATTATTTATTTTATTTCCAATTTTGGACTGATCCTATTTGTTTTATTTCTTTTATCTCTAGTTTCACGCTACTCATGTTTATTTTATTTATTTTATTTCCAGTTATACATTGATTTTGTTTATTTTATTTATTTCATTTATTTTATCTCCAGTCTCATATTGGTCCTATTTTATTTATTTATTTATTTTATCTCTAGTTACACATTGGTCTTGTTTATTTATTTATTTTTATTTTATCTTCAATTACGCATTGATCATGTTTATTTTATTTAAGTTATATCCGATTTTATAAGAATTATATTTATTTAAAGTTATTGCTTTAATTCTTATTTTATTCTATTTTGTAATAATTTAAATATCATTTTTTACACATAAAGTAAAAATATGTATTTTTGATAAATTTGGATGAAAGAAAGTTGCATGTATGCTCGGGTATTATTTAATTGTTGTATATATTTGAATGTGGTGTACAATTTATGAATTAGGTTAAATATGACATAACCTGATGGTCATTGTGTTATGTGATTCTTGAAAATGTCATAAGTATGTTTGTTGTGAGAGAGTCTTAGGCTTCAAAGAGTTGATACCAGGTTAATGTATGAGTGTTTGTTTATGGAAAGTCACAATTTTATACATTGCGAGATGAAAGACAGGGACTGGGTGAGGTCAAAGGCAGTATTTCAAGTAGGTGAATATCTGGATAGTTCATAATAGTGCCCTTGACTTCGATATTTAAGTGGCCAAACTTGGTACTATCCGGTACCTGCTTAACATCGTCAAAGTTTAGTAGTGTGTGTGTATGTATGTGTGTGTGTATGTATGTGTGTGTATATATATATTTTTTATTTCATATGTACTTGGTGTATGAGTAGAAGTAGAACCTGCTCAGTAAGAGTTGCCAAGAAAGAGTCTTTGGAAGATTTTTTGAATGATTGACTTATGAAATACCTAGCTCAATTATCTAGAATATATAAAATATATAGATAGTTCTACATTATGATGTGGAACTCTCATTGTTGTAAACTTATATGTTTTGAATAATTACAAGGATGTTAAATGTTGATATACATTTGTATCTATGAGATTATATCATGATTACGGTGCTATCAGAGCCGTTTGTCCTTAGGGGTGTGTGTGTGTGTGTGTAGTAGACATGGTGTTACATTTAGTGGTATCAAAGCAGTTCGTCCTTAGGATGACATGAGAGTAGTGGGTTTGTTAGGTTTTCTCTGTATGCAAATATTGATTTAAGTCTAGTTTCAAGACATAGTTAAAAGTTTTAGTTGGATGTGCAACAATGATCTGTGAAATCGTGGTTGTATTTGGGCTAAAATGATTATTTACGAATGATTAAGAAGAAAAGAATCTTGATAGAGTGGTGGGGGTGCACACTCACGACTAAATCAAGATAGGTTTTTATCTTAATTCTTTATGTTTGAAGTACATTTGAAATAAATTTGCTTTTTATTGATTGATTATATTTGGTCTGTAGTCTAAAAGTACAAATTGTTTCTCTTACATTTTTCTCAAGAAGAAAATGTAAGATAGGTAAACTAAGAATAAGTCACAACCTAGAATTACCACCTACAATAAGGAGAAAATTCGAACAACGAAACAAAAAAATAATCGAGCAAAAACTAAGACAATTGTTCATTCTTTTAGGAGAATATGAACAATGGACCAAAAATTTCACATGAAAGTAGTTGGAATGAATGACAATTTTCTTAGAAAGTAAGAATCGAAAACAAAATGTTGAACCCACAAAAGATTAAGGATTAGAAACCTTTCGCAGGAATCCAGAAAAATTTGAGGGAGTTTTAATCCTAATGGTGCTCAATCATGGATAGTAGAAATCGAGAAAATTTTCATGGCAATGTCATGTGTTGATGCAAATAAAGTCACATTTGTTGCCTTTATGCTTGTCGAAGAAGCTGAAAACTAGTGGAGATTTACCAAGCAACCATTGGAATATGAAGGATGACAAATTACTCGAGAAGTCCTTCAACAAAAGTTTTTGGAGAAAATTTTCCATAAGACCTTTGGAGGAGGAAGGAAGTTGAATTTCTTAACCTTCGTCAAGGAACAATGTCTATAGGAGGAATATGCAGCAAAATTTGATAAGTTGTCAAAATTTTGTCCTTATTTCCATGAGAGAGTTGATGAGTGTTCCCCCTATTCAAAGAGTTAACATTAAACAGGCGGTTAGTTATTTAGAGATTTCCTCATTTTCTACTCTTGTAAACCGTTGCAGGATTTTCAAAGATAATATTGAGGCAAGATATACTCAGTGGAGGCAAGCAGGGCCAATGACACACGAGAAATGAATTCAACAATAAGAAACCTTACCAACGCCCTTCCCAAACTTCTTGGAATTCTTCAGGGCAAAACCATTTCTCTTTTGCCAATACTTCAGATTTAACCAATCCTATCAAATGTTTCCAGTATGAAGGATCTCATATATCAAGGAATTACCCCACAAAGACTATAACTTGTTTCAATTTTGGAAAATTGGGTCATTACAGAAACGGATGCAGAGCGTTAAAGAATGAGCAAGGTATTGAGGGGAGTAACAGTGGAGAAAAGAATAAAATTGTAAGACTGAGGACAAATGGGAGAGTTTTCCCATGAATGGTACTAAAGCTGTTCAATATGAAGATTTAATCTAAGGTAAATGCATCATAAATGGTTACCTTATCAATGTATTATATGATTCAAGTGCTACTCATTCTTTGATATCTCATGATAGTGTGAAACATCTAAAGTTACCTATAACCTTATTACAATATGATTTAACCGTGTATACTCCTATCGACGTTCTAGTCGTCACTTACTTGCATGTAAATCTTATATGTCTACCCTTATCTCATTTGGATATTGTTTTAGGAATGGATTGGTTGTTAGAACCCTCACAGATTTGGTATTTGATGAAGTCAACCAAAGCAAATCAGTCAAAGTGAAGAAAAAGAAGAGATGAAGGCTTAGTTATAGTTTAGTGTGTGTGTGTGGAAGGTGATGATAACATGTGCAAAAGTTCAAATATCAGTGGAGTCACTCGTGAAACCTAAACAAAGTTAATTGGAACTGTTTTTGTAAAACAAAATTCAAAAATTTTGACTTTGGTAAAAATAAGTCGATTTAACGAATTTAAATCGATTAATTTGTACCAGTTAACAGGTCAATAAATAATTGTTTTTAAACATGTTTTAAAAGCAAACTGGAATAGTGTTAAATACACCTCTTCTGCACAATTTTAAAAATATATTGAGTTATACAAAAAATAGAGGAATACACAGAGAGAATTGCTTTAAATTTTTCAAGAAGGAAATCAAGATTGACTTTCATGAGGAAGCTTTGATCAAGAAGGTGTTCTTGGGTAGATTTTACTGGTTGTGAAAGTCTGCACTGTACACTTCTTCTTCATCACACAGGGAAGAGTTCTGCAAATTCGTTTTGAACCTGTTTGTTCAAATTGCTTGCAGATACTTCTTAGTTTTACAAAATTTGTTCAATTCAGTGATTGTTTGTATTGCTATAGAGGATTATAGTGTGCTGGTGTGTGTATGTTGTGTATCTGGAATTGTAGGGTGCAAGGTTGAAGATGACAACATAGTTGAGTTTCTTGCAGGGTGCAACTGAAAGAAAGTGTCTTGATTGTATAGGTTTTACAATTGAGTGTGATTAGTGAAATTTTCTTTGCTTGTTGGCAGAGAAGACTGGATGCAACCCTTGAGGAGCGGTGAACCAGTATAAATCTCGCGTGTTTGATCACTCTCTCTCTCTCTCTAACATTGAGTCGCGGATTGGTTCGCTGCATGATTCTATCTTCTGCACAAAAATAAATAAATTGTTCTTGAAATAAATTGATTTAAGTTTTAGTATTCAACATACTGTATATTGCGTGCTTACTGTGTTCATTAAACTGTTCAGTTGAATCTACATGATTTCTTTTGGTTCTTGATTATACAAACTGTATTTCACAAAATCTGATTAAGTTTGTTAAATTCCAGTTCGTTCTCAAAAATTAAATTGATTATATCTGTATTTCAATTGATTCTTTTTGTTTCAGTGCAAATTTGAGAAATTCACATTCACTGTCTTGCTTATTAATCTGATTAATTGAGATGTGCAATTAACTAAAAATTTGTAATAAAATTTCTTAGTGTTATTTCAAATTGATTGATCTGTAATTCAATTGATTGAAATTTTCTTGGTTGTACTGTTGTGTGAGATTTAAATCGATTGTTTTCTACATGAAATTGATTGTTTTTCTAGATTGCACTCGCAATCCACTGGTTAGAGGAATTTATTGAAAACTGTCATTCTTTCTAAACTATATTTGAACCTTACAGAGCAAAAGTTTCTACTTGTTCAATTCACCCACCTCTTGAACTGAACCTAAAGTTTTTTCAATTGGTATCAAGAGCTAAGTCTTGAAAATTATTCAAGTTTCGATCCTATAGCTGAGGGAAAGCTGCCTTTTGCAGATGGTGCTTCTATTAACAAGCCTCCTTTATTCAGTGGGGTAAATTATCCTTTTTGGAAAGTTAGAATGAAACATTGAATCTCTTGACGATGGTGTGTGGGATTGTGAATGGACCTTATGTGCCTAAAACTATGTTTAATGGTAAAACTTTTGATAAGCCTTGGTCTGAATGGAATGATATTGAGAGCAAGAAAGCTCAATTTGATTGCATGGAAAAGAATATAATAACTTCAGCTTTGAACTTGGATGAGTTTTCTAGGGTATCCCAATGTTGTTTAGCAAAGGAAATGTGGAACATTTTGGAAGTAAGCCATGAAGGAACAAACGATGTTAAGAGGGCAAGAAAGCATACTCTCATCTAAGAATATGAATTGTGCAGAATGCAGGTTGGAGAAACCATTACAGGTGTTTTGAAAAGATTCACACACATAGTGAACCATCTCATTGGCCTCGAGAAGATCTTTGATAAGGAGGAACTCAACATAAAGATCTTGACGTGCCTTGATAGAACCTGGCAGCCAAAGGTCACTACAATTTAAGAAACTAGAGATCTTACCACCTTGAGTACAACTGCACTATTTGGAAAACTCAAGAAGCATGAGCTTGAGATGAATAGATTAAAAGTGCGGGAAAATGGGGATCGAAAAGCAAGAGGACTTACACTTAAGACTGCTGCTTTTGGTGAAACAAGTCTGAAGTAAGTAGTGCTAGCTAAAGCATTTCTATGAATCATGAAAATTATAGCACCTTGCTTCAAGCATTTTTATAAACACATGATGAAGCAAACAAATTGGCCCTTACAAACAATAAGTTGAATTGAAAGGATTAAACAATTGGTTGTAAGAAAAAGCAAACTCAGGAGCAGAAGAACTGAAAACTATGAACTCTGACTTTGAACATCTTAACATGATTTTTCAGTCTTCTAAGTATGAGGGTGAGTCCAATAAGCCATCCAAATGTGATAATTGTGAGGTTTTGCAAGCCAATGTGAAATATCTTGTAAAAACCTCTTCAAAACTGGCTATGGGAACTGCAAATTTAAATGTTGTCATGGGTTCCCAATATTGTGTGTTTGACAAAGCTGAAATTGGTTTTAAACTAGTTTTTCGAAAAAAAAAAATAGAAAGTTCAGCAGTTTTTTCAAACATAGCAAAAAGCAAGCCTCACCCTTTCAAACTTATTTTCATTGTTTTCACAAAGGTCATTCTTCTAGGACTTGTAGAATTAGACTATTTGATGTTCCAAATGGCTTAGTAAGGTGGGTACCAAAGGTGACTTTTAACAGTTTTGGACCCAAGTTTAACAGGTTATCAATTTTTAAAAATTAATCTGTTTTGTAGGAGAAAGGTGCAGCCAAGAACAAGCTTTGGTATCTAGATAGTAGTTGCTCTCAACATATGACAAGAGATGTATCTTTCCTCACCAGTTTCATTAAAAACCAAGGAGGTTTTGTCACAACCATTTTTTTGTAATCCAAGATTTGACAAAAATCTATAAAATTATTTAATTTATTTTTGCATAATTTTATTTTCTCACACATCACTCAAAACTATGAAATTGTTCTTTGCTTTAATTATTATAATTGTGAATATTGTTGTGTATTGTGTAAGTCCTTTAAGAAAGAACGATATTTATTACTTGCTAAATTACGACCGGTGCACTTGTCATTGGAAGCGAAATATATGATAATAATAATCTGGAGATGTTTGTGTATTCAGAATAACCTTAAGAGAATTGTATACTGATTGTAAATGTCTTGACAATGACTAACTAGTATTAAAATCTTACTTTTTGTCCTCATCTTTTTCACATTAGATGGATTGCTTGCTTGTTTTGTTTCACACTGATTTGAGTTCAGGTTCAATTTAACCTATCCTCTCTTTTAGAGCTAGTTATTCTTACAAGAGACACTTGAGAATTGCATTATTTGTTTACATTATATCGTGTTTTCATTGTTATACCCTATTCATTATTATTAGCTAATCCTTAACTTGAGATTGAATGACAATATAACTCTGTTGCCAACTAGTTTTCACATTCTTCAGCATACTTTCTTATAATACATATCCGCTTATAAACCAATTTAGAACATTGAATACATTTTCATAACCGTGCTGTTGGTACACAATATTTGTCGTTAAGAAATCTTAGGGGGATTTCTTTTCTAATCACGGTTTTAAAGAACCAAGTTTAATATAGTTAGATCATCTATTTGTTGATTAGAACTTTTGAATATAACTAAAAGGAATATTTGAATATGGAGTGAATGAATGACTTATAGGGTTCAAATTGTTGAAGAGTGCAAATAGTGTTTTACACACCTCAAAATAGCAAAAGTGAAAATGGTAGTTGTGAATGTAGTGTTGGTGGTGCATTCAGAAAGCCTAAACTAACCTATATACCTAAGAAAGGCAAAAGCAATATTATTCCAAAAGGTCCATCACCAGTCCACCACCACACCTACAAATGATGTAACACCAAAGCAGAATGGAGAAAGGTACAGATCCACCTTCTGCATATCTTTTTATTGCACACCACTCAACGTGAATATGCCGCATACATGTTACCAAGAAAATATGAATGAATTTTATTATAAAGACCAATAGAATCACAAGATCAAAGTATATCCAATGCTCAAAAACTTTACACCGAGGATCAAATATAGTTGAAGGACCACAAACACAACAGCCAAATTTCCCTGGGGAAAGCAATTGAAGGTTAAAGATCAACAAGAGCAAATCACATATTCCCAGAATTGGCTAAGCTAAACATGCTGATGAGCATCAAATTGAGGAGCAACACAGTTATGCTTTTCTTTCGAATTACATCTCTTGGTACTGCAGCAACTGCATGCGGCTTTGCATTCTTAGCTGTTCATAGAACCTTCTGATGAAATCCTCAGCCTGATCATCAACTAGATTTACACCCTCTTCATTCTCATCCTCAGATGAGTAGTTGGATATCCTCACAGAGAAGGGTGAGAGGAGGGGGCCCTTCCTCTCTCCAGGAGCAAAAACAGAAGCATCAAACCTAGGGTTGAAAGAGTATTCAGGTGTCGTGGGAACCAACAGCACAGGCATAGGTTCTTCAACAACTTCTGGGGTGTTGATGCAAGGGAAGTTGAAATGGTGCTTCCTCTTCGGCACATGGAAAAAAACAGGATTTGGACTGTTGCTGCAAGAGAATTCATACTCCTGTATGCCATAGCCACGTACCAAACTCTTTGAGTGATGATGACTATGATGAGATGACATGAAATTGCTCATAGATTTTCTGAGCAGTTTCCCTTTTTTCATCATCAAGTTCATGTCCATAATCAGCTTCCTCTTTGACACCAATCCCTTCCTGATCATGAAGAAGGTGATCCTCAACACATTCCACAGCTTCTTGGCAATAACTGGAGAGTGTACCTCCATTTCATAAACTTCACAAAACAGAAAACAAATGTGAGAAGTACTAAAGGTTTTAAGTAACTTGAGATAAAAGGGTTGCTATAATATTGGAAGGAACTGAGAAAGAGAATAAAAGTGACGAGTTTCTGGGAAGCAAAGTGTAGGTTTTCTTTTGTTCTGCGAGGTTTATTAAGCCTTGCAGAAACAAGAAAACCTGATGACAAAAAATGAAAGCAAAGGCATGAAGGTTATATAGGAAGTAGAAGACATGATGAAGTACTGGAGAAGCTTTGTGAATAGAAGAGTGTTTTAAAAAATGGACCCAACAACCGCTCCTTCCACACAAGAAAAAGCAAACAAAAAGGCAACTATCCGTTTCAAAAATATATAATTTAAGTCAGCAATAAATCAGATAATGCTGTAACAGTTTCTTGCAATAAAAGCAGATAAACTTTTGCTGTCCTCTTTAAACATTTTTTACAATTTAATTCAAATATGCTTCTAATTACAAAAAAATTATTAATGATGGTCTTAGATGTCGTTCAAAAGCTGATTTTTTGTTACCTAAGTGTATTATAATTAAAATCAGTTTTATAATTGTATATTAAAATTAATTATGTATAATATTAATCATAACATAAATATTGAAATGCGTAAAGTATAGTAGTTGAATGTATTGAATTCAAATGCAAGCTCAAAAGGGATAATCTTATTATGGGTTGTAATAGCATGATTTTCGTCGGTGTGGTGGGGAAAAGGAATTCAACGGCTATTACATGATCTCGATTAAATATTACACACAATAATAGAGACCCATTTGTTGTGTATATATTAATATAAGTTGAAAACTTATTTATTTTTTACTTTATTTATTTATTAGCAAAAACGAAGGCAGTTTAATTCGTGTAATTGTCATGAAACTACAAGGGTGCCTTGTATTGGGGCCACCTATCCCTTTTGTTGAGGTCATTATTTTATATATGCAAGGTTGGTCGCCTATAAAAGGCGATGCTTTCTTCTGGATTAACAATGGAAGATTCTCAAGTGGTTCTTGCACCTTTTGATTAGCTCGAAATATTTTTGCGGAAACAAAGGAACTTGAAACCCAATTCAAGGATAGCTAACTTAACTTGCCTCTCCTCGATAATTTGCTTATTACAGATACTCTTGGATAGGTTAGGTTTGAAAGAGAGGATTTAAGGTTTCAATTAGTTTATCTAAAAGGATATATCTAATATTTGCACTTAATTAAATAATTTTTTTCTTTTGTTATTGATCATGGACACAAGATTAAACTTCGGTCACTTTTATTCCTCAACGTCAAGTAAACATTGTGTATGTCAAGAAGTTTCTGTTGACAAAAAAAAAAAAAAATTATAAGTTCTTATTTTTTATATTAACAAACATAATAATTTATTTAAGGACTCAGACAAATTTGTTAATGTCCAGACGAAGTTTCATCTATTTGGGCAACTTTTACTAGTCCATTCATATGTTTAATTTCGTTTGACGACTTTAACAACCATGAACCTTCTTAATTTTGCATCTTAAAAGTGCCTAAAATTATTAAAAAATCAACTTCGATGAAAAAAAAAAAAAAAAAAAAAGCTTGAAGGCAACTGTTGTTGATTATATGGATATGTACAATTTACTCTCAGTTCACAAAATGCTCATTCCAAAGTATTCATGCGTGTAACGACCTCAAAATCTAATGGTGCAATAAAATCAAAATCTGGAAAAAATAAGCTTTAGTAGAAAATACAACTTCTCATTATAGCAGTGCGAATTACATATCACAAGCAATACTAACATAATAATGTATGCTTCGACCAATAAGGAGTATTGTACGTCGATAGTGACCTAAGCAATTGTCCATGGCAAGGAGACAAAATTGTGATTTTCCAGTTTTTCTTTCAGTTCATTTAAGTTGATTCGTTCTGAAAAAGAACGCTTGTATTCACTGTCATTGACTCCTGAATGATGCATGTAGTTAGTGTCACCATACAGTACACATACAAAGACCTTTTTCAGATGGAGATTCTCTTAACTACATATTTAATGTTGTTTAGACATCTAAGATACATAGTATTTGAAGGAAAATCTCTATAACAACATGTTTCATATTATATATATATATATAAAATATGAAAAAGACATAAATTGAAGAGTATGTTGAACCTTTTTATTATTTAAGTAAACAAAAGACAAGCCAACATCTTTGTTCAAAACATGAACTCAATTCTCCTTCCTTATTTTGATTTTATAAAAGTAAGGTTTCTTTTTTATAATGTAATTGTGACACAATAAAATACTAGAAAAGTTATAATCATATAACTAATTTGGCATTATTCTAATGTCATAATTATTTAAATTGAACTTTAATTAATTAAATCATATCATACTTCAAATGAAGAATTTCATACCTTTCGTAGATCTCCTTTCTTTATGCTACAAGTAAATTTTGGGTGTCGTTGTTTAGAGTGTGATGAGTAACATCTTGGATCTAAAAGAGTAGGTTGTACCAAAGAAATGTATTTCGAAACTCAAGTTAGTTTTAGGGTAATTGAGATAAATAAATGACTCTGAATATAACATTACATGTCCTAGTATCACCTTTTTTATAATGGGTCTTTACGTAGATTGGCCGGCCTGGATCAGTACAAGCAGGGTCCTTAATCTTGTGTTGACCAAGGAGTATAGTCGATTTATCATGATTGATTAGGTTTGAGGTTGTTACTTAATTGGGTGTTAATCTCACACTTGATATTATGAGTTGTCTTAGGTTTTCAATAAGTTCTCAGGAGATTGAGATCGTCCTCTCAGCTATATAGGACATTTGCATATGGATCCAAGATGATGTTGGTTATATATGGTACACTAGCCGCCTAAGCTCTAGAATTTGAGAGAGCTTATGATTTTTTGAAGAAACATTTTGTAATCTTGTTTGGTCGCGATGTTCTCAGCTAGGTATCCCTCTCCAACCCTCGGGCTCGAGGGCATATCACAAAGAGTCTAGAAATTTCCTAGTACTGGTGTGAGAGATGTGTGTATAATAACAAATGTTGGATTTCAGACGATATAACGGTTGGTAGATGATGGTATCGTTTGGGTTACCATGTTTCAATATCAATAGATAGAAGTGGGTTATTACTTTGATGACCACTTCTTTCTTAGTGATGTCTAGGTAGTGGCTAGGTGTAGAAAATTTGTTGTGCTCCCAAATTAGTGATGTCTTCTTCCTCGAATGTGGTAACTTCTTTGGGTGTTTATTTGTTGGAATCGATGAATTATGGATGGTAGTAAGGGTCTCAGCTAGGTATCTAGGATAAGGTTTATGAAAACACTTTATTTATTCGCATTTTTAGGTAAGTTGCATCTTATAAGTGAGCCACTATAGAGTAAATTGTGCTAATTCTACAGTCTTAAATTTTTTACATTTCTTTGTATTAAAGCTTTAGTAGACCATCTAATCCACAATTTTAGCATGATTTTTGTGTAGATTTCTGAGTTTGAGATTGTTATAATGTTTTTTTTCACATCAGAGTCTCTTTAGAGATGGTGGAAACATGAAAAATGAAGTTTAAAACAAGTTGAGGCTACTAAATGGTCTACAGTATAGGTCAATAGACGATCTACATTAAAACGGAATAGATGGAATAGACGGCTAACACAAAAGTCAACATTCTTTCTTCATACAAAAGTCAATTTTTAGAAAGATAAGAAGCATTTTTTTTTGTATTTTCAAGAGGTAATGAATCACCTTTTGACTTCTTTAACTATTCAAGTACTCATATAGTTGGCTATAAATAGGAATTAAAAGAACAAGTTAAAGAAAATTGATAATTTTAAGTTTCAAGTTTAGTTTAGTTTAGTCTGCTTTCTATTTTAGTGCAATGAAATCCCAACATTTCTAATCCTTTCTCTCTTGGCTTTTATCTCTCATTGTTCTCTCTTCTCTCTTTTTTCCTTTTCTTTAATCATTGTTCATTTATGTTTTTCTCATCTTCATCAACTGTGATTCATGTTTCTATTTCTTTCGTTTCGTTTAATTTTTGCATTGTGTTTTTACATTTTTGTCTTTCTTAATTGATAAATTGATCATTCAATTTCATTTCTCTCTTTCTTGCTTACTAAGTTCTAATTTTTCAGATTTGAAAACTTTGAATGCATAACCAATTAATCATGTGTTCTTCATCATCAGATAAGTCAAAAATATGATTTTCTTTATACGTGGGACTGAAGACAAATTGATCAGGTTCTTAAATAATCACTTCTTGTTTTTGAGGTGGGACTTAAGACAAGTTGACCAGATTCATCAATAATCACTTCTTCTTCTTGTTTTTAGAGTTATTATTATTGTTATTATTATTATACTGTAATTATTATTATTATTATTAATTTATTATTACTATAATAATAATAATTATTAATATTATTATTATTAGTATTAATATTATTATTATTACTATTATTATTATTTCTATAATTATTATTATTATTAATTATTATTATTATTTTAATATTGTTGTAATTATTCTTATTAAAATTATCATTAATGTTATTATTATTATTGTAATTATTATTATTAATACTATTGTTATAATTATTAATATTATTATTATTATTAATATTATTGTTATTAATATTAATAATAATTATTATTATTATTGTTGTTAATATTTATTATCATTAATTACGTATTAAATTCATCGTTAATATGGTGGATGACTTATTGATGGATCAATTTGTGGGTATGTTAGCAGTTAATCTATAAATAATTTTATTAATAAATTTACTATAAACATGTATACAGATAAAATTTGTCGATAATAACACTTTCATGTAATGGTTAAAGCATAGAGTCATTTACATTTTAATTAGTTGTTTACATAATTTCCCCATTTATGTTTCCAAAGCAATTTTCATTCCTATGCAATTTTAACTTTACTGTAACTTACATTTCTGCATTCTTTTATCAATTTTTTACACTTTTATTTTCACTGCCAATTCGATTTCTTGCCTCTAAGTTTCTGCAATTTACAATTCAAGCAATTTACTACCACACAATACTACAATTTTGCTTATATTTTAATAACATTGCATTGTTCATTATCTGCTAGATGGTCTCTGATCGAAGCATACACTACAAGAAAAAAGTTATTTAGAGACCAATTTTTAGCTACCAATGAAATGATTGCTAATTGTGACCAAAATAGTCACCAAATTAAATTTTGGTTGCTAAATAACTACAAAATATGAATTTAGTGACCAATTAAGTCAATATAATTGGTAAGTTAGAGACTAATTTAGAATCTAATGGTGTAGGTCACTAAAACCTTGGTAGCTAATGTTAGATACCAATTATCTTGACTTAGTTGGTCACTAAATTCAATCATTACTTCTATTTTGTACTTATTTAGCAACCAAAATCTAATTTGGTGGCTATTTTGATCACAATTAGCAACCATTTCATTTGGTAGCTAAAAATTGGTCTCTAAATAACATTTTTCTTGCAGTGATAACTATTAGATACCGAGTAGATGATTGTCTACTAGACTGCCTACCTCTTGCTCTTGGGTATTTCTCGTTCATAAATCCATTACATTTTACGTTTGCTCATCTAATTCAGGTCTAATACTCACTTCTTTAGATTCATCTTGTTTCTTAAATTTTCATTTAAACCTTCAATGGGTGCCCTATTTTATGTTCAAGCTTAAATTTTCATTCAATGCGTCATTTTAATTCATAATTTGATTTCGTTTAGCTTTTAACTACTTTCTTTCTAATTTTCGTTCAATTATGCCCAGTAGTTTAACTATTAATTCACTTAAAATTGTTCTCTTTTATTGAATTTTTCATCAATGTTATTATTGCATTTTCATGTTCTTCAACATAATGTTCATGTTTAATGAATTTTACTATTATCCATTCATATTTATTGAAAGAATTATATGTTTAGTTTCTTTTTGAAGTGGTTTTATAGTTTTTGGTTTATTGTTCATAATCTTTTTACCAGTAGACAGTGTAATTAGCTACAACGGTCTATCAATTTTATAGAGAAACCTCTTTTTCAACCTCCAATTTAATTTGTAAACTAAATTATATCAATCAAATGGAATTACTCACTGAGAGTTACTTAGATTTGGTCTAGATCAACCCTATATTGCACTATTCCAAAGGGACTTTGTTTTTGAAAACTTGATACGACTTTAGGATTCATCAATTGTAGTGTTGGGCAGATGCCCTAAGACAAGTTAGGGATCTCGTGGCTCAGCAAGCTGAGAGTGCACATCGTTATGAGTGTGTGGATTCTCATGTGAGCAAATACTTTGCTAAGTATCAGTAGTCATTCATGGTAGAGTCCTTTGTGTCGAGTGTGTTTATGTTAAAACGTTGATGTTGAGGTCAACATAATTTCTATGGGGCATTGTAGTGCCACATATAACTCTTGTCAATGCCAAGAGGAGGCTCCATATGAGTTTTTTTTATATGTATATGTGTTTGTTCATAGATGCTCATTTATGTTTCCTCATTGACAAGTCACCTATGGAGTTAAACGTTGCCCTTACACATTTCCTCATTGACTTTTATGTAAAATGTTTCACTTGAGTCCATCCCTTAGGTATTTTTCCACTATTATAGATCTCAGCCTTTCGATCTGGTAGGCTGGTTATCGCTCGTTGGTTTGTTGGGTGTATGTCTTTTTGCACCTTATACTTCATCTTGCAAAAAGTCAAGTGTTGGTATTTTAAAGTAACAATAGGGCCTCTAGGTCATAGACTTTTCTTTGATTAGGATAAGCCAAACTTTCCCCTATATTGGACTAGCAATACCACTTAGTATAATAATCGGTCAAGGTCCATGATGACTCCCGAGGACCACAAGGTGTTTGAGGTTTTAGAGGCGATTACTTAGCCGAAAGATCCTCGCCATATACCTTTCCTCCCAACATTGGGTGTATCTTATTGATATGTAAAGTTTTTCTATTGTCAATATATTTTGGTCGGTCTTAACATTTCAATTGTCAATACATTTTAGGAATCATGATGAACACTACTTTTGACATGAAGCAAATTCTGAAATAGTTATGGTAACAATGTGGAAAAGTCGTCAAGACGTCAAAAGTTATTGATGCATATCTGGCACCGGGTCTGTAGCAAGTGGCATCAATTGTCCCATGACAGAGGTCAAGTGTGACAAGTCACAATCAAATCATGGTGTTTGCAATATTGAGTTATTAAGTAGAAAGAGTTGCACCATGACTATGGGGTATAGCAACAACATACATAGAATAAAGAGGTCAAATATCTAAAGCCTTGATTAGGAGCTTACAAGTAGTTTAGGCCTGATTGGGTTGTGTAGGTCTCCAACTAGTATTTCAGACACGAAGATCATCTTCAAAGAGATCAAATCTAAAGGACATTTAGCACATAGCAGAGGACCTCTAATCCATAAAAAAACAACAACTATTGTTGATAGCATCTGGTTCATCTCCTTGCTTGTTTTTGAATTTTTCACAGATTGGATGTAGGAATTGATTGCCAGAAGCAATGCATTGGAATGGTTTCACAGTTGACTAAGTAATCAAGATGAATAATAGGAAAGCAAGAGAGGTGAGGCCAAGTCTTACTTTGAAGGCCTAAGATAGACTCTTAGAAATGATAACCTTAAGGGAGCTTAAGAACAATTGTATGATGGAAAATTTGACAATAATTTTATATAAAATTACTAGAGGTCATCACACTTATTTATAATGTGTGCGACTAACCAAAATGTGAAGCCAATTCTGAATTTGAAATTCAAATTTAAGATCCAAATAAAAATTCTCCAATGAGCATTTGCCATGTGAAAGTCATGTTGATGGCTCTCCTAATCTTCTTTGTTATAGATTTTTGTCCTCATGGATTAGAGTTGAATGGAGGCTGGTGAAAGCAATACGAAAGATGAAATGAAATGTTGGAAATTAAGTGATAATCCATAAGAATGAAATGCTAGAAGAGGTTAGGCTAACTTCTAACTTTGCTCTAGGTTAGACACTCTTAAAGAAATACTAACATAGGAGAACTTCAAGAACAAGTGAACGGCAAATTGGACAAATTCTCTTTCTTATTCAAAGTTAAATTTTCAAGTGATCATCCCTCTAATTTGTAGGATGAGGGGCTGATTAAAATTGTAGCCAAAATTTGAATTTTAAATTCAAAATATAAAACTCTCCAATCAGCACTTGCCATGTGAAATGCATGTTTTCCTTGCTAGAAAAACCCTCTCCATTGACATGTTGCCATGTGTCCATTCTAGTTGTGACAAGCAACCTTCCAAATCAACCCTAGGTGTTGCACCAATTTATTCAAGGCGACACCACTTCATATAGCTTGGACGGATGGCTTTTTTTCATGTACATTTTTAGTTTACAAAATTTATAGCCAAATAAATTCTATGCTAAACAAATACAGACAAATCTAAAATTATTCTGTACACAATGAAAAATTGGCCCAAGTTGATAAAAGTTTGATTTTATTGACTTTAGCAAAATTCCAATCATCTTGTATTCTCTTGGCTGTGGCTCTTATAGTTGGTCCCTTGTTAAGGGGTTTTCCATCATCTCCTCCCTCTTGAAGAGGATTTTTCCTCAAACGTGTTAATTTAGCCTTATCATCAATCTCACCTGTAAAACGAAGAAGATCAAATATATTAAAAGGTGGTATGGACTCCATATTCTTTTGGCAGATCTATCTTATATGTATTATCATTAATCTGTTGGAGGACTTAAAAAGGACGATCTCCCCGGGGGTTGAGTTTGGACTTCCTTTGTTTAGAAAATCTGTCTTTTGTCAAAAATTAGTTCTCCCTTCCCTTATAGTTTTCTCTTGTATATCTCTCAATCTATTGTATTGATAGAGTTTATTTACATGCTATTATTGACCTATTTTATGACCAAAATCAACTCTCTCTATCCTTAAAATCTGCTTAATTCTCAATTTTATTTGAAGTTAATTGGTAGTTGATTGTGAGATTCAAGAAAATTTATGATATTTCGATTGCTAAGTTTTGATATTTTGATTAAATTTGAGCAAAAAAGCATTGGATTAGAAGAAGGAGGATTGAAGCCTTGAAGGAGTGAGAGAAAAGAGAAAATTGAAGTAAAAGAAGCCATACTCGGTGCAAGAGGACCCTAGAGTAATGCAAGATAAATGTGCTCGGACATATCACATGCGCCCGACGCAAGTTGGGCCTCAAAATTGTAATAGTAATAGTAACAAAATCCGATCGTTTCCGGTGAAGTCGACCTAGGTCAGGCGTAAGCCTCAAATTTTGTAGTTTATTTAATAATTGCTTATACTAGAGTTAAGCATCTTAGGTTATTGGAGCTCAACATTCACTCTTGGAAGGCAATCTTAGGATTTCTTGTGGATTCTTCTACGTATTCCACTACTCTATTGTAAGGTTTGGTATCCTCTTGTCTTTGAGGAGCTAAATTCTCTGTTGTCGGGGTTAGGTTAAACCCTTTTGAACTCTCATGTAGTCGTTTCTATTTTAATATTTATGTCTTTCCCTTCAGTATATCAATATTTTAATTCTATACATAGTTCATGTTGTGTGGTTCATAACTTGAGTATTGATTCTTGAGAGTATTGGAAAATATCTCTTGATTCTAAATTTGAATTAAATCACCAAATGAAAGCTCGTGTGTAGGAATGGAGCATAATTTAATCGTTGTCTTAAGACCTTTGTGAGAATGCAAGATTCATTTATATAGTTGATCAAAGAATAGCAGTTAAATAAATAAGCTTAGGCTCATCTGTTGAGGAATTGGGGGTGAGGAATTTTATGGGTTCACATTGATTAATAATAGGAAAAAAGTTAACATGTTTATAGAGGAGAGTGAAGATTGATTAGACTTAACCCTGGCATGTTTATAATATTATTGTCAATCCTTTTTCTGCATTCAATTTTTGATAAAAAGATAAAATATTCTTTTAATTGTTATTCCTTTTTATTTCTACACATATATATCATCAACTTTTGTATTGTTTTTAAATCCAAAATTATTATAATTGTAGTTATTGTTTTACATTGCACAAATCTTCTGGGAAGAACGATAATTTTACTAATTACTACATCGCGACTATTGCACTTGCCATCATAGAAAAATAAGCTAACAAGTTTTTGTGCAAGGGCGACTATAGCCCTATTTGTGCAAGGTGTTGATGAACCACTACATGAAGCCTGAGAGAGATTTGAGGCTCTATTGAAAAAATTCCCTAATCATGGGTTCAAAGTGGAGATGTAAGCGTAAATATTCTACAATGGACTTCAACCTTAGACCAAAATGATCCTAGACTTTTCTTTTGGTGGATCAATTCTATTCAAGACTGTAGAGGAAGCCATCATCATCTTTGAGTCTATGGCTTCTACTAATATGATAAATAATCATGGGATGACACTTGCATAATAAAAGAAGGGAGTGTTGGAATTGAATTCACAATATGCTCTTTTAGCTTAGCACAAACTTTTGTACCAATAGATTGAAACCTTAAATCAACAAATGGCAAAATTTCCCCCACAGATTCAGGCCACGCAAGCTGCTAATGTTCTTGCTCAACCTATCATGAGATGTGACTTTTGTGGAGGAAACCATGCTAATGAATTTTGTTAGATGCCTAATAGTTCCTAGAATGCAAAAGTTAACTATATGAGGAACCAAGGGAGACACCGATTCTCCAACATCCTTTTTCCAAATTTCAACCAAGGGTAGAGATAGAATAATGCTAACTTTGGAGGCAAGCAATATGAAGCTTCAGGAAGTGGAGGCCACAAAATTGCTCTCGGGTTTTGTGTCAAATGACTCTTTAACCACTCATCTTTAGGGTTTCAATCCTTATTTTCATAATCCACTGCTTTCATGTTCATTTGTAGGAAAAAAAATAATAGGAATTAGCAATCAAATCCACCTTCTGACTTTTATAACCATTTATTGACAAAAACTACCTAAACTTGAGAATTAAGCATATTTTAAGCTTAGAGAGAGTTGATTTTATGAAAAAAAAATAGTCTAAAAATATCTTTTAAGTCACCTCTATCAAATTCCCCCAAACTTAGAACCTTATTTATCCTCAAGCAAAGGTAACTTGGCACTAAAAAATAAGTTATCGACAGTCATATAATAATACAAAAACAAATTCACCCAATCACATTAGAAACTAATCATGTATGATTCTCCTCAAATCAATCTCAGAAAAGAACAATGTTACCTCATCAAGTCTTAGCTATGGTTCTCATAACGTAAATGGAATGAAAATGCACCCAACTTTCAACATAAATGGAATTTTTTAATGACGACTAGAAGTATTATTCCTTACCAAAGAAAGCGTTTTACTCAAGCACTCTAGTCTCGGAATGTATTTTTCTCTCATTTATCACTAACTTGCAACAATTTAACTTTTCTTTTTTTATTTCAATAGCCAAAAACTTCAAAAACATACAACATCACAAGGACTTTTATTAAATTGTATTATGGTTGGGCTAAGAAGAAAAAATAGTTTTTCTAGATAATAAAAACTACTTTAAGCAAAGAGAGCAAATAGATCAGTCAATAAATTCAGAAATTTCTACCCTCATCTACATCAAATCCAAACCAATTATCAACCTTTCCCCCAAACTTATTTATTTGAATATCTGATTTTTTTTTTCTTCTCTCTCTCTCTCTTTCTGGTGAACCACATCCCCTTTTATTTCCTCCTTATACCTACTATGTATTATTTATAATAACTTCCCCCAAGCTTGAATCTTACCAAGGTCATGATCTCCTTGCTATCTCAAATCAAAGTGAAGTACTCAAACAAGGCTTAAAGGGATTCAAAGATGAAGACCAATTTCTTTTTAATGGCTCAAAAAGGATACAAAGGATTTATTCTATCAAAATAGGTTGGCTGTTTGGATCAAGCTAAAATAAAGACAAAAAAAATTTCCTTGATCATATGTAACATGTAAATGAATAATTAGCAAAGAAACTCAACCAAAATCAATTATGAATAATCAATAATAGTACTTACTTGAATTACGCTAAAGCTCAAAATCTCACCTGGTACATAGTTAATACCAAAAGTTGCAACATAATATGGCATAACTATAAATGATGCACTTCCAATCACAAGAACGCAAGAGTAACCACAACTTAAACTAACAAGGGCAACCTATTCAATTATAAGTCTAATGAAAATTAGTATACACAATTTACATTAAAGATTAGTAAACTCCATCCAAGTCATTAATCAATGCATGATAGATTGTTACCTATCCAAGTTCCCAATGATTGCCTCACTCTCTCCTCCATATTAATTGGCCCTAGTCCCCATGCCTCAAAATTTGGCATAAAAATCAATCAAAGAAATCGTCAAAAAAATCAACGTTTGCTCCAAGCGCAAATCATCTTGCACAAAGCATGTGGCATCTTGAGAATCACTACAAGTATTTGTGTTGGGCGCAGATCAGGTCGTTCCGGGTGTGACTGCAACCGAGAGCAATTCTTGGAATTGAGCTAGGCAGTGCAACAATTTTGAGTTGACTTTATTATGCGAAAACGCATAACTAAAAGACAATAAATTATATCAAAACATGAAAAATAAAGAACTCTAGGTTGCCTCCCAAAAAGCGTTTGTTTAACATCCCGAGCCTAACGAAAAGTTCACTCAAGGTGGATGAAACCTTACTTGTAGCATATCTCTAGTGACAAACTTCGTTCTCGTAAAATTTGGACTTTCTACTTTCACGGTTTCATGATCATTGTTCTTCTTGACCACCCACAAGTTTAACCATTTTCCTCTTCATCTCGTAAAGAATCTTCTAATCTTTGAATAATCAAACACAATGGGTGGCCAAGTCTCAACTTAGCTTTCTTCAAATCTAAATCAATGTGCTCCTTGACTTTCTCAACTCTGAATAGAGTTGCCAGATTGTAATCGTCAAGTTCCACAAGCTTCTATTGTGATGACTCATTCTTTTATTTACATGCTTCTGGAATAAAAACATCTAAGATCTTTCTTCAATTTGGTTGAGGTATTCATCTTTTTTTACACCACTGGACAAGATTCTTTTTCAATATCAACTTACAAGCAATCCTTCCTTATGATTGAAGATTTTGAACCTTCTAAGATGTCAAATGTCACCTTGTCTTGTTGTACTCTTACTCTCACTTTTCCCTCATCCACATTAATGATGACTTTAGCAGTCTTAATGAAAGGTCTGTCAAGAATCAGGGGAAAATCTTCGTCCTCTTCCACATCCATGACAACAAAGTCTAATGGAAAAGTTGATTTTTCACCTTAACCAGAACATCTTCCACCACCCAATAAGGGTATTTGATAGATTTGTCAGCCAGCTACAATGTCATCATGGCAGGCCGAGCCTCCAAGTCTCCTATCCTCTTCAACGTAGCTAATAACACTAAGTTGATGCTAGCCCCCAAAATCTAATAGAGCTTTCCTCACAGGTAGATCACCTACGGTCACTAGAATAGTAAAACTTCTTGGACCTTTGGATTTTAAGGGTAATGATTTCTAGATAATGGCACTACAAATAACCTTCAACTCTATGGTCTCTCTTATGTAAATCTCCTAATTTTTGTTGGCACCTCCTTCTATGGTCTCTCTTATGTAAATCTCCTCTTCTTTGTTTACACCTCCTTCTATGGTCTCTGTTACATAAATATCTTCTTCTTTGTTGGAACCTCCTTCATAAACTTTGCATACATCGGTATTTGTTCTAAAGCTTCTGCAAAGGAATGTTAATATGCAACTACTTAATAAACTTGATACACGCTGTTGAACGCGCCCCAAATTAAACTAGGCTAAATTTGCGGTGTAGCTAACCTAGGTCATTCTTCCCAAGGACCGCTCAAAATGTTCTCTTAAAATGCAATAGGAGGATGGTTTAACAAAATATTTAAAAATGGAAATCAAACAAAATAAAGGAATTCTAATACTGAAAAGTCAACCCGGTCTCCCTTTAGTTCTCCCAAAAATCCCTCACTGGTTCCTATGCACAATCCAAATTACATCCGTGGGTTAAATAGACCAGAATCCTTGCATCTAGTTAGCATCCCCACAACACATTTCAATCGGATTATATTAATTCAATTACAGTATTAATCCAACTATTATATCTAATAATCAAATTAAAATAACAAGTAAACATGTGATTACGGAGAGAAATATAAAATGTGAACCAAAAGATTAGCGGAAACGGGAGAACCTTCGGGCACCAGGTTGAACAAAGAACTTAGTCGCTCATCATCATGGTTGGCATCCCAAATAGAAGTAAAACATGAATTGAAAAAAGACGAAAATGCAAACATGGAAGTAAAGAAAATAAACGGAAATGTATTTCCATTTCAAAAACATAAAAATGTAGCTGCCGTCAAAATATGATAACAATGTCTACATTTTCCTCTCTTTACAATTTCTCGAACCCTAAATAAAAAACCCTAACTCATTTCAGTACCTAAGGTGGCCCAACCCATTTCTAGGTTGCCATAATTTGACCCAACATTAACGATTTCCATTCCAAGTTTTGTCCAGATTTCATATGCCAACTTCAAGGCCGATTTTATGCACTTCTCCATCCAAACTTGGTGTTGAGCCCTCCAATAGCATTTGTAGATTTTCCAGTTATATGCGAAACAAGATAAAGATCAAGTTAATCCGAGGTCTATAGCAAATTTTATGGACAAAATGCAAAATGTACTCAAGTTTTGAAAAAATTTCAGAAATTACATTAAATTGGATCAAACTTTTAATTAAAGCCCTTACCCCAATTATAGAAAAAAAATGGTCCAAAACCTATGAATTACTAATTGGTTCATTATTATTGTTATTATTTTGCAATAGGAAAGTGGTTAAAATAAATAAATATTAAATCTCCTTAAATCTAAAATATTATCTTTCTTGAAGGCGCATAAGGATAAGGAAGATTTTTCACAAGTGGGGCTCTAAAATCGTCTCTCCTTTCTTCTTCTTTTTTCTTTTCTTCTTCATTTTCTCTATTTTTTTCTTCTTTTCCTTTGTTTTTCTCCTCCTTTACTATAATCTCACTTTCATCCCCAATTTTTCTCTTATCACTCATCCCAACCTCTCTCTCACTTCTAGTGATAATTGCTTTACACAACTCTTTAGGATTGACTTGTATGTTTGCAAAGAATGATCTCTCTGTTGGGCTACCATTTCTTTTGCCAACTAACCCACCTGAACCTCCAATTCTTAATAGATGACTCTGTATCTTTTTTTTATTCTGGATGGAGAGTTGCATCAATTGTTGCTAGGTATTTTCCAACTTACTCATTCTCTTATATAATAGTGGATATTGTTGACGTCCTTGCTTCATAAATAATTCACTTCTTCAATCTAAGAAACACTAGACATTTGGCAGTAATCACTGGTGGTCACCTCCACAAAAATCACACTTTAGAACTGGTTGAGTTGGAACGATGCAACTTGCATGGCTTGTATCTGTTGAGGTAGCTTAGCCATCTGCTGGTCGAGAACCTCAATTTGCTGGGACAAGAGCTTATGTTTGTCTAAAAGAGAATCTTGATAATTTAACTCTAACCCTCCTCTATTTTGTGCATGTGTCATCCCATATTGACTTCTCATATTAGTAGAATCCATAGACTTAATAGTTGTGATTATTTCCTGTTTAATCTTGAATAAAACCGAGCCACCAAAAGAAGCATAAAAAATCATCTTTGTTTGCGGTTGAAGCACATTACAAAAAAATATGCACTTACATCTCCGTTTCAAAACCATGGTTGAGACATTTTCTCAACAAAGCCTTGAATCTCTCACAGGCTCCACTCAATGGTTCATCAACATGTTGCACAAAAGTAGCTATGGCCACCTTAGCCTCTGTAATCTTTGATGACGGAAAGAAATGGGCTAAAAACATAGTCTCCACTTCCTTCCAACTAGTCAAACTTTGGTGAGGTTGTAATTGAAGCCAAGTCGTAGACTTTCCAATTAAAGAAAATTGAAACAATCTCAAGAACAATGTCTCCTCATCAGTTCCTATGATTCCAACAGAGCAACACAACTCAATAAATATGAATAGATGAATATGTGGATCTTGACGATTAAAACCAGAAAATTGAGATGAGTTGATCAACTGTAAGAGAACAGGCTTCATCTCAACAATCTTTTCATTCATGGTGGGCCTCACAATGCTTGTGAAGTCTCTAGGACTCATGTATGTGATTGAGTCCCCTACAATTCTCCTTTTAATATAATTTTGATCAACCATCTCTTATACAAAAGGGAATTCAAATCTTTTGAGTATCAACTAGAGTAGAAGAAGATTATACCTTGTATACACTAAACTAGAAAAACAAGTCAATCCAAAAAAATTATATATACAAAAACAAAAATAAAAGGAAAAAGGAAAACAAATAAAAAAAATAAACAGAAAAATAAAAGTGAGTCTAAAAGAATTATAAATTCAATATTGCTATATATTGAGCACAAATCCCTACCAAGACACCAATAACTTGTTACCTATTTTTGCTAATGATGTCAAGTGAACCAGTCACAATCATAGCAAGTAATAAATATCTTTTTCTCCACAAGGATTTGTACAATATACTACAACTTTTACAATTATAATAAAATTAGATTCAAGAATAATTCCATGATTTAGGTTGATGTGTAGAAAATAAAATAAAATTTAATATTTATGTTAACAATTGAATTCTAGAAAAGGATTAACTATGAATAATATGAGTAGTCAAGATTAGACTTCACCAATTCTCACTTTCAATCATAAAACCATTTACTTCTTTTCAAACAATAATCAATGTCAACCCACAATTTTGTCCAAACCCTAATTTTTTAAATGAGTGAGCCTAAGTTTATCTATTAATTATCAATTCATTGATCAATAATATAAAAAAAAAAACTTGTAATCGCCACAAGGCTCTTAAGGCAACAAACAAATCTTGCTCTATTCATAGACATAATCTTTCATTTAGTATTTTTAATTTAGTTCCCGATTAAAGAAGATATTTCCCAATACCCAAAGAATCAAAGATTAAGTCACTAGTCAACATAACAGGCAATAACCACATAATTAAAATACTAATGTATTGAAATAGGGCCATACCATGTTGCCTCCTCTAAATATCAAAATTATCATTTACCAATAAACAAAGGAATTCATTATGATAATAGTTTTCTTTTTGAAGAAAAAATATATACTTTTGGCTTATTAAAGTGATGTAAGGAGACATGTTGGGCAAAGTAAGTAGGAAATAATCTTTATTATATTAGTTAACCTTTATGGTTGGATTTAATTATGTTCATAAAGGTTAAAAGTACAAAAGAATGGAAGATAAATCTTTGTGGATGACAACCTTCATATGGTGCAAATCGGCATCAAAGTAAAGGAGCAAGCAGAGGTTGTATCATCACTCATTATATAACTTATATTTTAGAAAATCTAATTGGAAGCAACATAAACAAAAGACCACACCATAGCCTATATATAGAAATCTTTGACCTGTCATGCTTCAAACTTACTTACCCCTACCCTCTAATTTCTTCACAATACAATAAGTTACAATGAATGACAAAATCAGGAACAAAGGTATTTCAACAACAGAATGCAATAATACCTGTCCAAATTAATTAATATGAAACATCACTAAAACTAACGTGACAGTAATACCACTAGTGCACTATGTGTTTGGAGACCCATATCTTTCTTTGGTTCAACTCACACAATGCAATTACATAAGCAATGAAGACAAAATTGACTATTTACACATGACACAATTGACATTATATTTAGTCATGGAATGGTTGTATATACAAACTGCCAATTTTTGAATATATATGAACATACAAAACATGGATAACTTCCATCAAATCGTGCCTGGATGTATGATAGGTGTTATAGAGGAAGAGATGTATTGAAAGACTCATTTATATAGAGTGTTAAAGACTTTATAACAAAAGCTTGAGGACAAGACTGTTATCAAATGGACAGGGGAATTTGATGTCCTTGTAGTACGTGTGATTGTACAAGGATTTTGGATGATAGAGTTGTCAAGGTTCACCTATACACATATGGATTCAAGCTTAATTAATGAATTTGGACTGATCATGGTGAACACATTGTAGAAGATGATTTATTCTCTGCTTCTTGTTCTTCCCATATTTCTTCTTGGGAGCTTTTTCTTTATGTGTTTGTTCAGACACTCCATCTTTATAGGACCTTGTTTTCCACAACCAAAGCAAGTAAAGTTAGACGAGTTGTCAACCTTTTTATTATTATACCCCTTTGATGGTTGACTCTTGTCCTTTCCCTTTTACTTTAAGAATTTGCTGAATTTCTGGGTCAACAATGTTAGGGTTTTGATCTCACTACAACTGCTGGAACACTCATCATTGATATCTTCTTTGTGACCTGTAGACTTGAGCACTATCCCCTTTTGCTTTCTCTCACCATGTTTTTGCTCATTCAGTTAGTTCAGTTCTAACTCATGTTCTCTGAGCTTCCCAAATAATGTTGCAGTAGTCAAGGTGGTAAGGTCTCTTGTTTTTGAAATGGCTTTGACCTTCGGTTACCAGCTTCTTCCAAGCACTTTAGAATCTTTATATTTAGCTCTTCCTTATCAAACACCTTTCCCAGACCTATCAGATGGTTTACGATGTGAGTGAAACACTTTTGAACATCCGCAATCGTCTCCCCTACCTTCATACTAAATAACTCATACTTTTATATTAACACATGCTTCCTTGATCTTTTGACGTTGCTTGTCCCTTCATGCGTAACTTCTAAGGTCTCCCATATTTCTTTTGCAAAAGCACATTGTGATACCCTAAAAAATTCGTCAAGATTAAGATATGAGGTTATTATATTCTTTGCAATAGAATCATATTGAGCTTTCTTTCTCTCACTGTCAGTCAAATCACACCAAGGTTTATCAATATATTGTCCATCAACCAAACTTGAGGCACAAAAGGTCCATTCACAATAGCATCCCATACACCTCGATCAATCGATTCAATAAAAATTCTCATTCTAACTTTCTAGAATTGATAGTTCAATCCACAAAACATAGGTGGCCTATTGATTGAGGCACCCTCAGCAAACGGAAGTTTGTTTTCAGCCATTTTGGATCAACTTAAGTAACTTTCAAGAATCCGCTCTAGATACCAGTTGTTGAAAAACATGTTGGCCGAAGTTCAAGAGGGGTGAACTGAACTATTAATCCTTTTTAAAATCAAGAAAGTAAAATCAATATTTTTATGAAACAATGATCACAATACAAAGTATGCACAAAAAATCAAATTAAAATTGCAAAACAGTAAGTTAAAATGCAATAAGAATGTACAACCAGTAAAAACAGTTAGCCAAAATGCCAAAACAGTTGAGTGAATTTTCTTTCCAACACTTAGAAAATTTTTTGCAACTTCAGCAGAAAAACAGTTAGCTGAAATCAGATTTTAACCAATTCCTTAAACAGATGTAGTTTTCCAATTTGAAAATAGTAAACACTATGTACATGTCTTTCACAAAATAGCTTTATGTAGTGGCAGTTGAAGAAAGCAAAGGTCAATGATTTTACACACAAAAAAAAATAGTTGGTTAATGTTGTAAAACAACTGGTTAAGAGTTTTAAAGCAAGGTTGCGAAAAAAAGGTTGGCAATGTAGTTGTCAAAACAGAACCAATTTCAAATCAGTGTGCAGAAATGACTATGCCAAGTTATCCAAAACCAGTCTGATTAAAGAAGAACAAAAGGAGGTTTATTAGTTTTGTTAAAATATGGAAAGCCAAAGAACAAGTATTGAAAACAATTTGATGCAATTTATCAAGTTAACAACAATTATGCAAATTGTTATGCAATTAACAGTAAAACCAACACCTTTGTTCAAGAAATTAAGATTGAATTTAAATGATAAAACCAAGTATTTAATCAAGAACCCAATACAAGATCAATAGATCAAAGTTTCCAGGAAAACAGTTGATTAAAAACTTGATTTAGTTAACTATTTTTGTTGCCAAAGTTGTGTTTTAGTTGTTATCCAGAAAAATAGTCGATTATTTTGAGAATTTAACAAGCTATTTATACTAGAAAAATGTGAAGTTAATGTGATGTGCAAATGAATATAGAGCAAGAAACGAAGATCACATAACAATTTTTATACTGGTCACTCTTCCTAAAGAGTTACATCCAGTCCTTTGCACAACAATGCAAAGAATTCACTACAATCAACAAGTTTACATACACATACACAATAAAGACTCAATCTTGAACCCTACAAGATTAATTCTACCTTATGTAGAATCCTACTACAGTGTATTACGCAAACTTACAACAAAAATGAAATTCCAATCAATTACAACACAACCTATACTTAAATACCCTATTAAAGTATAGATCTACCAAAGAACATGTAATTTTCTAATTGTAGCACTTAATATCACAACACAACAACCTAAAACCAATCTCACTACAGAAGGATCCACTTATCTTGATGAGAACTAGTTGTTGGTTACACCCCCAATCAATTGCAAGCAAATATCCCCTTCAAGAATGAGAATCCATGGCCATCTTGAGTGAATTTTGATCAACCTCTCTAATCTTTGAAGGAAAATCTCCAAGAACTCTCAACTGATGCTTAGAAATGTTTTCCAAACTTTTCATAATGAATTTCGTGCCAAAAAAGCGCAGCACGCATTGCTTTATAGCATAGGTCAGCACTGTTAAGTGAAAACAATCGATTGTTTTTGAAACACAATTCAATGTTTTTCCTTCAGCACAAAAATAGCGAACTTTTTTTTAGAAATAGTTTATTGTTTTTGTTTTGCATCACCTTTTCTCTTAAAATGATTTTCGAAAATCATTTTTCACTTGAGTATCATCAAGAACATTGCAAGCAAATGATTGAATGACACAAACAAATGCAAATATGAGTTAAAGACACTCTACACTACCCCAACCAAGGTACCAATTCACTCTTCATCATCCAAGCCAAGTCTTCATGGAATTTCTTCATCAAATCTTCATTCCAAGGGTGTCTTCATCAACTCTAGCAAAGCCAAATTCAATCAATTAAAATTTTTAACTATAATAGATTTTCAAGATTAACAACGATCAATCTTAGAGACTTCTATTTGTAATGAAGAAAGATTGAAAAAGGTTTCTATCCAGGAAAGCAAAAAATTAAAACTTGAAAACAGTTGATTAAAATTTTCCAGAAAATTAATTTAACAGTTTTGGCACAGTAATGAAGAAAAACAATGACTTATCCAATGGTTTTAGTTGATTACAAACTTATGTTATAACTAAAACTGATTTATCGACCAAGAGTTATGTCAAAGATCAATATCACAAGTAGTCCAAAAATAACAATTAATTAAATTTCAATTTCAGTCGACTATTTTTATTACCAAAACCAAATCTTGAGTGCTGCCCAGAACATCAATCGGCTATTTCTCAATTTTAATAGGCTATTTATACCAGAAAACCAATTTTGCAAAGGTTCCACTAAAAATCACAAGTTTACAATCAAGTACACAACAAAGACTTAATCTTGAACCGTACAAGATTGATTTAACCCTTGTGCAGAACCCTACTGCAATGTACAAGGTAAACTCAATCCAAAATGAAATTACAATACAAGACAACACCAATTACACTTAAACACCGTATCTAAGTGTAAAACAACAACAAAATTGGATAAAAAATGAATTACAACTAGAACAAGCACAATTACAACAACTAAAATTACTCAAGACAATAAAAAAATTTGATTTTGTGAATTTTCACAATCTGTCCAGTAAAAATTTTATACTCATTCATTCTTTTCATGAGCTACATCCATTTTCTTTACCATACTAGCAAAGATTCCACTAATCAATCAAAGATTACAAGGAAACACAAGTTCAAGACCCAATCTTGCACCCTATAAGATTGCTCAAGACACCCTATGCAACACCCCACTGCACAACTATAAAATTCACTGCAGATCCCACCTACAAACACTATCCAGATGAAACACCAACACCAATTACACGTAGAAACCCTATCTAGATGAATTACAACACACACCATAGAGGAAAATAAATTACAAATCAATTATCACATCAAAACAGACCTACAACCTATCAAGAAAGATAAGAACTACTTCCCTGAAGACCAAGGCTGCTATATTGATGCTTCAATCACTCAAAGGCACACAAGAATAGCTCCAAGATTCAGAATCAAGGTCGATCTTTTGAAACCATTGAAAAACCTCTTCACCAACAAGTTCTCTTGCTCACCTCGTGCTCTCTCAGTTGTAAAACTCAAGTATTTTAGAAGTTGCAGAACTTGTTCTTTTATAACAGATCTACACTTAAGTAAAATCAATCAGTTATTTTTCAATTCAATCGATTGATTTTACTGAAGTGCAATTTAATCAATTGATTCTGGAAAATAGTCAATTGTCTTATGTACAATATTAAAGATTTTCATTAAAACTTATTTTTCAAAACAAGTTTATACTTGATTCATCGAAGTTCTTGCATACTTTTAACATGATGAAAGCAAGCATACAACACACTAATTCTAAGACTCAAATGAAACCCAAAAAAATCTTCAAACTTGAATTGATTCATGAAATCTTCAAGCATGGATTCCTGCCAACAAACCCTACTACACCCCTTCAAAATCAACCTAAACCAGTGCAGAACCCTATTGCATCCCTAAAAGAGTAAACCCTATACACTTTTAGACCCAAAACACCTTTAATCAATTGAAAAATTGAACACAAAACACAGTACTACAATTACAACTCAAAACCAGTAGAAAATAATGAATTGCAACAACTTCCCTAAATGCTTAAAATATATAAACCAATACAGAACAATCATAATCAAGGATGAGCTCCAAGAATCTCTTTCTTGGTTCATCTTGAATCAAAAACTCTTTGGTAATCAAACACTATTTTTCACGCTTTCTGTTTTCAAAGTTCACAAATTTGTCTCACTATTTTTTTTTTCTGTCTGTGAGAATGTTTTTGAAAGCCCTATATATAAGATTTCAAAACAATTTTAAGATCTATTACAGTCAATTGAAAAATGGATTAAAATTGATTGATTTCCTATTGATAGAATTTTTTGAGCTTGTTGTTTATTTAAAACCATTTGTTGAAGACATTATTAAAGTATTTTGACTTAAATAACTTTAGTCCACGTTTAGTTTTATATTTTGAACACATTAAGGATTTTTAGAGCTCATACCAAAGACATATGATGCATGCACATGATTTAGACAACATACATTCACACTAAACCTAAGACATCTTCAAGTCTTCTTTGTCTTCTTCGCTTGAGTTTTGCTTCATCAAATACAAAGACATCAACAATATTAACATATATTACTTCATAAGTACTTGAATTTGTGTTTTAATGACATGAACCATTCAACCACAATAAAACTTTTTGTTTTTTTTTTTTTGCTTTTTTTGTTTGTTTTCTTCTTCTTCTTCTTTTTTTTTTTTTTTTTT
>Ga0209700_102225_pt1:0-20000 | contig 39729 bp, 14 predicted proteins | sample SiratroredBW_FD_187528 | JGI IMG/M metagenome (GOLD analysis project Ga0209700, IMG submission 187528) | Root nodule microbial communities of legume samples collected from California, USA - Siratro red BW (SPAdes) (version 2) | ecosystem: Host-associated > Plants > Roots > Nodule | place...
CATTTCTAGATCCTAGACTCAAGTCTTCAAACTTCAAGAAATCTTCATCCATCCTTCACATGATCTAGAGCATCTTCACTTGGTTGAATTCATCAAATCACTGCAGCAGTCCACTGGTGCTAACAATTATGAAATAAAATTGGATGAATATAGGTGAGAGAAAAAAAGAAAGAAGAAAAGATTTTGTATATCTATATATTATTAAAAGCAAGTGTTTCACAATGAAAACAAATCCGATGAATAAAATTGATCCTATATATAGATTTTTATTAAAAACTATCATTACAAGTGTTCATATTTACTTAATAATGTGTATGTTAGTGAAAGAAAAAAAATAATTTTGATAATATTCTCATATATTATCATAAGCAACTTATTTTTATTAAATGAAAAGTAAATAACAAAGAAAAACTCATCACACCTTAACTCGTTAGAGGGTAAGAAAGGAAATTAAATTCTAACACAAACGTAAATGACAATAGAAAAAGGAATTTTTTGAATTTTACTTTCTTGAATGTATGTTTTTTTCAATGTATGTTGAGGACTTATCAACTCAAAATCAGAAAGGGGACATTGAAGAGATTATATTAATGGTTATAATGCTCTTCACATGGATTTCAAAGATATTTCTCTACCAATGCATGTAAGAGATGTTTAATCGGAGATAGATGCTTTCATTCTTTGAACTTGTTAAATGTATGGCCCTTGTACAGCTGCAAGCACATGCTTAACTTGTTATGTTTTCATCATGAGAAACTATCAAGCAATGTGCTCCACTGATAAAGTTTGTCAAAGGAAGGAGGATAAAGAACGAAAACAAAAAGATAGAGTTAGTATTTCAATCCATCACTCTTTTTGCTTCTCCGTGGAACATGTGAATCTATGTTTAGTATTCGGGCAACAGGTATCAAACACGCGCTTAAATCTATAACCTAACTTCACTATCTGACAAAGTTTTAGATAAAAATTTAGAGAAGTGCATCCAAAGAAACCATAATTATGTTCTAGGTTCCAAGCAATACAAAAATGTGAACACATATACTATATTTAGAATGGTGAATATTTTTGTACTTTAAATAAAAAAATAAGTTTGAACTTATACTATACATTGAACTCTTCAATCCATTTGCAAGTTAATATTTTTGTAATTTAAATAGAAAAATAGTACAGTAAGCAAATCTTATCCTAAGCTTGTGGAGACATAGAAAAAAAGTACACATAAGTTTCGTTTAAGCTTTGTTTGGGTGGAAGGTGGATTTGAAAAAATAAATTTAAAGAAATTTGAGTAAATTGTGTGTGAATGATAAGGTTGTTTGGATTAATGAATAGATGATAAGATTTAAAGAGATTTAAAAAGAATGTTTATCAAAGTTTGAGAATGATTTGATAGATATTATAGATTTTTTTTATTGATATATTTGTGAAATTATTAATTTCTGATTTCATATTTTTAAATCTCTTCACTCATGAGTAGGATTTCATCTTACAAATCTTTTAAAATCCATCTTCTTAAATTAATCTAACCAAACAGATTTTATTTATAACAATCCATCTCCTGAAATATATCCACACAAATTAATTCAACCAAATATAATGTTAAAATCCAACAATATCGACGACATTTTAGAAACCTTAATGGTCAGGGAAATGGGAGTCCACGCTTCTTTTTCTTCATGTCTCAGTAGCTGTCACAATCTAACAGTTCAGCCCTGCACAATTACATTATGTAGTGTAAGTTGTTCCGTCGTTTTCGTGTAATTTATGTCAGAGACAACTCACTCTTTATCATCAACAATTTCAAGCTATTCTCTGCCACTAATTGCAGATAGGTAGGTGCTGGAATATCATCTATTTTCCTCCTTCCTAACAATGGTATCTTTGTTACCTCTCTTCATTTCAAATGGAAAATTTATCTCCTCTTAATTCACTAATTTTCAATTGCCATGAATTATTCAAACAAATCTAAATGTGGCTGAAATCAAACCAGAAACAGTTATCCTACATTCCCCCTCCTCTCGTTTTCGTGTTTAAAGTCAAAACTGTTAACTTCAAACAATCTCTCACGCAGTTTTGTTGAGGTGACTTTACATCTAACACTACTAGTGAAAAACATTCATTTCTTCCACGAAAGAGAGAATGCTCTCTTCTGATTAGAAACACCAGGTAAAGGAATTGACTCGTTGGTATCGACTTCTTATAGTTAAAATATTTCTTTAAACTTGATTAAAATACATTTTGTAATCAAAAGTCTCCTTAAATTTGATTGAGAATATCCTAAAAGGTTAAGGATGTAAGTAAATAGTAAAACAACAACGGCCTTATCTATGAGGTGTCTCTCTATGTATAAAAACAGTATTAATCACTTTAATTAACCAAATTTTCCATTAATACAGGATTAGACAGATTTATTTCTTGAATTATATAATGAACTCAGTTTAACCTATAAAAGAACTTGGTGTACAATGAAGTTTGTCAAATAATAATCTTAAACTAATTTCGAATAAGAGATTTTAGTTTATACTAAATTCTTCAAAGTGATATTCTTTTTTAAAATCAAAGAATATTGGTCAATGACCAGTTCATAGTTATAATTATTGAGTTATTAGAACTAGAATAACAAGAAAAATAAGAAAATCTAAATGAGTTGGTTAAACTTGTGTTCAATTCCTACTAATTAAAATAAAAAAGTTATTTTTTAGGTACGTGCGTGTGTTTATTAATTTATTTAAGCATGAAAGCTTATTTACATTATTCTTTTATTTAAAATGTGGGATAATATTAAAAATATTAATAATTTCATCTTTAACAATAATTTATTTCATTGAATCACCAATTCACTTTAAAAAATATTTATTGTTATAAGAGAGATATAAACAAATATTAACATAAATCATATCACAGACAATAAACATTTAAAATACGGGTGTCATACAATTTCTTAACTAATTCACATAATTAATATCATTATATATTTTTTTCTTATTTTTCTTTCCTTATAATTTTTTATTGAGAAATTTATTCAATAATAAAATAAAATTAAAATTTTATTACAGAATTATTGCATTCAATGTGTTTTTACAGTATTGTGGTAATAGTTATTTTTAAATCTAATTTTAAAATTTTTAATTTAAATAGGAAAATGCTATTATGATAAATTATACGGAAAATTGGTAAAAGATTTATTAATGTTCTTAAAAGCATCAAACAGAAAGACTATATTTGACAAAAGTAGTTAAAAATTAGATGAAAAATAAAAATTAGCCAGAAAGTTATTTAATTACTTAAAAAAAATTATAAGTGTAATATGTTAGAGCAATTAATAAGTATAAAACGACATAAAGGAACATTTGCATATGATAATTTTATACAATATTTAAGTTAATTCTATTAATAAATGTATTTTTAATATAATTTTTTAACTAATTTAATTTTTTAAATTTATCTGTAGATCAGATATTTTAAATTTGTTCACATTGCTGTATATTTTTAATGATATTGTAAAGAAAACAAAAATAAACTCAATTAATATTTTAAAGATAAAAATAAGAAATTAACATGCTCAAAAAATAGGTTTTGTTGAAGTACCATTTATAGCAAAATGTAGAAACTATTCCATTTTTTTATAATAATTGTTATCTAAAGTTTTTCACATAAGAACAAAATGTTACATGTTGAAATAAATTCACTAAAATACTTTACCTTTCAATAAATATATGATTTTTTATTTATTGTAAAAACAAACAGAAAAGAAATCATTTAAGATAATGAATACAAAGTAATCATACTTGATTAAAAACTAAGATCACAGATCAATAAAAAACAAGTCTATTTATAAGAATGGTGTCATGAGAAGAAATGACAAAACTCTTTTCCTTCTCTTTCCTCATTTCTCAGTTTCCAATTTAACAATAATGTTACCCTTTCTAGTTAATCAACTACTTCATAAATTTCAAATGATTATGAAGTCTAATTTTGAATTAAATTACAATAGTGAGTGAGTGTGGTTTCATGGAGTGCAGCTGGTTTTACCAAAAATAGTTTTTGTGCAGCTTTTACAAATGGTTTTCTCAATCTCATCTTCATACTTCAAAGGAAAGGTCCCACCCTCCATATTCGAATGACATATTCTAGAACACATGAGATCTTCACATGTCAAACATGATACCTTAACATACGCCTTAAAATCATCAATTTATATCTAATTATTTTGTTTTCCATTAAGTTTTACATAACAAACTATTAAAATTGTGTTAAGTAAAGATGAATATTTCTGTAAAGACTTATTACCTTTCAAAGCTTCCACAGAACACTTGCTTAAAAATATTAACAGAGTTAATTATACTAGTGTCAATGATGGATTGTTAAGTGTTACAATTGTATACCCTAATCCATTGGTAATGTGGGACATTTTCTTTTGCTAGATGAAGAAACTAGAAAATAAATGAATAAACTAAGTGGTAAAAAAAATTAGACATCTTCACAACTCACAATGAAAAGTGAGATTCAACATCAAATTAAGATCATACTATTTATGTTGATTATTGGTGGTAGTACTTTTTTTATGCCTGTTAAACTGCAGTAGAAATATTAAAATAGAATATGTGGTATAAAGGATATTTGGTATTCTAAAATATCAGTTTACACCTTACAAGTTTTGATTGAACAGTACATATCCCGAGTGAGTTTCTCCAATCTAAGCTACAGTGCAACTTCAGTTCCGTAAGAGTGTGTGTTCGTTTAAGGAAGCCACAGATAACCACGTGTTTCATTCACAGACACTAAAAATCCTCCTCGGAAGAATCTCGATGAAATGAAGCCAGTAAAATTGGTGTGCAGAAAAGAGCATTTACCAATTTGCCACTTTAGAAGACGACACTGTCATGCTCTCCAAGAGCCATACACTCACACAGGTGTCATGCAATGCACATGTATGACACATAATTGAAATGATTAGAAAGAGCTGGAGAGTGATGAGAATTGGGTCCCTCAGCTTTTGATATTTACCAAGAGGTAACAAACTCACTCTTCCTAACCTGTCACACCCAAGTAGTAGGCATAAGAAACTTGGATATGCATTATTTGGGGGTCTTGTAGCCATAAATTGAGATAAGAATGAGGAGGTAAAGAGGGTTGGTTCATGGCTGGTAGGTTACCTGGAGTTGGTCTGCTTGCAAGGAAGAGAGCAGAGAGCCACCATAGACATGAAAATCGGCACAACAACTATTACCTAAAGGAATCACTTGACCCACCTTGGATTCCAATCACTGTCTTAGATGAAACTGCTCTCAAGGCCAGGCAGAGGCTTCACCAGAAGCTTGGACACTTCTTTTCCTCGTACAGGTATATCATACATATTTTTCCCAGTTCTTGCAAGAGTTTCCGCATTTGTTAATACTTTTCATTTTTTTGCCAGTTCCTCAAGTTCACACATGCCTAATTAAGGAATTTTCTTTTTCCTCTTCCAAGTGAAGGGTATCTGGATTCGGAGATTCATATGATTTTTTAGTTAGATTCGATGCGGTTCCTTGCAATCAACTCTATCTGACAAACTACTAGATTTAATGATTCCTTTTGCTCTATAGCTATTCTATTCTATCTGAATAGAATATTAATATTTAGATGCACCCACGTGATGTCCTTATGAAACTCACTCAAGAGAATCTTAGACTTGTGAAGATCAATTTTACAATTGAAGACATTTTTATTTTAAGAGAAAATTTCCTACATATGATTGAATAGGTTATAAAGTTAATTTTAATCGTGGATTACTAGTTGAGAGGTTTATTATGTCAGATTTGCTTCCTGAATAATATAAAACACTTTTTATTAATAGGTGCATGATATTACAGGTCAGGTGAGAATCCAAGAAAAAAGGGAGGAAGAGTGAGGGAAAGCAGTAACCAGAAGAAGGATGGAGGATTAGGTCGGAAGTTATTAGAGAGTTCATGGTTATTGCGTGGAAACAAGAGTAAGGAAGAGAGAAAAGTGTGTGCTGTTTGCCTTGAGGATTTGGGGGAAGAGCAACATGTTATGAACCTTTCATGCTCACACAAGTATCATTCTGCATGTCTTCTTCCCTGGCTTGCAACCCATCCACACTGTCCTTATTGTAGAACTCCAGTCCTCTGATCTCACACAGTAATAATTGATGAGGGTCAAGACAAAATTTGAATAACTTTTTATTACTTATTCTATAGAATATTTGCTTTGTGTTGTAATGAAATTATTTAGTCAGTGCTCCAAAATATAGACCATCTCTTTCAATCCTCCATAAATTAAATATTACATTAAAATTAATAAATATAGAAGACAATATTTCTAAGAAATATTATGCTACATCATTATGGGTTTTACTAAATTTAAATTAAAATAAAAGAAATATTAAAACATGTCATTCACAAATTATTTAACTTAATATATTCCCATTTCAATCCTAATATCTTATTTAAATAATATATATTTTAGTAATTAATTATTTTTTGAAACATGTAGTTTTCCATCTGAGTTATTTTCATTTAACTCTTCTTTTAACTCTTTGTTTTAAAAATAAAATAAAGTAAAACACAACCTGTATAAATAAGAGTTTAAGAAAGTAGCAGTTAAACCAATTGGAAAAAATCTCTTTATTATTTGTTACGTATATTTATATTTATATATATATAGAGAGAGAGGGATTATAGATAAACTTATCTATTAAAGAAATTAAAAATAATCCTTTCTATAAAATAAAATTGACCAGTATTTTCTTTTAACAAACATTATTAATAACAAACAATATTAATATAAAATACAAAATATATTTCCCTTTAAACCATTTTTCTTCATTAATTAGTAAATACTTTACTTATTTCTTTAATCTCTAAAAACACGTTTACACTCTTGATTTTTACTTTAAATTTACATTACTGCTATTTTAGTTTGTGAATTTTCTTAACTAATATTTAACCAATAGAAATGAAACACTGATGCTCAATCTTTCAGTCTTGTATAAGTATACTTTCTTTAATTATTATTATTGAGATGTTAATTATTATTATCTTATGCTTTTTTATATGTATGTTAATCATGGACAATTAAATATATAAAAAAACTATTTAGAGATTAATTTTTAACTAAAAATAAATTATTATTAATTGCGATCAAAATAATCAACAAACTAAATTTTGATTAATAATTATAAAATAAAAAATAAAAATAATAATTGAATTTAATGACTAATCAAGTAAGGATAATTGATATCTAATATTAAGAGTCACTTATATAATTAGATTTTAAACTAACTTAATTAAATATTAATTTAAAATGTAATGATATAGAAGTGGCTAAAACTTAGGTAGATAATGTTAGACACTAGTGATATTGATATAATTGGTCACTTAATTCAATCTTTTACTTTTATTTTATAGTTATTTAATAGTAAAAAATTAATTTAGTAATTATTTTGATTATAATTAACAATTATTTTATTTATTATTAGCTAAGAAGAGGTACAAAATGAAAAGGATGTATTAACAATTCAAAGTGCTAAGAAAAGGTAATTCTCTTTATGAAAATATGTACTAACCTTTTGTTTGTTTCAGGGTTCCGGACTGTTTAAGAGGAATAAAAGACGGAAAACTCAACTATTTGGTTTTAAATTTTTATGCTGATTTGCAACAATAATGAAAAAGTGTGAGAAAGAGAAAAAAGGACTTGTGGTGTATTACAAAAAAGAGAACTGGAAGTTATGCTGATAACAACTCAAAAGACGTTTTTAACATTATTGCATATGAAACTATAGTGTCCTCTACTGAGCAAAGTATACCCATGCGTGCATGCACAAGAATTGTTGAATTCCTTTGTCACAAATATTTGTTTAAAGCATTGATAGAGGAATATTTGATCTACTGGTAAGGAGTGGCTCAAGGTACAAGCAGGTAAAACAACTGCTCAAGGTTTAAGCAGGTAAAACAACCGCTTTAGGTCTCAAGGCTTCAAAGCCCTTAAAAAAATTTAATATGTTTTAGGCTTCAAAGGTTTCAAAAAAATTTAATACTCATATATTATTATAAAATAAAAAATATTTAATTTTAAAATTACACTAACAAAATTTTAATTAAAAATTTAAATACTTTAATTGACTTTTAAGTTTATATTGGTGATATAAATATTATTTAAATTTATATTGATATTATGAATATTATTTAAAATGAATAATATTCTTGAAAATTTCTTATAATAAATTAATAATATTTAAAAAAAAATTGAACAGTCAAGAAATCTTACATATCAAAACTTTTCTCCTTCTTTCTTCACTTCACTTATCTCCTTACTTCCTCTGTCTCTTTGTTCCTTCCATAATATTATTTCAACTTGTTTTCAATGTATTTATGCATGTGTCTTTACTTAGAGACTTTGAGCAGTAGACTGATTGAGGAAGAGTTTGTGTTCACTTTTACTCTTTTTGAATACATCAATATTAGGTAAAAATAATATGAGATTAATCAATTGATCCCAATATTTTTTATTTTTCATTATTGTTTAATTAATCTTAAAATAATTTGTGCAAAATCAAGGAAGAGAATTTAGAAGTTACAAAAAACATACCAAAGGACAGGATCGAAAGATAATATCATAATAGGAGACTTGAGACTCTACAATCAAGTTTATTGTCTTTGACAATCAGGTTTTATGTTTTTATCTTAAACTTATTTTATATACTTATAAATTATATTCAGTGTGATATATATTATAATTTTTAATTTTATATGAAAATATACAAATATGGCAACTAAAAAATTTGAATCGGGTTATTCAAAACCTAAGAAAAAAAAGAGTTTAACTTTTTGTTGAATCACAAAAAGGGGTTATGATTAAATTTATAAAAATAAACAAAAATAATAAATTAGAAAATACATGTGAGCCTTATTTGAATGAAGAACATAACAATATAAATTTAGGTGAAGATAACAATATAGGTGAAGACAATAATAATGTAGTCAACGAATATAATAATTTTGATTCTCAAACTTATGATCATAGTAATTCTAATTCACAAACTCAGGATAAGAAGAATGAAATTGCAAGACAAAATGATTCTAATATTAAAAATATATACTATCCAAGTCAATAGGGAGATATATTTTTGATTTTTTATTTAGTATTAAAAATGTAAAGTTATTGGGTTGTGTACTTTTGAAAGAAAAATGCTTAAACATTGAAAAGTATTTGAAATATAATAATTTATTGGATCTTCATGGCTTCGATTTATGTTTAGAATTAAATATCTTAAAAGAGATTATAGGATTAGAAAATGATAAACTAATTGACATTCTTAATTATATAAAAAGAATAAATTCTTTTCCAAATGCATATATAGCATATAAAATAATGTTAACAATTCCAGTATCAGTTGCTTTAGAAAGAAGTTTTTCAAAACTTAAACTAATAAAATAAAATCTTATTTAAGATCAATAATGTCTCAATAAATTAGCTTTATTGTCCATTGGAAAAGATTGTTTAAATGAAATTAATTTTGATAATTTAATAAATAATTTTGCATCACAAACAGCTCAAAAAATAAATTTTAGATAAAAATTTTATAATTTTAATTATTTTGTTAATTTAAAAAAACCTCATGTTTTTATTCGCTTTAGGCCTCTTAAAGCCTTAAGCCGCCACTGGTGGTGGGGTTCTTTTTTAACAGCAAAAAGAGGCATGTTGGCCTACAGTTCTCATTGTGTGTTGCATTTTCTTCTTAGTCTTTCTTGTTATTGAGCTCATTTGAGTATTTTGTGAAGTTGTGCTGACTTATTATGTTGTGGTAGAACTTTATGGGGGGTGATGATTGAAGTGCAAGATGAATGAGGTTAGTGGTCAGTGAAAAGAAGGTAACATAATCAATTATGACAAATCTTTATAATTAATTATAAGTGTATTTTGACAAAGATAAGATTATTATTCACTTGCCATAATGAATTATGTATAAAATTTTAAACACAATCAATTATCTTGTTTTAATAATCAATTATGGGCGTGTATTTTTCTAGCATATAAGAGGTACAGGGTTTACTAAAGAATAATGAAATCATAAATAATAATTATAATAATAATCAAAATAAATTTATATAATTAACAATAATAATTTAATTTTAAATTTAAGATAATTGATAATCTTATAATTCTATTAATAAAAAAATAATTCATTAATCACACCCAACAAAATAATTATATTTTATTTTTAATTATTTTTAATCACAAGGATAAATTTGTAATCTTACAATTTTATTAATTAAAAAATTCATATTTCTCACAAACTTTTTACTCAAATCTCTTCATCTTTCTCTTAATCCAAACAACTTGACTTTCTACACACTTTCATCTCAAGTTCATTCAAATTCAATCTCTCAACCTATGAAAACATAAAAGTCAGTGTTTTTAAATAAAATAAAATTAACTTTTTTCATGTAAAGATTATGCAAAGAGATCGATTGGTAGGTATATTTTATCTGGTATAGTTTTTTTTAATCTTTTTGACCCATTAATTCTCACATTTAATGTTAAAATAATAAATAAAGAATCATTAATTAATAATATTAAGATGTATTTAGTCAGGAAAGAAATAACATTTCTATACACATATTGCAAGATATATAAACAATATACGTTCCATTTTTATACATACCCTTTATTTATTAAATATATATATATATATATATATATATATATATATATATATATATATATATATATATATATATTTAATAATTGAAGTTGTTATTACAAGTGTATTTTTATAAACAGATCATCGTCTTGGCTTGTGGCTCATTAGAAAGAAATTTCATGAAAATTTATCTCATATTTTAAAAGGTATATTTTCAAATGTGACCTTAAAAGATGCATGTTATACTTACCTAGTACTTAATATTTGAAGACGAATAGAATCATTTAACAGTTGAGTATAATTTGGAAGGACACAATAACTTCAATAGCTATATAGCATTGCATAATCATGGATACCTACAATAAAGGTTTTTTTAGATGAACTACTTTATGAGAAGTAAAAAGTATTAATTCTTTCTTTTATTCTTTTGTACATACAAGAACAACCCTCCAACTCTTTTATTTTTTTACATACAAGAACAACCATCCAACTCTTTTATTTTTTTTTTACATACAAGAACAACCTTCCAAGAATTTGTTGGTGAATTTTGGAAAGGTTGTTAATAGCCAGTTGGAGGTAGAAAGAATAGGAGATTATGAATCTAGACACAAATATTTTGATTATTATGTTCATATTTGAGCATCATGCTCCATCTATTTATACAAAAAAATGTTTTTGGAAAAATTTAATATGAGCTTGGGAAGATCAACTAATTTACAAAGAAAAAGATAAAGAGAGATAGTTCTACCATACATCTACCAATTGTTTTGTTTTGTTGTTAATTATTATGATATTTGAGATAGGTTTATTGTTTATATAAATTTGAACTCAAAGATTGTTAAATGTAATTATAAGCTTTATGAGTTTATGAGAAAAATTTGCAGTCAAATATTGATGACTTTTTGGAGTAAAAGTTATTGTTGAAATTTCCAGCATTTGTTTTGCAACATTTGATTAAGGATGCCAACAAAGATTTTGAAGACATTTATATTGAAAATAGATCATCTACTACACTTAGAAATTTAAGAAGAATGCATACAGAAATAAGAGAAGTGGACTTTAAGCCTAACTCAACCATACAAAACCGACTTGTAAGGTGAGATTTACACGAACTTATATACTATTGAAATATCTTATCTCTAGTCGATGTGAAATTTTCAACACACCTTCCTCATGCCAAGATTATACAACTCGTGCGTGGAACTATATATATATTTAAGAGTAACCCAATAGCGTCCCGATAGTAGGTGACACGATAGGCCCAACAAGTTTAATAAGATAGGTTTTGATACCAAGAAGTGAATTTAAGCCGAACTTAACCATAAAACCGGCTTGTAAGGTGAGATTCACACCTACTTATATATTATTGAAATGTCTTATCAACGTGAAATCTCCAACAAACATATTAGTTGATATCCCTAAACCCTAAACTCTAAACCCTACATCTCCAACAAACTTGTCTCTTTTAAAGTCAAATATCTCAAATTAACATTTTCAATTAGAACAAGTATATTAATTTTTGAAATATATCATAAACAAGAAAAAAGAATAGAGATAAAATTACTTGAAATAATAAATTTAAGAATAGACTTGAAATTTCACCCAATAAGTCGTATGTAACAAAAAAAAAACTTATCAGGCATGTGGAAAACATGTTCACAACAATAGAACTTAAAAGAAAAAAAAAAATTATTTAAGTTTTTTTTTTATATTTGTAACTTTTATTAGCACTTACCTACTTTACCTAACTAATATGTAGAGAAAAGATTATTTTTTTTTCATGAAATATATGTGATTTATTTATGAATGAAAAAATATGAATACCATAACAAAAAAAGCAACTACAAAGTTAGAGGAGGAAAATTTATTTTATATGCTGCATCATGGTTTGACCTTTTATTCTTCTATCGTCTTTAATTTTTGTTTACATATGTCAACTGGACTGAGAATTGCATTTTTCTCAACTCTTTTATTCTCTTATATTGTCTTCCATCTCTATCTTTAATATACTTTATATATTTATTTATTTACAACGAAAAGAAATATTAAAATGTAATATTATATATATATATATATATATATATATATATATATATATATATCATCTTTGGAACACACATATAATTTTCTTGTATGAGAGAGAAAATAAATACAATTATTATTAATCAATCTAAATTTTTAATTTAAAATTAAATAAAAGTCTTAAACTAAATGTATTTGTTTTTACTTACTTCTAAAGTAAATAGATTCATTCTTAAAATAATATATTTTTTAAAGTTAAAAGAATCCATTCCTTAAAATATTTTTTAAGAAAACATTAGAAAACAAAAATATAAACATTGAACATCTTTGGTATTGTTAAAAATATTAAGATAAAATAATAAATAACTAAATTTTAGGTTATTTTATCAATACAGAAAGCCTGTGAAAACCTTATACGAAAATCTTCTGCGCATGCAATTGTATTATAATTTATACATTCCAAACCTTTGTTCATTTCGAAATTTGAAGAATGCAAAATAAATTTCATTTACTAATAATATATTGATAAAATAAAAATAAAATCATAATTAGACTATCGCTTAACATAATTTTGAGTCTCCAGTGAGTTTAAACAGAAGTTTAAAAAATAATCCTCTACCTTTAGTTAAATTGTGGTTTGGCAGCTAATGCAATCACTAATGATTTGTTAAGTCCTTTTGGTGGCAACAAAAGAAAGCGTGTAATAGTCTCTCTCTTTGGAAGATTGGGACGTGGACGTTAGTTCTTTAATTTGTCAATTTGAATTTATCCATTCTGAACAAAATTAATTTGAATTTATCCATTCTGAACAAAATTAATTTGAATTTATCCATTCTGAACAAAATTAATTAGTGAAAGGGAAAGGAGAAAACAAATCTTTGGCATGGTACTGTAGGTGGATTGATTGAACAAAATAGACACAATACCACACGCCAACAACTTCGATACTTCCGCCACAAAATTCTATTTCTATGTATATCAAGTTATTTGCTTTTGATTAATTTAACCACTAGATCTATCACTTTCTAATGCACATTTCAATCATTCAACAACAATATAAAAAACTCTCATTAAACTCTTAAACTTTTGATAATTTTGTTATCATTATTATCTTACCATATATACTAACAGCTCATTAGCTGCATCTAGTTATGACCGCAACCCTCATTAAATTCAAATTCAAGTGTGAGAAGTACTTTGACCAAATTCAAAGCTCAATATTGATTAGGAATGTACTTCTTTTCCTAGATTGGCCCCTAAATCAATGTTTATTGTCAATGTCAGGTTGAAATGACATAAAAGAGAAGACATATTTTAAAATATAATAGAATATATTATGTATTTTTTTATCTTTCCTTATTTGTTATCAAATTGCATAATTTCTTTTTCACATATTTCTCTGTTGTCAAAATAAGTAAATATTTAATTTAACTTAATTTTTATCTTTTCTTTTTCATTTTAAAATCAAACATGACTTTAGTGCACTAAACACCCTCGAAGACTATTGACTTTGTTTGCAAATTACTAGGTTCAAACGGTTAACGGTTGACACATGTATCCAAGTGTCAGATACCTACGTTGTTCGTGCTATTTTGACCCTCTCTCTTCGTGATAAGAATTTTGGGAAAATTAAGCTACAAAAGTTAGTTGGTACGTAGGGGGAGAGACGAAGACGTTATAAATTCTTCAGAACTTGGCAAGCACGTGGGGACTGGTCCAAGAGGAATACTCTAATGCCAGGGCCACCACTTGCGCCGCTTATTTGCAGATGAGATATATAGTAGAAAAACTGATACCAATTCATAAGAATCTTTAGCAAACAAACAGTCACAAAAAGAAAAAAAAAATAGCTATTGTAGTTTGAGAGAGTTAAGATGGGCTTCTCAAGTGTCATTCTTTTTCTTCTTCTGCAAACACTTTCGGCCAGAAGTGATTTCCTGTCTCCTCTGATCGCTCCATTAGCTGGTTTGTGAACGTGACCCTTTTTTTTTTTTCTTCTATTTTATTGGATTGGATTTCTTTACTGGGGTTCTGGACTTGTTGCTTTTGATTCAATGGGTTGAAGTTCCATGACTTTAATTCTTATGGGTCTTCTCAAGTTCTGTTTTTTTTTTTTTAAATTAATTTGAATTAGACTTCGCAATTTGGTTTTGACTTTCTGTTCTGTTTGCAATGTGAGGTGAGTTCAGAGGATGTGTGCAAAGAAGTGGAATGTGGAAAGGGAACTTGCAAGCCTTCTAACAATGGCACTTTATTGTTTGAATGCGATTGCGATCCAGGTTGGAGGCGAACTCTTTCTTCTCATGATGAGGGCTTCAAGTTTCTTCCTTGCGTAGTTCCTAATTGTAAGACCTCCATCCTCCAAAAAGAAGTTATGTATTCGCTACTGTTTTCTTATGGGTTAACACTGCATTTTAATAGGATGCTTGCTTTAGAAATATGTTAACACAATTGAGACGTTGTTAGTTTGTTTTTTTGTGACTATTTTTTTAAAGATAATAAATGAAGTTACTAACACTGTAGTTTCAACGTAATGTTGTAATCTGGAGTACAGCTATTATTAAGTGATGATATGTTCAACGTTTCATTTGCATTAAGAGGTGATTAACACAGTCCATTAATTTAAAAATGCAGAACAGCAACACGTACTTAAGCAACAAACACTAGATATTGAAATAATTACTTCAACTTTGGGATGAGTACAGATTGCCTAAACTTGCCATGTTATGCATTTGGCCGATTGTTTTCAAGTGTAAACTTGAATTAATGCAACTTGATGAAATAAGTTAATGAAAACCTCCACACGGATTAAGAATTCTCAACTTTTCTTGATGACTATTGATATTTTACTTTACCAGACGCTGAAAAATTTGCGTGATCCCCCGTGTAGGTACTCTGAACCACGCTTGCTCCAATGCTCCTGCTCCTGCTCAACAGGAAGAAAGAAAAGCTAATGAATCAATATTTGATGGTAATTGACTTATATAATCATTTGCAGCAAACGTTTCATCTTTTTTTTTTTCCCGGTGGGTTGTAAAGATGTTGTAACATTTTGGTACTATGTTTATGTAGTTTGCCATTGGGTTGATTGTGGAGGTGGCTCGTGCAACAAGACATCCTTATTCTCTTATAGTTGCATCTGTGATGCTAGCTATCACAATATTCTCAATGCCACTGCTTTACCTTGCTTCAGAGAATGTAAGAAAATAAGACCTGAGTTAGTTTGTTAAATCAGTTTGTTTGGAGGAAGTCCTATGTTTAATCTGCTTTAGATAGAAAAAACTCATTGACTGTCATTTCATTGTTCCCCAAATTCGTCCAAAATAACTTGAGATTAATTTAAATTTGTCATCAAGGTGCTATTGGTTTGGATTGCTCCAACCTTGGAATATCAGTGAAGAACTCATCCACGGCTCCACCACCACCAACGTTGAATAAGAATGGTAAGAGTGTGTGAGTTCACAACAGTATGATTAGCTCTGCATTTGGGTTTTGCTTTTCTTTTCACTCACCCAAAAAACAAATACAAATGAAACGACTTGGCCTATTTTTGTACCTTGCTTATATATTTTTCTTAACGTTTTTCAATCTCAAGAGAAACTGAAGGATGGTTCATGATTATACATAGTTAGTTGCATCAGTATTAGACAGTCGGAAAATCAGATCTTTTGACATAAATATGGTCCAATTGTTATTATAAAACCAACCAACTCATTTTGTCCCGAGACACATTATTTGTAAGTTATCTCTGATCATTAAGCACATGATTAGTTATTATGACGGCTAAAATTTTTCTTGAACCTTATCCATGATATTCTTCTTCTTTTTGGTTTATTCTCAGATAGCATAATTCTACGAAGAAGCTCCCCTTGGTTACTCTTGCTGATTATATTCGTAGCCAATATACAGTTGCAGTGAAGTTATTGGAAGCATGATTCTTGCAATATCTCCTCATATATGCCTTTTTAGTGAGAAATGGTTGTTCCTGGTCATATAAATAAAGGGCAGCACAGAGTTCCATCGCGTTACAGTTGAACATTATTTCGGAAAGAAGAGAGATTATGAGTTCACATCTGCAACTTTTTTCTATTACATTGTCTCTGTTTAAATTATAAAAGAAATCTACTTGCAGTCATGCTTCTTTTTATCCTGGAGAAATCACACTAGAACTGCATGTGGTTCTTAAGCTTGCTTGTCTGCATGTTTTAAAATTTTTAGCAACTTCTCTCGTAGGTGAAATATTTTTGAACAATTAAAAAGATGGTGTACTATATAAGAAGTGTTAGTAATATTTTCCAAACTATCAAAAGATCAACATAAAAGTAAAAAAGAAAAGATATATTGAGAAAAAAAAATGGTAAATCTAAATGAATATAAGCGTAAAGTTACTGATAGAGAGCTTTCTCTTTCTCCTTCTCTAACTTCATACTTTTATTATTATGGGATATAGTACGCTTAAAGGGACCACCAACGTGAGAAAGTTAAAGAAAGTGGTCCAAAAATATTTGTTTTTCCCTTTATGGAGAGCCTAAAGATAAAAAGCAGGCGTGAAGGAAAAGTTTGGCAGATTCCACAATCAAATATTTGGGCAATAGTATGGCTAGCATGACCTTGACCTCAGTGCTTACTGTATAAATGTTGTGCCTCACATGGCCCAATTTTTTGATGTAGCTCAGTTTAGCATTTTGTTAAATATGCTCATCATAAGATTTACGTACATGTAATGTAACTGATACACAGGTTCGTATATAAACACTACAAAACACGAAACTTAATCCCTTTCTTTTGTTCAGCATAATATTCACACAAGGTGGATGATAACCCTTTGAAAGTTTGAATATAAGAGCAATCAATAAGTTTGCTGGTCTCAATTTGTACCCGGAGTATGATGTGAAACCTTAAATTTGATCAGTGTATATGTATACATTAAAGAAATGAACCATTTAAGTAAATTGTTAGAGCCTATTGGTAAAGTGAGCAAGAGAGCAAACTTTGGTTGTCGGACACGTGATTTGAGCCTAAGTTGAGAAGGTTATTGCAGCTTGTCTTGTTGGACTCGTCCATGAAAAAAAGGAAAGGTAATTTCAGTAAATGAAGGAAGAATAAACTTTGTGAAAGGATTGATATTGAAAAACGTCATATATGTGCCAAATCTACTAATAAATTGTGTATGGTACAAGATTGTATTTTCAGACAGTGGTATGGGTGAGAATTGGTTAAGGGGTCTACTGTTTTTTCTTAGTCATACATGTGCTGACACATAAAGCAAGTGGAATTGATTCTTTCACCTTGTGGCCCAACGTATGGGGTGTCATTGTAATCAAGTAGTCAATCTGCTTACTGCTATTCACACTGTTGAGAATGATAAGCACGAGCTTGCTTCATATCTTTTCGACAGCTAAGCAAACAAAGACATTTTTTTTTATTGTTCCAATCATAATAAAACTATCAGCCTTTGAATTGATACATTTTGATGTGTGTCGGGTGTTTATAATTTGTGTTCTTAGGTGATTTTTGTTTTTCTGAAATGGTTAGTCGAGTGTGTAATAAAACATGACGAACCAACCATTTTGATATCATTTGTTGAGTAAACTGAAATAAAAAATATGGGAAAATCTACGCACCAATGACCCTTGTGTCAAATTTATATAAGAAATTCTGATCACTCTCAATTTAAAACTTTAAAGCAACAGGTTCATGAGTTTTTTTTCATATATGATATTGAACTTTTTCATGTTTATGTTATACTTAAATAAAAAGTTTATACCCGCTATTGGTCAGTTATAAACATAAACTAAACTGTTTTCTTACCAGCAAATTTGGCCAAATTTCTAGGGTGAATGTGGCCAGGGCACCCACCTTCTTGTATTAGAACTTTAGGTTGCCTAAGCTATACATACAATCACCCTGGACAAAAGGATAATTTTGATGAACAGTAAGTATGTGTATTTGTAGGGTATCCCTACAGAGGATTGTCTTTGAAAATGGTGTGTATTTTAACTTTCAATATATCAGTTTATGTGAACATGAATTTTCCTATATTATAGATCCTCCTAGTATGCATGATGACTCATCAAGCATTTTGTGAAATGCAGGATTAAGGGCAAGAAATTTGAGACAGTGAACATTTCTGGAATGGTCGTAGGGCAGCCTAAAACACTATATATGTAACACTATGTGTTGCACTAATTAAGGACCTTCACTCACCCATCATCTATGTCTTTAAGCTGTTTGTCCTTTCCACACTATGTAACTCGCATTATTTTTTCTAAGATATAAATAGTTTCTGGCAATGATCACAACTAGCATTTGACATGTTATATTTAGAAACATTAAAAAAATATTATTAAATCATAAAAATGTTATTAACATAATTTAGTGATATTTTATTAAATGCTAGGTATTTTCTATATTGTTAATGACTTTTAATAACATTTTTTTCATATTAATAGTTAGACATACAAAATTGTTGCTAAGAGTTTTTAGTGACATTTTTTAATAAGATAACATTTTAAAAGTGTTATTAAATTTTTTTAATAAATTTCAACAAAAGAATTAATGTTATAAAAATACTAATAAACTTTTTAGTAATACTTTTCAATAAAAAGGTACCCTTTTAAGAATGATACTAAAAACCCTTTTAGTAATACTTTTTTAATAGAGGAAATATTATAAAAATATTAGTAATAGTTTCGTAACATTTAATAATTTTTTCTAAAATATTAATTTGAAAAAAAAGTAAATATTATTTTTAATAAATTTATACTTTTTTATACTATTACATAAATTATATAATAAATGAAATTATAATATAATTAATTGTGTCTGATGTGTACTTTATGGTAATGTCAACATCCAGTTGTAAATTATTATATGAATTGAAACATTTGTCTTTCTTTTTATTCATCATCCTTCTCTTTCTTTACTTACATTTCTCTACAAATTAACAGAAACGAACACAAAATAAGTTGACATATCCATCTTCGTTGACCATACATCTGTATAAGCAAACACAGTATTAAGAATTTTAGAAAGTAAGGGGAAAAAGTGAGAAGGCGCAAAAGAGGGATCCATTTTCGTAAACAATGCAGGTGCTCAAGCAAACACAGCCTTAGAAATTTTAGAAGGTAAAAAAAAGAGTGAGAAACGTAAAAGAAGGGAAATGGAAATATAGTTCTAGAACTGAAATAATAATATAAAATTGATATATTAAAATGTTATTAATAAAAAATAAGAATGTATTTCAAAAAAGTATTACTCTTTAGTAACATCTTAAAAAATATATATACTACACACTAATTTAATTTTACCTATAATAACATTTGTTTAAAAAACT
>Ga0209700_102225_pt1:25000-39729 | contig 39729 bp, 14 predicted proteins | sample SiratroredBW_FD_187528 | JGI IMG/M metagenome (GOLD analysis project Ga0209700, IMG submission 187528) | Root nodule microbial communities of legume samples collected from California, USA - Siratro red BW (SPAdes) (version 2) | ecosystem: Host-associated > Plants > Roots > Nodule...
CACTTCCCAAACCAAACAAAGCCTTAAAGATGCAAGGATTTGCGGGATGTATGGGTTTATATATATATATATATATATATATATTATAATTGATTTTTATTTTGATTTATTAATATTTTTATTTATATTATAATAAAATAAATATAATTATTTTTATGATAAAAATAATATTAATTATTGTTATTATTAGTAATTATTATTATTAAAATAATAATAATTTACTAAAAATGATTAAATAATATTAATAAAAATATATTTATAATTTTATTATTTTATATATTAAAAAATATTAAAATATCTATTAAATCATTCATAAACTTTTACAAATTTTCATTATCTTTCTTTTAATTCAAACAATTTAACTTTTCACATATTTTTATCTCAAAGTATACTTAAATTAAGTAATCCAAACAAAACCTTAGAATTTCATGTCTGATATGAATATATTTAAATAAAATTTTAAATTTCATTTGTGTATAATAATACACCCACACAAAGATATTAGCCGTGGATAATACGTAGGTGGTTAGATAGATTAAATAAAAAGTTACAATTTGATTCAATCATTACTTTTTGTTTGGTTCTTCTAATTTTTTTAAAAGTTCGGTTCCCTCCGTTAACTAAATTAAAATTTGAACTGATTTTAGTTTTCAAAATTTTTTTTCTAAAAAAAAGAAGTGATTATAACGATACTAAACCCATTAAGATATTTAGAATATAAAGAAGCCAATTTTTACTGGTGTGGTCAAAGGGACAGAAATTATGGATTGGCCCAAACCTACTTTTTTTAATGATACCACAAATATATTTTACTATAAAGTAGAAACCCTCCCGGAATAGCAAACTTACTTATCTGATGTTATATAATGTCACCCCTTTTAAAATAAAATAAAAGAAAGACCCAAAATGTGTCATCTTCAATCCAATAAAACTCCTATTTCTGTTGTGACGTTTGGTTCTGCAAGTTTTCTATTTTGAGATAGAATAGGATATCCCAATCCGATAATAAGGGTGTGCCTTATTGCTTCAGCAAGCAAAAGAAAATACATACACACACGGGTGGTATAGGCCCACTCCATTATAGAATATAATAGATAAATAGTCATACTCATTATATATGCTTTTGATTGAAGACTAATCCTAGGTTACCCTAGAATGTGCCACAATAATTACATCTAACTTCGCATCAAAGACTTTTATTGCCTTAATCGAATCTTTTGTTAGCAATTCATTACACTCGTGGGTGTAAGGGTGTCATCAACTATCTATCCATTGTACAAATTCTTCTTTTTCCTTTCATTTTTTTATAAAATATCTGTTTTCTGAATATAATAATAAATTATATTAATTAGCTAATAAAATATTGCACTAAAATATTGTTTGAAACAGAAAGAATTAGATAATCTATGGTGTCATCGATTCACCACCTTTAAACAGTAGCCCTACAAGTCTTCCACCAAATAAGTTTGCCATTCTTACCCCACCCTATCCCTTCCCTTGTTAACTATTCACTTCTGCCTCAAAGCTTGCAAAAAGAAATGCATGATCTTAACTGTAGCTTTGACCCTTAAAAAACGGGGTCAGTTCAAAAGGTATATATATATGTGGATGCAACAATTTTGGAACCCTTTCCTCTATTGTCCAAAGAAAGGGTCTATTATAGTCTTGCCTTTTGGAATTAATGGATAAATAAAGCAATTTGCAACCTATACTAACAACTCACTGCATAAATCACCCTTCGTGATTAATTTTTAAATTCGTTGAGAAGGGGGGTTAAGAAGAATCGCAGTATCTATCTATCCCATTGTTGAATTTCTTTTTGGTTGATAACAATTGCAGGGTGGCTTTCAATCTTCTTCTAAATTCTTGCTCAGTTGATGCAGTTCTGTCCCATCTCATTATGTCCCCTCATGTCCTTCATTTTTCGCACGATTGTAATATACAAATTGATTGCACCACTGACCCACCCACCAGAACAACCTATTTCCATGGAAAAAGATATTAATCAAACACAAATGGGAGTTGGGTTTTGTGGATGAGACTGTTTACTAAAGCAAGGTTTAAATTTGAATTCAAAAAGGTGTTTCTATTAGGATTGTTTTCATAACAAAATGTTGTGTCATAATAAGAATTGAACACAATATATCGATGTATAAGCATATATCTGTGACCAATAAGATTTAATCCAGAGAAAAATTATATTATATCCATTAATTGATTCAATGATAAGAACAAAGGTCGTTTAGCGACTCAACCACATAATACGATATTTGACACCAAAAGTATATATCCTGATCCTGAATTTCTGACCGTCAAAACGTGGATATTTTGACACTTTACATTTACATACTCTTATTTGAAGTTACATATAATTTTTATTTTAAACTTTAAATATAATTCAAAATATTTATTGTAAGATTAATATTTTATCTTATTCTACTTTACCTCTTGTCAAGAATACTATCTTTTTTATGAGATGTTTCTTTTCACTGGGAAATTGTTTCAGTTAGTTTGAGGCATTGCAAGTTCATCCTGTGTCTTTCTATTTTGTGGATGCATGAACTTAGCCATGAATGTAAATTGAATCCATGGCAGCCAAAAGTCCAATGAATTATGGGTTGAAAACATTGAACAGTACAGTGTATATTATTGATCTTAGTCATCTTGTTCTTTGTGATAGAGACGTACCGAACAAAATTTGGTTTGACAAAGAATATTAAAGATTAGTGCTTCAGGTTCTTGGTTGCAAGAAATTTGTACATGTTTCAAAGGATACAATATGCAATATGGTGAGGATAGATTTGGTTAAGAAACCTGTGAAAAATCGTGATGTGTAATTCATGGAATACTATCTTACTGAAGACAATAATAAGGTGGAGAAGTTTACGGTTGAAGAAGTTAGTGGTACAATTTATGAACCTATCTAAAATTTATATATTGATTTTTCAAATGAGGATAAAGAACATGAAATATCACGGCATGAAAGTCTCAGTGATACTATCAAACTACATCAAATTCAATTTCATAAGGTATATGAGGGAGAGACACTCATTTAGAATATCTTGTTAAATGAAAAAAATCTAAGTGTTAGGAAGAGTGACGAAAAATAAAAGTGATTGGATGTAATAAAAGATGAGATGAAATATTTACATAATAATTATATTTTTAATTTAGTGAAGTTGTCATATGATAAAAGAGTTTTGGATAATAGGTGGATCTATCGGGTGAATTGTGAAAATAAATTTATGTATCTCATGGAAAAAGTCAAAATTAGTAGTGAAAAGTTTTAGTTAAAAGAGAATGTATTAATTTAAAAAAAAAAAAAATCTTGTTTGTTATACAAATCATCAAAGTTGTGTTAAGGAAAGTTACTGCTCTTGATTTGGAGGTAGAACAAATGAATGTGAAAACTTTTTTTTATGGTGATTTGAAGGAAGAGATCTATATGAAACACCCAGATGTAAAAAATATTATGTATGTAGGTGGAGAAAAAACTTACATGATTTTAAGTAAGTTTAAGCAAAGCAAAGAATTTTGAATTTATTTATAGATAAAGTTAAAAAAGACTATTTTAATTGTTATGTCATTATTAGAAAGTTTTCGAATCAAAATTTCGTTATCCAATTTCTATATTTTCAAAATTAACTAGTTAAAGAAGTGGGTGAATAATTCGTCATGAAAGATACGAGAGTTGATTAACAAATTTTTAACATGTGTGACAAGAACGAGACAAAGCTATGGTTATTACAAAAACATTATACTAAGACTGTTTCAAATATTCCACATGGAGAAACCCAAGGATGAGCAGTGATTTCAAATATAGTTTTATCTATTATGAAAGAAAAATTCATTATTATTATTAAAGTATGCAAGGAGTTATTATGAATAAAGAAATTCTTTCAAGAGTTTAGTTTTGTCAAATAAAAATATTTATATGAGAAGAGGTTTGTTGGTTTTTCATGTCACTATGCACAAAGACAATAGATCAAATTACATAAAATTTATTTGTCTACCAAATCACTTGAATGTTTGTGAAACAAATTTTTTTACTAGTAATATTAATTATTCTATGAATAAACTAAATTATAATCAAATCATAAAGTTTAGACTAATATATTCTTAACTAGAAAAAAATTACATTATAATTATCAGTTAGAACTTTTGATATAATACTTTTCAAATAAATTATACTAATGTCAATATTATGAATTCAATTTGGATGATGAGATCTATACATACTCATTACTGAAAATATATTTATTTTTTATTGCAACCAATGATTTTTAATTTTATATTAAATGATTTTTACATAGATAACTAAACAAAAATTCACAAAGTACCAATACTTAAAATGATTTATATGGATAAGAAGTTTGATTATAGAATTCTTTAAAATAAACTAAGTATCCACATTTATAATTTTAATATTCTGAATAAATTTAAGATTAAAGTGTTATCTACATGATTTTTTAAAATCTACACAATTAAGATAAATAGTTATTTAAATAACCATATATTATCTTTTTATAGATGTTGTAAATAACCTCATAATTTTATATCACTACAGTTTGTGCAATTTTATTTTTTTTGTGTTTATCTCGAAATACTCAAAGAAGTCAGTACCTCGAGGAAGGGAAGAGGTCATAATCATGTGGGACCATGCTATACAAACAGCATTTAATGAGTGAGTTTAATCTGTTTGTCACATAGCATGGCACAACCTCTGACTGGGTGACTGCTGTGAGGCTCTGCTCCTAGTAGCCATTGCCAATTTAATTTATTGCCTCACTCCATTTTGTTGCAAATTTCTGTAGTCGCCTTATGTATTATGTATATATTCATTCCTATTCCAGACCCAGCCCTCAATTATGGTACTTTGGTTTTCATGTTCAAAGACCAGCAAAGGGTCTCACCTCCTGTACTGTGTCAGTCACTCAATCCAGGCACACACAATTTCTGGGTGCAAACTTTAACCATCAATCAATCACTAATTACTCCTATTCTGCTACTAATATCTGGTTACTCATCAATACTTAGTACGTACGTTGCCATTAATGAAAGCAACTTTATGGGTCCATTGCCATTAATATTAGCACGGGTTAAATGAATTCATTCGGCTATTGCCCCTCTCTTTTTCTGATCTGGTTCGTGGAATTTATTTTCATGACTAATTACATGAATGTGAACCAAAAATATATGTGTCTATCAAATTCAAAATAAAAAGAAAAATTGGCAGAGTCATTGTAAACTGGACTCTGCTTCATTTATTTCCTTTCCAAAAACAAATTCCTTGCTCAAATCTTCTCCCCCACCTTGCTTGGAAACAAACGAAGCCTATATATGCATCTCCTTGATTGTTGTCAAATTTCTCACCTTTTAGTTTTCCAAATATCCCATAAAATGTGCAGACATATACTTATAGAGAATTTGTACCACCCAAAACACCCTACTTTCATCTTTGTACCAACATTGGTGCCTCTTTGGTTTATAAATCCGTATGCTTTTTATCACTAACTTCCCTTCACAACATTTGGGGCAAATTTGGTGACATTTATAGTTTATAGAAACTAATGCTCACCCCCACTCGTCCCTGTCAGGACATTATTTCTACCCCTTATTTTGAACCACAAAATTCCACGACCCAACGCAACGTATTATGATGACACTTACGAATAACACACACTACATAAATGCACCATTTTCCGTTCCCAAATTCCAACCATATATTAAGTGGGCTACTACCCGCGTGCACAGTACAAGGGGATCGCCATCACATGCTCTTCTTTACTTAATTTGATTTTCTTTCTCTACCATTATATCACACTGTAACAAACAATTTCATTCAAAACAGTTCAAGCAAGTAGCTCACTGTGACAAATTAAGTCCCAAGGTAGCACTTGCTATTTTTATATGGTGTAAGTCCCAAAAATGTTGGTGTTAATTCAGAGAAACGGAGTACCACCATTTTTACTGTTATTTTACCTTTCAGTATAGGTGCTTACCACCCCAACCACTACTTCTAACTAGATCATATAGAAACATTCCTTCACATATCATTTTTAAATCTTCATACTAGATCTTTTCATTAAATGCACGCCTCGTGTGTAACGTTTTATTTCTATACCATGGTACAACTAAAAGTAAAAAGTTTTAAATATTATACTTAGGTTTGGTCTTTCATTGTTCCACTTAGTTATTAAATAAAAAACTCAATATTTATTATTTTCATTGTATAACAAATATATTTCAGTTTTTAATACTTTGTTATAAATTGTAAGAAATATGAAAATATAGTTGAAAATAACACCGTTTATCTTTTACTAAATAATACCATATTGGTCAACCGCATATGTCGATTTAATTTGAGATAAAAGAGAAGAAGTGCGAAAAAAGAAATAGAAAGAGGAACGAAATGAATTTAGGATAATAGAAATGAGAGAAAAATATCTTTTAACTTGAGAAATTTGTTTTACTGTATAACAAAGAAACCAATAAATAGAAAAAAGTAACACGTTATTATTGTTATATTGATATAATCTGACGGTGTATTATAACCATTTTTATTTTTCTTTTGTAATAAATGGAGGCTGGGTAATTTTTCAAATCTTTTATTAAAAAGTACATTATAAGAAGATTTATAAATTATAATGATTGATTATAAAATATAGGGATAAGGCTTGTGGAGTTCTGAAAAGTGAGAGAGAAAGAAAACAGGGAGAGTGGTGGTGTTGCAATAGAAAGGTTTTGGGATTCGTAACAAAGGAGAGAAAGAAAGATAAAAGCAAAAGGGGAAGATGATGACGTAGCCAGGCACGCCAACACGCGCAGTTTTCAGAAGCACTGCCACTTTCTTCCTAAAACAATCACGTGATTTTCAATAAAATCAAAAACTCCAATATAAAAACAAGGGAAAACATAGATTATATGTGAAGGTAGAATGTAAAATTTATAACAATAAAAATGTTATTATATAGATAAAATTTTTAAATTTAAATAAAAGTGTATCATTATGATTTATATTTTTTTTAAATAATTATATTTTTAGTATTATTTTTGTATATTTTTATTTAAACAATTAGTTTATTTAAATAAATTGATATATTCAGTATTTATTAAATTAAATTTTTATTTATTTAAAAATAATTATTTTTTATTTATTAATTTAAATACTTGTAAGATTAAATTTATTTTTTACCATTTTTATGTGTATAATTTTCACAATATCATATAATAAAATATTGCTACTAACCTATAAGTAATTATAACTTGTAACTTAAAAATAGTTTTAACTTTTATAATAATTAGTTAACACTAGTTATAACTTTTAATAGTTAGTTAATAGTAGTTGTAACTTATAATAATTAGTTAAAAGTAGTTATAATTCATTAATTAAAATTTTTTAAAGTAAGTTATCTAAAACACTTAAGAAATATTTTTGTATGGGTGAATCTAGCTTGTAAATTAGTTAAATAATTGAATAGTTGGTTTATTGACTTCATTAAATACATTCTAAAATAAAATGATAAGAAGGCATGCCCTTTTTTTTATTAACGACTATGATAGAAAAGTAGATAAATATGTTTAGAGTAAGGTTTTCTTAATTAATACAAATAAAGTAAAAAAAAGAAAAGATAAAGAAAAATAACTAAGAAGTGTATGAGGGATTCAATTATTGTCATAAAATATTTTTAATAAATTAAATATTTAGAAATATAACCAAGGTATCTTTATCTCAAAAATGAAATATAAATAAAATTTTGAATATTTATCACTTATTCCAAGTTAAAACATATAAATAATACTCGCTTATTAAATAATTATTGATTATTAATTCTAATTAATATTCACAATTTTACAAAACAATTTAATGTAAAAGTAAATTTTGAAAATAAGAATTACAATTGAAATAAATTTTAAATTGAAATGGAGAAAAATTACTTACCAACATAATGCTGCCTAAACATTTAAACATCTCTTATGCTTTTAAGTTACTAATTTCTAGATTTTCAATACTTCTGTGACTTTTGGTGACATGTTCTTAAAAGAAACAGAGCATTAGTGCGGGTTACTGACAAGTGACAGTAGTAGTGTCTCACAATCACCTTTGCCATTGAAATTGTCTTACAGTTCGCCATACCCCACACCGATCTACCATAGGACAATTAAATCAATTATTTATTAAAAAAACTATCAAATCTTTCAATTTTTATCTCTTTATAAGACATTATTCTGTAATGTCTTTAATCTATCTTTTAGATATCAAAAATTAAAGTTATATTTATATAAAATAGTTTTAATTTAAATCTTAATACATCTTAATGAATTAAGAAATAAGAGCTCTATCATTTCTATTTAATCTTAATTTTTAAATTATAAGTTTTTTTTTAATTAAAAACTCATTACGAATAAAAAACATTTTTTACGACAAAATAAAACGGTGGTCAAAATAGAATCGCATTAAACAAAAATGCAGTGACAATTTTAAAATTAAGTACAACAATACAAAAGTGGTTACCAATAACAATCGCCTTTGCATCTCCATCAAGCACACCCTAATTTTATTTAAAAAATAAAATCAAATCAAATGCCACAATAGCAATTGGAGTGGTTAAGGCTTTAGGGTTATGGTTAGGGGTTAGGGTCTAGGCTAGGGTTATCAGCAGGGTTAGTGTTCAGGATTTAGCGTGATGATTAGGGTTCAAAATTGGGGTTTATTGTTTAGGGTTCATGGGTAGAGTTAGGGTGTATGGTTAGGATGCAGGATTTATGGTTAGAGTTTATGGGTAGGGTTAGGTTAGTGTTAGGGTTTACTGGTTCAGTGTTATGGTCAATGTAGGGGGTAGGGTAGGGTTTATGGTCTAGTGTTGGAGTTAGGGTTATTGTCATTCTTAGGGTTAAGGTTTCAATATTATTATTTAGGGTTATGGGATAGCGTTCAGTGTTTATGGTCATATGTTATGGTTAAGGTTAATGTCTATGGTGTATGGTTTATGTTTATAGCTAGGGTTATGGGTAGGGTTATGGTTTAGGACTAGGGGGTAGGGTTCATGGTAAGGTTCAATGTTTAGGATTATGGTTATGGTTTATGGGCAGGATTAAGGTTTCAGAGTGTATGTTTATGATTAGGTCAATGTTAGTGTTTAGGAGTAGGGTTAGGGTTTAGGGCTCAGAGTATGGTTTATGGTTCAAGTGTAAGGTTAAAGTTTAGGATTTAGGGGTTAGGATTTAGGATTTGTTTATGGTTTAGGTTTTAAATGAAGCAGTAACCAATGTATAATTATAGTCTTATACTAGGTAATAGTCAATGATATTCTAAGAAACATTTAATATAATTGTTTTAAATAATATTTATATTACATTAGGTTGTAGTGTAAGATAATGTATCTACCTTATATATATTAATTGCTTGTATGTTTTTAAGATAATGTATACCAGTATGTTGTAATGTAACATATAATATTTTTGTCAATTCAAATGCAATTTAATTTCTTTTAATCTTTTATAACTTATATACTTTTGAAATACGTAATGTGCCTGAAAATATATGTGCCTAGAAATATATGCAGGTTTTTTGTGTAGCAGAACAGATAGCTGCTACATTTTAACAAAAAATAGGTTAAGTTATGAAGGTTAAGGTAATCACCACCTTAGTAAACAGACTCCATTAAAGCGATTAGTACTCCATAATCGCCTTAATAGGGTCTGTAAAAGTGTCGTTGTTGTCCACTAAACGAATTTTTTATGGTGTTTTCTGATGAACTGCTTTGGTATTTCATATATACGATAACAGTTGTTTAACTACATCATATATCACGTAGTTTTTACAATGGCTATAACGACGGCAGTTGCAGAACCGCCTTTATAAAACCTACAGAACCACTGTTGTATTGGGTTTTTCTACTAACGTAAAACTAAACATTATTTTATTTCTTTTTTCTTTCCGTATTCTTGTTTTTTCTTATTTGAAAAGAATAGTACAAGAGTGACTTTAACTGCATAACACACAACACACTCTATTGGTTAACATAATTAGAAAATAATTTTGGAGTAAAAGTAATAAAAATAAAATAATATTTAAATATTTTATGTTTAAAGTGAGAAATTTATATAAATAAAAAATTTATTTATTTAAGTTTTATTTTAATTAATCATTATTTTTCTTGAAATGATTTTATTTAGTTATTTTTATCTTATTTTAAGATTTTTAATCATAAATATTTAGTTTATTAATAATGATTAAAATAAGATTGTTCGATTAAAAAGTTGTATGAAATAAATAAATTTATTTTAATTTATTTTAGTTAAATTTAGTTTTCTATCTACTTATTTACCTCGTTTAATTTATAATTCTAGTAATATATTTTTATAATTGACTACGATTCCATGGTACAGTTAGACTATCATTATTATTTTATATAAATTAAAGCTATTTGAGTGTTTTGATATAAGGAAAGCTAATTTTAGCATTTTAAAAAAAATTCAAATGTTAATTGTTTTAATTTTTTATTACAAAAGTAGTTATAAATCTGTTTAAAATAATTAAAATATTATTTGTTCTTACAGCTATTCGTAGAAGCATGAGGTGAACCTAAGTTGTATAAAATTTAAAATCACCATTTTGAGGACATTTTTACAAGTCACAGTTTGATTAATTTTTTAATCTAAAATAGAAAAAATAAAATGTGACAGTATAGTAGTATTTTGTAATGTAGGATAAGTTGTCCTTGAAGAAGAACAGTAAGTAGGTCAGAAACTTAAGTAGGTCAGTAGGTGTCACACTAGAGACCCGCGCTGCCGCACCGCAAACCAAATCTGTCGGTCACCATTGTACGGTCGTATATTCTGTAATAAATCACTCAGAACAAAAATAACAATTAAAAATGTAACACTATTTTAAAAAAATTAAGTTAAAAAATATGTAGTTAAAAAACATTTTTTTCTATAATATCTTATTTTAAGACTTTATATTACTTTTTAATAGGTTTTTCTATATAACATAAGAGAAATTTTCATTCAATTTTTTCTTTTGTAATTTTAAGTAACTTTTTTAGGTTTTATCATAAGTTTTTTATAACAAAAATTTAAAATATAATATTTTTTAATATTTTAAAACTTTAAAGAATTCTTAAAAAAAATCATTCGTCATATTTCCAGTAAAAAATTTGGAATAATGAAAATTATATTTAAGATATTTCCTAAAGATATGTCACTAAAGATAATATAAATTAAAGAATAAAAAATCAAACCATTTTTATAAATTATTACTGATTTTTAGAGTTTACAAAATACAAAAATATATATTTACATTTCAAAGACAAATATTTAATATATTTCATTTTTTTTAATTGAAATCGATAATCACATTACTAAATTAAAGTATTCATTGTATACAATAAATAGGTGTACCAGGCATAACTCAGTAGCAACTTTTTTGTAATACATATACGAAGATGTATATAACTTTTGCGTATATTAATTTTTATTCATCTTTTTAAATTATTTTGTGTATATTTTGATATTAGACGATTTAGATATAAAAATTATGTCATCTTATTATTTTTAATTTTTTGTATTGATTTATTTATAATTTAAATGAAATTTATCTTGAGTTGTTGGTGATTTGTAATTTGAATGAGTTTATTTTGAATTTTTGTTAATTTATTATTTGAAGGAGTTTATTAGGCAGTGAGAGTCTTATGATTTATCCTTTCGAGAGGATTTAGTTTTTTATTTATGTAATTGTATTCGAAAGACAAAATAAATATAATATCATACATACATATTTTTTAGTAAAATTTAATATATTTTTGGGTCAAATTTAATGTATGTACGTTTCAGAAATAGAGTTGAGTTTTTTATAATGCATGACTGCAATGTTCTAAACTAAGATGTGATGTGTGTATTTCTGAAAGACACCTGATTTCGTAAATGATTTATTTGTAAGTGTTTAATAAAAATACATCTATTAAAGGTTTTTTAAACTCTAGTTTATCATGTTTATCTTAGTGCTATTATTTATCAACTTAGATAATCGTGTAATATATAGGAAGGTGAGACGTTGTAGAAGGAAAATATGGGTAAAACAGGTTGAGGAGTTATGAAGAACTTATATATGTGTTATTAATTTATTTATCTAGACATTGGTAATGTATATATGTATTTTATTCCCTCTTTCATAGTAGTAATAAACTGTAACAAGGAGATAATATAATAATAGATTATGGTTATAATAAAATTTAAAGTTGATGTTTATTATATTTCTAAATATATACATATAGTTTATATTTATTTACCAGACAAAAAATTATATTCTAAATTAAAATAAAAAATATGTATAACTAAAAAAATAGATTAAGTAATATAACATAATATAACATTATTGAACAACATGAAATAGTTAATATAGGATCCAACCAAACAATAAAAGTTATAAATAACATGAAATAATAAAACAAAATTATTACGTTGGATACTCTCCTATCAAATATTCTACAACATTATAGATAATAATATAAAATAATTAAAATATGCTAAGTATATCCCTTTTATTATTTGCAATAATAACATAATTAAAATATGTTAAGTATGTCCCTTTTAATTTCTCGTAATCATGTCCCTTTTATTATTTGCAATAATCTAATTAAATATGCTAAGTATGGACGAGTGTATCTACTAAGTGATTGATTCGGTATTCTGCGTACGCTGCGATCACAAACAAATTATTCTTACAGAGATATGAAAATTCCTGATATTGCATTCTTGATATACCGAGATAAAGTAATATTTGGTACTACCTAGATCTAGGAATTCTCCATTAAGTATTATATAATATGATTAGAATTTTATCAACTCATTTTTCTCGTATAACATTTTGCAGCACTGTTTCGGAATTTCCACCTGAATTTACACTGCATAGAGTCGAGCATGCCTTGCGTTCCTATTAATAGCCAAATGTTTAATGATTACATTTGTAATTTTCAATTTGTTTTGTAATTTGATTTTAGCTTCCATTTAATTATTGATAAACATATGGAAGGCTAAGGCCTACAACAACCTTATCTCCTTTATTTCGTAACTTATTCTTTAATATAATTTTTAAACTTTATCATTATATATGTATGCGTATATAGATGTTATATTATGGGCAAATTTGTCAAAGTAGTGTAATTTTTATTTAAAATTTCTAAAATAGTGTTTTTGTTTTTGGATATGGATAAAACGGGGTTCACAGGATAGAGATCATATCATTGTGAGGAAACAGTGTTCTCATTATACTATTTAATTTAACATTAAATGAAATCATGAAAAAAGAAGGAAATTTTTAATTTACTAGATGAAATTGTGTAACTAAGATTTTAATTAATGAGTTAATTAAAATCCTGAGAATATTGCATCATTTTAGGATGATTAATATTTCCCACCTTTTTTTTTTCTTTTTTGCAAGTGATGTGTTGCTACTTTGCAACTAAAATAAATGGACAGTTACAAAGTCATTTTATTTATTGATAAATATGTAATGATTGAAATAAATTCTGATTAAGTAATTGAATAATTGTGAAGTTAATTTGAATAAAAGAGTGGTTACATATTGTGAATAAAAATTACCTAGATATAATTTAAAAACTAACAACAAATTTATTTAAAAAATTATATAATATTTTCAAAATTTTCTTTCTAAATTTATTGCTAAATTTCAATTTTATTTTAAATTATTTCTATATTAATAACTAAATTCAAATACCCAACTTATACTTATTATGAAATTTTAATTTTATTTTATTTTTCTTTTCAATATCAAACTTACTTTTAATTTAATTTAATATATAAGTTTTATTTCAACCATTACATATTTATCAATAAATAAAACAACTTTGTAACTTTACATTTATTTTAATTACACAGTAGTAATACAACACACTTACCCGTAAAAAAAAGAAAGAGAAATGGGTAGAGAATATTAACCACTATAAAATAGTGCAGTATTCTGACCATTTTAATTAACTCATTAATCAAATATTGACTGCACAATTTCCTCTAATAAACTTAAATTGTGTTATTTTTTTTCATGATTTCATTTATTTCTTCACATTGATATGTGTCTGGCACAATTTACCCATATCAATTAAATAAAAAAATACATCATTTTGAGAATTTTAAATAAAAATTATATCAGTTTGGGAAAGTTGTCTATATTATATGTGTATATATACACATGTGTATAAAAAGATATACAGAATTAAAATTTAATGAAAGACTAATATAATTGGTTGTTATGATAAATTATCCAATTGTTGTAATTAAATTTTAGAATATGATAGTTATTTTATAATTTAATAGTTAATTATTTTTGGCTCTAATATATCATGGTATTGCCAGTGCTTTCTATTATATACATCTTTTTCTCTTTCGACTAAAAAAACAATTATTTTGTACTAAAAAGTAGAATAATTATTGAATAATATAATTATAATATTTATAGTGTTACAATAAAAACATTAATAAAGAATTTAACATTTTTAAAGAAATGAAACAAATATAATAGATAATGTAACACCCCATAAAAATTAAAGCTTCTACTATGACAGTTAAAGTATTATCATCATGTGTATCTTACATTATTCCATAGTTAACATACATCAAAATTACATAATAAAGCTAAACTGAAATTTCAAAACATATTTACAATATCATATACAAGTTTTTTTTTTTTTTTCAAAATAATACACTAT
>Ga0209700_102226_pt1 | contig 39725 bp, 26 predicted proteins | sample SiratroredBW_FD_187528 | JGI IMG/M metagenome (GOLD analysis project Ga0209700, IMG submission 187528) | Root nodule microbial communities of legume samples collected from California, USA - Siratro red BW (SPAdes) (version 2) | ecosystem: Host-associated > Plants > Roots > Nodule | place: USA...
TTTTTTTCAAAAAAAAAAAAAACAAAATCAAAATTCATATTCAAACAAATTTCATGCATTTTAATATGCATTCTTCAGAAAAATCAAATTTAATGCATTCATAAATGCATTCTCCATAAGGAACAAAACAGAAAAAAAAAATTCATGCATTGTCATGCATCCAACATACATCTTGCAACAAGAAAAAAATCAAACTTCATGCAAATCAACAGAAGATATATTTGGGGAAAGGACTCAATGTTGTATCCTATTAGAGAAAAGACTCAATGTCGTATCTCTATTTGAAGAAATGACTCAATGCCGTATCTTCATATGACTTAATGTCATTATAGTTGGAGAAAGGTCTTAATGTCGTATCTCCACATTCTACAACACGATTGTGTAATCTAGTGATATTATCCGGAGATTTATCTAAAATTAACTACCCTTTCGTTTCAGTACAAGGTCAAAAAGAAGAACGACCCTCTCGCCTCAGTACAAGGTCGGTTCAAAAATCAATCCTTGTGACCCTATGGTGTCAGTAAAAGGTCAAAAGGAGGAACAACGACACTCTCGTCTCAGTACAAGGTGTAAATGAAGAAAAACGACCCTCTCGTCTCAATACAAGGTCAAAAGGAGGAACAATGACCCTCTTGTCTTAGTACAAGGTCAATTTAAGGTACGTGACCCTCTCGTCTCAGTACAAGGTCTCGGCCTCTATTTACATTTATTTTATTGCCTTTTATTTTCAAATCAAGCGAAATTAGTGTTTTTGACCTTACTTATCTTTTACTCTCATAATCTGAACTTGGAAAGTTCAGATTATTTGACAAAATTTAAGTAAGGAGGGGCAGCTGTCAACACCCAATTTCGTCCGGGCAAATAAAAATTATTTTTGTAAATATAAAAAAAGAAAAAAATTAAGAAATTAAAACTTTTTAATATGTGTTATTTAGTTTCTTTGCCATTTAGTATAAATAATAAAAAGAACTTTGACTTTATAAGTAAAGTTTGATTAAATAATAATAAAAAATAAGATAAAATGAAATTTGTAAAAAAAATGATAAAATAACAAAAAAAAGGTGTTGGGTCTGTGTTAAAATAAATTGAATAGAAAAATTAAGTGAGCCCAATAGAATAGGGAGGTTCATTTATAAAAAATTCTAATTTAATTTGATAAAAATAAAAGTAAAAGTTGTTTTTTGAAGCCACTTTACTAAGAGGTTATTAGAAATAACCTCTTATCTATTAATTGTGCTTGCCATATAAGCCCTAAGGTTCACAGAAATATATGGTCCATTCAAGTCTCTATGTAACTTTAATACTTTTAAGAATTACAAATGTGTTGTTTTTACCTTTTTGCCTTCTCACACTTATCACATTTTATCACATTTAACTAGTAATCATGCTTTTGAAATTTAACTAGTAATCATGCTTTTGACATTTAACTAGTAATCATGCTTTTGACATTTAACTAGTAATCATGTTTTTGACATTTAGTAACCATGCTTTTGACATTTAACTCCTATAGCCTTTCTATATTCATATGCTTCAGTGGCTATTCATGTTCAGTGACTATTCATTTTTTTATTGCCCTTTTCCTTTTCTTCTTGATTCTTAATTAAGAATCATGATTTCTTAATTAAGAATCATGATTGAGAGTGTTATGGAGGGAGATGAAAGGATTAACAGAAAAAATTATAAAGAACTAATTTTATTTTCAAGAGGGGAAGATACAAAAATTGAGATACAGAGATACTTAGAAATTTAGAGAGAAAAAGATGCTGAAAAAAAAATTGAAAAATATTATTAGATTTTGTTGAAAAAAATCTAAGAATAAGGAAAGAAGAAGCTAAATTGGGAGTCTTCAACGCGTTCGTGTTCTTCCTTTAATTCTGTCCTGGTTCTACTCTTTTTCCTTTAATTTTGTCCAGATTTTGCTATGTTGTATATTTTCATCTGTTTTGTTGTGTTTTGTTTAACCTGTGCACGTCAATGAGTAATTAGTTTGCAAACATTGTTAAATTAATTTTAATGAGTAATTATTATACCTGAGAGATGATTATTGCTACTGGCACGATCATCATACATTTTTGCACCACTAGTATTGTTCATCTGGCTGCTGCTAGCATGGTTAGTAGACCCAATAAAAAAATATAGTAACATTACATATCATTAGTCCAGATACAGAAGACAAACACAAAACTCCAAACCAGAATAAAAAATCCCTAAACTCAAACCCCACCTCAGAATCCAAAGACTCACCCAAAAGAACACTAAACAATTAATAATCCCAACTCCATAACACATTATCAAATACAGGATAGCCGAAGTCCCAATTTCGAAAATTTCCAAATGTACCAAAACATAAACGATTCAGAAATAGAAATCCACCAAGCAACCAATCCAGAAACAGAACCCTAAGACAAAAAAGTCTCTGTTCCCAATTGAAAAAGCCTGACATCAACAACTACCATCCTTCACGAAACCAAATAGCCATAGTAAAGAACAAAACCAAAATAATTATTTTAGAAACAAAGTAACTCAAACATCTGATTACAACTCTTTCTGCCAAGGTGAGATTTAGAAATTGAATGAATGAGAAAAAGAAAGAAAATAAAATGTAAAGAAAGCGAATGAAAGAATGAAAAAAAGGAGTTCGTCCTTAATAGTTGGTAGGAGACTGAAGGGAGGTAGGAAGCGGCGTTTTGCTCTATCATAGGTTCTCGTACCCCTAATTCCAATTAGGAAAAAGGCCAATTTGATTTAAAAATAATAATAATATATGAAGGAATGAAAAGGGACCAATTAGAAAAGGAAGTCACATGGCTATAGAGAACTTAATTCACTAGGATATTAAAAAAGAGAAGAAAAGTTTGGGTAGATTTGTGGCACTGGATGCTCCTATATCACCTTGATAGATATTTAGAATTTATTAATTTTTTTTAATCTTAATAATAAATAACTATATTTGTATTATATTTATATTATATTTGTTTTTCTTTTCTTTCTTTTGGCATAGTTGTGGTGTTAAGAATTTCATGACACGTGATTTAGGGTATTAAGTTTCATTATTTATTTTTAATTAATTTTCCTGTTTTATGTTGTATATTTTTTTTAATAACAAAATAAAAATAAGTTAGGAAAAGAATAAAAAAAAAGACTTTATTTATAAACATAAACTTCTAAAAATAAAATATTAAATTTAAAATAATTAAAAAATATATATAATATTTTCAAAAATAAAAAATTTTTAATTTTAACAATAAATAAATATAAACTTTCTCTTTAAAAAAAAATTAAATAAAATTTTAAAAAATAAAGAAAATATCATACATGTCAAATTTTTGTGGGATTATCTTTGTTATTATTTATTTGTTTATTGTTCATTCTTAAAATTCATGCTTTGTAAATATATATTTATTTTTATTTACAATAATTACTATTTTTAGAGAAAAATAATATTTTATAAAATTATTTAATTAAAAATACCATGTTAAAACAGTGAGATGCTAATACCTTTTCGTATATAAATATACTACTACCTTCCAAATCTCTAATAAGTTTACAGTCATTCTTAACTTTTTGTATCGTTGTGATCCGATTGCGATCCCAACGTTCTTTCGTTAAAGAACATTCGTGATGGAAGACTTTACAGTAAAAGGGTTGTCGAATTGAGATTAGGAACAGAAAGCACAATCTTATGTACAGAAGTGTGCCAGTGGACTATGTCTTCGAGTTTCAAAATAGAAAGGCTAGGGCAAGATATGTGAAGAGTTTGTGCTGAATAGTTATGAATAGAATTTCGAAGGACCAGAGTGGTCAACGAAGTGCATGAAGAGAAGGGTTCAGCGGGTTCAGCGCACTTATTAGCTTTTGCTGTGAAAGTGACATTGCTGAGAACCAAGGTTTTCAGAGATCGTAGACCAAGAGATTCTGGAAGTATATGGAAGAGGAACTGGAGCAAATTTCAAGAAAACTTAAACATTTGCAATTGCAAAGGAGGGGAAGGAAAGTGGGTATTTTTTGAACTTGAACTCGAAATCGAGTGTCAAGTTCTGCAGATGGTGCAATGCAGCATGGTCGATGACATTGCTGAGGAGTTTTCTTGCAGTGGAATTGAAAACAGTTAAATGAAGGTTGTGTAGGGCGATAGAATGATCTCGATTAGCGAGAACATGAGAGAAAAATCTATTGAATTTGTGAATTCTTGTGGAGTATCAACTCTGAACAGCTTCTCTTATAGGCAAAAACTCCATTATATGAAAAAGAACAGCATCTGGTAGGTCACTGAGTCTGTTTTCTTCCTTTCTTCCAACACTGGGTTTCTTTCTCTTTGCCATTCTGTCTTCTTCCTTTCCTTTCTTCCAGTACTGGTTTTCTTTCTCTTTGCCATTCTCTTTCTTCAACTGAACTGCAAAACTGTTTCGCTCTTCAACTGAACTGCAAAACTGTTTCGCAAAAGCAAAACTTAGAATCATAGGTTAAGAACAAAGATCAAACAGTAAGAATTGAATTTTACCACAGATCAAATCTTGATAGACAAAAAAGTATTTTAAGTAATTAAAGTCTAACCTCGCAAGAGTTTTCTCCAAGAAAAAAAGAAAGAAAAAGACAAGAAAGAAAGAGTATGAAAGAAAAGATGGATAATTTGTGAAAATTCGGAAATGAAGAAAGAAACACGGGGATGATTGAATATATGCAAAACTCTCATATTCATTTTATACTAAATTACCGTTAAATCTCAAATAATTATTATAGACATGTTGTATACATATTTATTTTATATTAAATTACCATTAAATCTCAAATAATTATTATAGACATGGTTGTATACATCTTACATAATGCATTATTTATTTTTGCATTATTTATTTTGTTTTTATTTTATTTTATGGTAATTGCCTAGATGATTTATTCAAATGTGACTCCTATCCATCATTTATTATATCAATGTTAAAGGATTTATATGATTCTCTCTTCTATTTAGACTTTGAAATAATCTTTTCGAATTTCTTATTAAATTAATGGATCTTATTGCTGGATATAAGAGAATGATTCAGGTTGCTTATTTATGTCTTATTTAGTTTACTTGGTGCATTTCAGTTCAATCATGATAAAGGGAATGTGTTTGTCTCTGTTCATCTGGCAAATGAAGTGAAGAACCACTTCATATTATGGATGCAGTGCTGAGTGAAGGCTTAAACATCAATCAAACAGAACATATGTAAGTGGGTTTCCTGTATGCGACAAATGGAAAAGTTGGGCAAATTTTAAGAAGTTAAATAGCACGGATGATCATGAAATTATTCAATTATTAGTAATAATTGAGGACACAGGTACAGGAATTCCTACATATGCACAAAGCCGAATATTCACACCTTTTGTGCAGGCCGATAGTACCCCTCCCGAACGTATGGAGGAACTGGAATTGGACTGATTGACCTCCTGGGAGGAGAAATTGGATTTGTAAGGGAGCCTGGAATTGGAAGTACTTCTACTTGGAATTTTCAGAAAAGGAGAAAGCACGTATCTAGATTGGCAGAATAATAATTTTGTTTCAGAGTTCCAAGGATTGAGAGCATTAGTGGTAGATAGAAGAAAAATCCGAGCTGAGGTCACAAGATATCATCTGCAGAGATTTTGGTTCTAACTAATAGTCTGAATTCTGCATGCTCTTGTCTATCTAATACTTGCAACATGAGGTAATTTATCATTTTGGCAAAGTCTAGACCTATTGAAAGTTGTATACAATAAAAGCTTACCTATTTATGCTCTGACATTCTTCAATAGCATAAGAGCAGTCACCAAAAAATATAGGTGTAAATATTGCTCTGAACTTAAATGTAGCTTGTTAGACTTCAGAATATTTCACATGTACTAGTCATTTACAATGGAAAGAGGATTTTAGAATATAAAAATTCAGTAAGAAAAAAAATATAGGTGACATTCACAATAGTTGTTCTCCCAGACTGAGCTGATGATCCTTATGAATGTTGCTTGATCTGGTAAAGGATTAAGGTGCTTGGTGTTCTGGGGAAAACTCAGTTCGTGTATTAATAAATTGGATTAGTTGGTTCTTCTAAATCATTTTGATAAATTCTATCATTAAGATAATATACATTGTCTCAAAATTGGTAATTACTTTGAGTTCAAGGTCGTTGATTTCTAGTTCATAAACTTGTACTAAATTACTACTTATGCTTTTTCTTCAGTATGTCAAACCAGTTGGCCATGATTTTGATAGACAAGGCTGCTTGGGATCAAGAATGTATTGTCTTTTGCAAAATCAGGAAGCTTAGACAGAATTGCATCAAAAGGGATCCAATAGACTTACCGAAGATTTTTCTCCTGGACTCCCACCCTAGCACCGATGAACATACTGACAGGGTGTCATAGATGATATACTAACGAAGGCACTGAAAAAAATCAAGTAAATAGGAAGAAAGTATCCAAACTTGGGAGTTTATTAATGCACAAACAAATTTTGGTGGTTGATGATAATGCAGTGAACAGAAGAGTTGCAAAAGGTTTTTTACAGAAATATGGGGCAAAAGTTACTTCTGTGGAGAGTGGCATGGCTGCACTAAAGGTGCTTAAACTGCCACATAATTTTGATGCTTGTTTTATGGATCTCCAAATGCGGATGGGTAATTTATCTTCTTATTCCTATTTTTTAAGTTTTCTGCATTTTTATTGCAAATGAAGACACTTTTGTCACCTATAAGAATAGAAATAAGGAGAAATGACTGGTCTTGTAATTTAAAAGTATTTCTCTTTATTTTAAATGGTACAGTTTTGAAACAAGGGAGATCCAGTGAATGAAGAGCGAGGTAAATGAGAAAATTGCGTGTGGAGAAGCATCTGCAGAGATATTTGGTAACATCTCTCATTGGCACATTCCAATACTAGCAATGACAGCAGATGCAACACAGAGTTCAAATGAAGGTGCAGAAATTGCGGAATGGATGACTACGTGACGAAGCCATTTGAAGAAGAGCAGCTCTATTTGGCTAGTTATGTCCACATATTGTAATGCTTGGACATGCCCCAGCTGATGTGTTCCTAATTAAGAGTGCTTGCCAGCATCAAAGCTATCAATTCTGCATCATGGATCTCAGCTATGGTCTTGTTTAGTGATAGTAAGTACCATGTTCATCATCACTGGATTTTTATATTCTAAGTGCCTTTCATTCACTTAGTAATGATGCATGTGCTACAATTACTTGTAAGACTATTCACCCATTAATAAATTTTGTTCCTTTTTTCATTTTTTTTCCAGGATGCTGATTTCGAGTTCAAGATGTTATCACTTATTGCAGCCAGGAGATCAATAGAAGTCTGCTTCTATGGGGAGTGAAAGAAGTTTTGTATAAGTGTCAGGAAACACAACTATGGATTCAGCAGAGAAAAGGCTCAATGAGCTTGGCTACAAGCAAGAACTGAGAAGAGAAATGGTGTGTGAATTTTATTTTATTTTAGTGTTTTTTTCATTGTGTTTGATGGAGTTGATCATGATCCCAGTTTTAAGTAAATAAAGAAAACTTCACCTTTGATTAAATCTTTCGCTTTTCCTTTTATGGTGCAGACTATGTTCAAAACTCTGGCCATATCATTTTCCACAATTACCCATTTCACTGGAATCACACCCCTCTATGGTTCTAGTCTTCAATATGAAGGCCCTGCAACTCTTGTCTGGGGATGGATAGTGGTTTCTTTCTTCACTTGGTTCGTTGGGATTGCAATGGCTGAGATATGCTCCTCTGTCCTGGTTGGTTTCTTCTCATAAAGTTTATTTCTTTGCAGTTGTAGTACTTCAAGGCTTAGAATTTTAAAATTAGTTAATTATGGAAAGTCATAGCATTTCAAGGCTATCAAACCAATACTATAAAGATGGTTTTGATAAAAATTAACTTCTGATGGTCCTAAGTTAAACTTGGTAAAAAGAGAATTGCAGAGATATTTGCAGTCGACAGATCTAGCTTTCTGAATTTGGTCCAATGTTGACTTATGAAAATATGCCCTTTTCAATTATAAAGGGGTAGTCCCACGTAACGTGCTGAATCAAAATTTAAACTTTTGCTAGGAAAATTGCCGATATTTAGTATTTGATAATGTTTCAAATAGGGTTAGCTATGGAAGAAACATACCAGCATGGAAAAAGAAAGTCTTTTTTGCTTGTAGGAGACTTTACATTCTAAAAGTACCTGTAGATTCCTGCTGCACACAAATTAGCATGTAAATGAATTTAATAACTTAACTAACTTCCACTTCCTATTAAATCTAACAGACGACTGGTTCTCTTTACTTTTGGGATGCCCATTTAGCTGGTCCCAAATGGGGACCATTTTCTTCATGGTGCTGTGCTTGGCTTGAGACCATAGGGCTTATAGCTGGGATAGGGACTCAGGTACTTGGTGAAATTTCTAGTCAATATTTACAGATAACGTTATATGGTAACTCATGCTTTTCATAGTTGGAAAAGGCATATGCAGGATCACAAACGTTGCAGAGTATAATCCTACTCTCAACAGGCACAAACAAAGGTGGAGGGTACTTCGCCCCAAAATGGCTCTTCTTGTGTATGTACATTGGCCTTACTGTTATATGGGCTGCACTAAACACATTTGCATTGGAAGTGATTGTTTGCCTTGATTGATATAGTTTCCATATGGTGGCAGGTACTATTATTACGTTCTTGTATACACTTTATATCTGCCATAAGATGGCCTAAGCTTGCTTATTCTGTTATTGAAAACACAGCAGAGAATGGGGTGTCAAATTGGTTGGATTCACCCCAGAAAACCACAACAAACCAAATCAATTAAGTTGGCTTTCTTTAGTTTATATGTTCAAGTCCGAAACCTAGTCAAATCAATTTACTTGATCATCTATAGTTTAATCATCTGATTTTTTAAATTCTTTAAGAAATCAAACCTGTGAATCGAACCAAACCAGTATGATCTAGTGAAAGAAAAAAGAATTTGCAAAACTAAAACAAGACAATACAGTTTATTTTCATTGGTTCAATCTTTTTATTCACTCAAACCGAACGAAATCAAACTCGTGGACGCCCTTGTGAATTTGCTATGTTTTACAATTAATAATTGTTCATTTTCTATAAAATGAATATTCTGAAATGAGGTTATGCTCGACAATTTTAAGGCTTTGCGTGTATTAGGAAGTAACACACTCATTTATTCTGTGTCAGGTTATTGGTGGATTGGTGATAGTCATAATGTTACCTCTGGTAGCACTGAGTACAAAATCGGCTTCATTTGTATTCACACACTTAGAATTAGCCCCTGAATCAACAGGAGTATCAAGCAAACCATATGCTGTTATTCTATCATTTCTTGTCAGCCAGTATTCTCTATATGGCTATGGTGCTGCAGCACATCTAACTGAAGAAACCAAAGGTGCAGACAAGAATGGTCCTATTGCAATACTAGGTAGTATTGGGATCATTTCAGTATTTGGGTGGGCATACATCTTGGCACTTACATTCAGCATTCAGGTAAGCTTATGTAAATCTAAGTAAATAATATAAAATCAATAATCTTGAAGATATAACCAAGCAATGAAACCTCTTTTGATCTTTGTTCCCAAAGATAATGGTTTTATGATCCTAAGGATGATAGAAACTTAGTAACATCACTTCTCAACCTTTATTCAGGATTTTGGCTACCTTTATGACCCAAACAATGAGACTGCTGGAGCATTTGTTCCAGCACAAATACTCTATGATGCATTCCATGGAAGATATCACAATTCTGCGGGAGCAATTATCCTACTATTTGTCATTTGGGGTTCATTCTTTTTTGGTGGGCTTTCAATTACTACAAGTGCAGCCAGAGTGGTAAGTACAATAATTTTTTGGTTTTTTTGATAATTAGGTCCAGGAAAGATTCCATGATCAAGTTAGCTCCTTTGCAATTGGTAGAGTTAATCTTTTGAAAAAAGAAAGTTTTAATTTTTAGCTTTGATTAGAGACTACTGGCGTCAGAATCAATAAGATATTAGGGGAATAATGACTCCTTACTTTACGGGGTATCTCAAACAACTTTCAGGTTTATGCTTTGTCAAGAGACAAGGGAGTTCCCTTTTCGCACTTATGGAGGCAACTTCACCCAAAGTACAAGGTTCCCACAAATGCAGTGTGGCTCTGTGCAGTAATCTGCATTCTTCTTGGTCTCCCAATTTTGAAGGTCAACGTAGTCTTCACTGCTATAACATCAATATGCACAATTGGGTGGGTTGGTGGTTATGCAGTTCCTATCTTTGCAAGACTTGTGATTTCTGAGAGGAACTTTAAGCCTGGGCCATTTTATTTAGGCAAAGCAAGAAGACCAGTCTGTCTGGTGGCATTTCTATGGATTTGTTACACATGATTCCTTTTGCCAACTCTGTACCCAATTACTTGGGATACTTTCAATTATGCACCAGTTGCTTTAGGGGTGGGTTTGGGTCTAATAATGCTTTGGTGGCTGTTAGATGCTAGGAAATGGTTCAAAGGGCCAGTTAGGATTATTGAACTATCAAAAGCTGGGGAACCAGATGCAAACATCAAAAGCATCATCTTTATAACAGCTGTTGAACTATCCACACACACTGCTCCTTCTGATGAAACAAAAAGGTAGCTCCCAAATGGTTGAAACAAAATTGGTGTAGACCCTTCTCCATCTTGTGTGGCTGCATCCAAGCAACTCATCACAATGTTGAACAACTCTTGCAGTTGCTCAGAAACTGGACCTGCCAGCTTCCCAAAACCTGGAGCACTTGTGGACAATTGCCAAAACTGAAGCAGGAAGTTTAGCTGAGCAGTGTAAGGGGTTATGGGTGCAAAGAGCAGCCTTGGCATTATATCATGCTTTGAGACCACAAGACAGAAGTTTCCACTCCATCTTTGTTTGAGAATGGCACGGGAGAAAGAGCCATTCCCTAGCATTGGTGAACCAAAAGTGATGCATAAGACTGACATAGATGTAGAGGAAGATATGACAACTGTTTTGGTGTTGGAATTTCCCATGAGTGCCAACATCTGAAAGGTAAGAGTAAATCAAGAAATAAGATTGTATGAAAAGGAAGGTTAACAAAAAGCGCTGTTACAAGAATATTGTAACATGGATCATTAAATTGATGAATAAAATGAATTTGATGTCATATGGTAAAAAATTGAATTGAAGATGCCGGAATTGTTAAGATGATTAAATTCTTTTTATAGCGAGAAATTAAAACTATATCGATCACGATTAATAACTATTCTTTGGTAACATTATGGAAAAAAATTTGAAATAGAAAAGGGGTTGAACTGAGTTTTAATAATTTTTTTAAGACCTTTTCATAAATATCGTCTCATACTCTATAGTAACTAACCTCTTGAACATTATTTAGATCCAGTAAAACCAAATATTCTTTAAACTTATTCACTTCTAATTAATAATATTAATAATTTTTTAAACTTAATAAATCTTGAGTAAAATTGAATATTTTTTAAATTTAATCAACTGAATATTCTTTTCTAAATCTGAATATTCTTTTCTAAGATAGATAAATTATAGTGATCAAGCAAACATTTTTCGGTATACATGAGGTTTATATACTCTTTTAATTTGTTACCAGAACACTCACACTCTTATGAAGCTTTTGGGACACCAAAGATTTTGACAGTTTCAGCTTAAAATTCAATCATCTTTCTAGCGGCTTCTGCTACAAAGTCCTCTTCAACTGCTTGTGCATTGAACCAGAACCAATTGTATAAGCTTCATAGTTTCAGTAGTTCCTTAGAGTCAATAATTGTACCCATCCCATTGGACCAAAGACTTTCTCCAAGGGATATCCAACATACTCAAGATTGTTGAAGTTGATAAATCTCCCAAGTATAAATCACGTCTCTGGGAATAACAACATTGTCTTAGTTGCGGTGGACAATCTTCTTGGTGCCATTTAGGTTCTCAAAGAAATCAAAGAATACGAGTGAGAAAGAACAATGAAATCTAGGGTTTAGACTTGTCTCAGAGAGTGAGTTTGAAACGTAAAGAACTTGTGTTGAACTAAAGGTATTCTTAAGCATAAAAATTTGAAAAGAGAAAAAAAAGTTATTCTTCCCTGACAATCTGGATGTTAACGTGTCAATGTGCAACATTTAATGCGTGTGAGATGTCGTGCACTGAGTCACTTGGAAAGTCATGCATTAATGGGTTTTACGTTTCATCATTAATGATCTTTAATGCGTTTGACATTTCCTAATGATTGCTTATTAGCACATTGTTGCTTTGCAAAGACTCAACGAGGATATTAGTATTACACAAATGACTTCATCTGGTGAAAGTCATTTCAATAAACTTTTTCTTTAATCAAAACTCTTTCTACGTATCCTTTCGCTAAGAACAGTAAAAGTTATTGAGGAGTCTTGAGGTTGAGAACAAGACTTCAAGGTGCTAACTGTTCTGATTTTTTTGTGAATCACTATTCTTCGGACGTCGAGATAAAGGGAAGGTTCTAGTCGGAAGCTACTTCACTCTCTCTCTCTAGTGTTCTTAATTATCAGAAGTACATAATATGTGTTAGGGTAAATTTTTCCAAAAGTCCTTTAGCTATACTTACTATTTTCTATTTATACTGTTATGCATGGCGTTATGAGGAAGACGTATAGCCTCTTGGCCCTCAGAGATATGATGACTGCTCTGCACTGTGTCAGAGAGAAGACGTGCAGTCTCCCTTACATGAGGTTGCTGTTCTGCACAATGTCAGAGGGAAGACGTGTAGTCTCTTCTGCACAAGGTAGGCGTGTGGTCTCCTCCTTGTCAGGTAATGCGAGCGCCGTTCATTGGGATTTGTTCCTTTGTCAGATGTAAGGTGCCTGTTCCCAATGCAAAGGAAATGGAGATGTTGGTTCATTGGTATTGGCTTGGTACCTATCGTCCTGGGTACTTGTCAGCTTGGTTACTTGTTGGCCTGACACTTGTCGGCCACTCTTGTAGGCCTAGGCACTTGTCGGCCTGGTTACTCATCAGCCTGGTTGGTTGTTGACCTGGGTACTTGTCGGCTTGGTTACTCCTCAGCCTGGCTACTTGTCGGCCATACTTATCACTAGCCATACGGTACACAAGTCTCCCAAGCTTGAGTAGTTGTTGAAGTACGAAGAGCTTCATAAGCAGTGTTGTCGGCTTGAGCTCTTTGGGGACTTGTCGGCCTGACACTTGTCGGCCTGACACTTGTCGGCCATTCTTGTAGTTCCAGACACTTGTCGGCTTGGTTACTCCTGAGCCTGGTTACTTGTCGGCCATACTTGTCACTGGCCATACGGTACACAAGCCTCCCAAGCTTGAGTAGTTATTGAAGTACGAAAAGCTTAACATGTAGTGTTGTCGGCCTCAGTCTATGGTGGTCATGTAGCTTAACATGTAATGTTGTCGGCCACACTCTTTGGTGGTCGTGTAGATTAACATGTAATGTTGTCGGCCACACTCTTTGGTGGTCATGTAGCTTAATATGTAATGTTGTCGGCCACACTCTTTGATGGCCATGTAGCTTAACATGTAATGTTGTCGGCCACACTCTTTGGTGATCGTGTAGCTTAACATGTAATGTTGTCGACCACACTCTTTGATGGTCATGTAGCTTAACATGTAATGTTGTCGGCCACACTCTTTGGTGGTCATGTAACTTAACACATAATGTTGTCGGCCACACTCTTTGGTGGTCATGTAGCTTAACATGTAATGTTGTCGGCCAAACTCTTTGGTGGTCATGTAGCTTAACATGTAATGTTGTCGGCCACACTCACTTTGATGGTCGTATAGTGCACGGCCTCCCCAGCTCTCGAGCTTTTAGCACTACAATGGTTTCCACACTTGAAAGTTGTTGGCCCTGTTGACTATGGGAAATTCATGCCATCTTCTGTTTGGTACGGTATTTTTCCCTTTCTGAGGGTTAGGTTAAGTGTGGCTTTTGGGCCTTGGGCCTTCTCTTGATGGGACTGATGTGTTACAACCCTCGAGATCTGTAAGATCAAATGGTTGGAAGGTGAGGGGTCATTGATCTCCTTCCCAACATTCTCTATAAGTGAAGGTTTGGAAGTTCACTTTGGCATTTCTCAGTGCTTTCTTCCTTTAAGGTCCGATATCTTTTTCTCTTCTGGGAGCTGTCACCTTTTCAGCCTTAATTGTGTGATGTCGTCTCTTCGGCCTTAAGGTAATCATATCCTTTTCGTCCTTGTCTTCTACTTCTCGGTCTTTTTCTACTTCTCAGTCTTCCTCCATTTCCCGGTCTTTTTCTACCTCTAAATCTTCTTCTAGTATGCCTGGGGAGTTAGTTAGTTCTCCTAAAGACTCCCCACCTTCGGGTGTTTTGGTAGTGGGGAACACTGACGTGGCCGAGGAGTCCTCGGGAGATACCACGTTCAGTGATCCCCCCCCTTAGGTCTGGGTATGATTGGGTGAGCGATCTGGTTTTGCAGCAGTCTTCTAAGTATCGCTGGCCTTCCTCTCTAGAGTACTTTGTCGCGAGTGTCCCTATGGTAGTCCCCGAGGTTGAGAGCGGTTTCGTGTCGATGGAAAAGTGTTCGGCTAGTGATCACGTTTGTTATGGCCAGAAAGAGGGCGAGTCTGATTTCTTCTTCATGTATTCGACCTTCTTCACCGATGTTCATATTCGCCTTCCTCTTGATGAGTTCACTATGGGGGTGTTGCGTATTTTGAATGTTGCCCCCACCCAACTGCACCCTAACTCTTGGGGTTATCTCCAATGTTTTCGGTTTCTCTGCGAAATGTTTGGTCTTGTTCCTTCTCCCCAATCGTTCCTTCATTACTACAGTGCTCGTCCCAGCAGCCCTGTTCGTTGGGTGTCTTTAGTCAGTCAGTCTGGGGGTGCGTTGTTTGCTCCTTACACTGTTTCTTATGAGCGTTTCAAGACCGGGTTCTTTCGTGTTGCCATAGAGCCGGCAGGGCGTCAGTACTTCTACTATGGTGACGTTCTTAAGTTTCCTTTTCATTAGACGTCAAATCCTGTTCATTACTTATACTGGCCTAAGTCATCGATGACCGATGAGGACCAGATAATTTTCAATCTTTTTGATAGACTTCCGAGGAGGTTACCTACCCGGAAAATTCTCAAGCTTTACCTTTGCTCTCAGCGCTGGGTTGATTTGAGTGGTATATGTGTTCTTATGTTTTCGTATAGTTCTCGGTCAATATTAACTTAAATAAACTCTGTTTGTCTTGTTGGTAGGTATCATGGCTCAAGCAGGTGCATCCGACATGCTCACTAAGCTGCGCTTAGAGAAGGCGCAACGTACACGAGAGGCCGCCAAGGGTGCCTCTTCTAGTGCCGTTAAGACTTCGGCCTCTCATCCTGCTCAACAGGTCCCTCCTGTTAACCTTGTTCCTCCCTCGGTCGAGAAGAAACAACGGAAGAGGAAGAGTAAGTCGAAGGAGAAGCGTCAGGATGCTCCTGAGCGCACTCCCAAGAGGGCTAAGACTCTTGGCGAAGATGTCGGTAGCAGTGGGGGCAAGGCTTTGGTCTCTCATGACCTTGAGTTCCACAAGGGCGTGAATGTTGCCCTTACTCAGACCGAGAACGAGGTCTTGTTTGTCATGTTTCAAGGGAGGAGACTTCATAACCGACTTGTTGGAACTCCAAGCGCGAGCTATGGCTGTTGTTCACCTCTTGGCTCATGAACGTTCTCAAGAGTCGGCCAAGGAGCTTGAAGATTTGAAGTTAAGGTTGGCCGACTCCTAACATGGAGGCCAAATTTGCTCTGCAAGACCAAGTCAACAAGCTGACTTCTGAGCTTTCGGCTTCAAAGTCCGACATCTCTAAGCTGGAGACGCGGTGTGGTGAGTTGGAGAGGAAAGAGGAAGAGTTGACGGCCAAACTATCTAGGCAACATGAAGAGCTTCACGGTGTCATTCAGAATCGTGATGATGCCTTGTTGGTGAAAGATGAGAGTATTGTCAAGCTTGAGCACGAGATAGCTACCCTCAAGGACTGTGTCCTGAACGTTGCTGAGGAAGGATTTAACCAAGCTGTTCGGCAAGCTGTTCTGTTGTATGGGGTGCCACTGATGGCAACCAGTTTGATGTTGAGAAGGAAGTTTTTCAAGGTCAGCTTATTCCTATTGAAGATATGCCCGACAAGGGAGCTGACAAGGTTGATGAGGGGGGAGAGGTTGATGGTGGAAATGAGGAGGATACTCCAGAAGAGGAGGGTGGAGAAGATGGCGAGGATGAAGAGGGCACACTCGAAGCGGGAGTGGATGATGCTGACGGGGAGGGTTCTGAAGAGGCCGAATAGGTTATTTGTTCGAGTAGTTAGTGTTTTTATTTTGTAAATGAGTATATGCACAACTTCACTTGTGTTGTGACATTCTGCTTCACCTCTTGTAATTTGGTGTTATTAATACAAAGGATGTTTTGCCCGGTTGTTAGCCATATTCTTTTTGTTCTTTGTTCTTTAAGCATTATAAGCGCTCATATCTATTAGATACCATTTATTTGATTTCTAAGTTAAGGTCGAAAAGTTCTCGGCTTTGTTACCAATCGTTTATGACTGGGTTTTTATAGCTGAGGCCAAGAAGTTATCGGTCTTGTTACTAATCGCTTTTGATTTGGTTTTTCCAAGTTGAGGCCGAGAAGTTCTCGGTCTTGTTACCCATTGCTCTTGATTGGGTCGAGAAGTTCTCAGTCTTGTTACCAATCGCTTTGATTGGGTTTTTCCAAGTTGAGGCCGAGAAGTTCTCGGCCTTGTTACCCATTGCTCTTGATTGGGTCGAGAAGTTCTCAGTCTTATTACCAATCGCTTTTGATCGGGTTTTCTAAGTTGAGGCCGAGAAGTTGTCGGTTCTGCTACCAATCGCTTTTGATTGGGCAGAGAAGTTCTCGGTTCTGTTACCAATTGCTCTTAATTGGGCTGAGAAGTTCTCGGTCTTGTTACCAATCGCTCGTGATTGGGCCGAGAAGTTGAGGCCGAGAAGTGCTCGGTCTTGTTACCAATCGCTCTTGATTGGGCCGAGAAGTTCTCGGTTTTGTTACCAATCGCTCTTGATTGGGTCTTCAAAAAGTATAATTTACGATTTATTGGGGACGACTACAGTTTGCAAAATAACTGAATAATTTCATTAAAGTAGAGCCTCATTAAAACCTTCTCAGCCAAAACCCTCCTTAGGAAAAAAAGACCGAGGTAGGAAAAAGTGCCCTATTACATTGCAACAAGACAACAAAGCATAAACTGAAATAGAATTTGAGATGGACAAAAAGCATAAACTAACTAAAATAGAATTTGAGATGGGATACGTTCCAAGTCCATGGTATTGCCTTCCCAGATAAGTGCTCCAGGTGATATCCCCCATTTCCTGCTACTTGCCGGACCCTAAAGGGTCCCTCCCAATTGGCAGAGAACTTGCCTTCTCCCTGTCTTGCTTCACTTCTCATTCTCCATACTAAGTCCCCAGCATGGAAACTTCTCGGTTTGACCTTAGAGTTATATTTTCTTTCAGCCCTTCTTTTGCTTGCCTCTTCTCTCACTCGTGCCTTGTCTCTTAGTTCACTGACTAGGTCCAGGCTAGCCATGAGACTTTCACTGTTAAGCTTTAAGTCGAACATCTCTCTGCGTAGGCTGGGCTCTCCAAGCTCCACTGGTAACATAGCGTCTGAACCATAAGTGAGGCTGAAGGGGGTCTCCTTGGTTGAAGACTGTGGAGTGCACCGATATGCCCAAAGCGCTTCCAGCAACTCCTCGGTCCATCTTCCTTTGGCTGTTCCTAGTCTTTTCTTCAATTCATTCAGGATGACTTTGTTTGCGGCTTCAGCTTGTCCATTGGTTTGTGGGTGTTCTACGGAGCTGGTGATGGAGCGAATTCCCAATCCTTTGTAAAAGTCCTGGAGTCCCTGGTCAATGAACTGTCTCCCATTGTCTGAAATGATTGTGTTCGGTAGCCCGAACCTGCATATTATGTTCTTCCACGCGAAAGACTGGACCTTGTTAGCAGTGATGGAGGCCAAGGGTTCAGCCTCTATCCACTTAGTAAAATAGTCAACAACAACTAGGAGAAACTTACATTGTCCCTTCCCGGGGATGAATGGTCCAATGATATCAATTCCCCATTGGCCAAAAGGCCATGACGAATTCATATGATGCAACACTTCAGGTTTAACCCTTAGTATATTGCCAAATTCTTGGCATTTTTGACACTTCTTCACGTATTCTGCAGCATCACTTTCCATTGTTGGCCAGTAGTATCCGGCCCTCAATGTTCTGGTTGCCATGCTGCGTCCTCCAGAGTGAAGGCCACAAATACCTTCATGCAATTCAGCCATGACATACTCTGCCTGGCTTTTGTTGATACATTTTAACAGTGGTCTCGAGTAGCTTTTTCAGTACAGCTCTTCCCCTATCAGGGTATATCTTGCGCATTTTCGCTTCATGGAAGTCTCCTCAGTTTCTTCGCATGTGCCTTCTTTTAGGAACTTAATGCTAGGTATCATCCAACATTCTTTGCTCTCTTCAATATTCATGACTTCCTCCCCGTTAGATATGCTTGGTGCGGGGACTGTCATATGTATGACCAAGTGGTAGTGGTTCTTGCTTTTGGTGCTTGCAAGTTTGGCCAACAAGTCGGCCCTTGTATTCTGTTCCCTTCTGATGTGTTCTACCTTCGCTTCTTTAAAAGTTGAGAGGAGATTCAGCACTTTTTGATAATATTGCATCATCATGTGGTCTTTGACTTGGAACTCTCCGGTCAGACGCCCGACAATCAACTTTGAATCGCTCCTACACTGGATCTCCTCTGCTCCCATTTCTTTAGCCAAACTCAATCCTGCAATTATGGCCTCATATTCAGCTTGATTATTAGTAGTTTTGAAATCAAACCTCAGCGACTGCTCGATGGTGAGTCTCGCTGGTCTTTCCAAGATGATTCGAGCTCCACTTCCTTTGGTGTTTGAGGACCCGTCGACATAGATAACCCATTGGGTGTTGGGACTTGCAGGTTCCGGACTTAATTCCACTAAGAAGTCGGCTAGTCATTGAGATCGTATAGCTCGTCACAGCTCATAGGTGATTCCGAATTCTGACAGTTCGACTGACCATCCTATCATTCTCCCTGCGAGATCAGGCTTTGTCAGCATCTTCTTGATAGGGTAATCAGTCTTAACAATCACTAGGTGATTCTGCAAGTAAGCCCTCATTCTTCTTGCTGTGTGAATCAGCGCTAGTGCCACCTTCTCGATTCTTTGGTACCTCCTCTCAGCGTCTTGCAGTGTTCAGCTTACGAAGTACACTGGTTTCTGTTCTTGGTCAGTTTCTTGGACGAGCACTGAGCTTATCGCTTCTTCGGAAATTGACAAGTACACCATAATAGCTTGGCCATGTATTGGCTTTTGTATCACTGGGGGCCTTGCCATGAACGTGCTTGAGTTGTGTGAAGAGTTCTTCGTACTCTTCGTCCCGTTCAAATTTACTCCTTTTCTTGAGTAACCGGATGATAGGTCCGGTCTTCTCGGCCAGTCTTGGAATGAACCGCGCCATGGTCGTCAACTTTCCAACCAGCCTCTGGATTTCCTTGACGTTCTTTGGACCCCTCATTTCCACTATGGCTTGACACTTGTCCGGATTTGCCTCTATCCCTCGGTGTGTAAGCATGAATCCCAGAAACTTTCCACCTTCCACGCCGAATACACATTTCTCAAGGTTCAATCTCATATTATACTTTCGTAGTGTCTCGAGAACTTCGACCAGATCATCCCTGTGTTGTTCACAAGAATCAGATTTGACGACGATGTCGTCCATATACACCTTCTTCCAATCAATCTGTGAAACACTTTGTCCATGAGTCGCTGATATGTGGCACCCGCATTCTTTAAGCCAAATGGCATGGCTTCATAGTAAAAATTTGCCTCTTCTGTCATGAAAGCAGTTTTCTCTCTGTCACTGGAATGCATTCTGATTTGGTTGTAGCCAGAGTATGCATCCAGGAAACTTAATATCTTGTGCCCTGTGGCTCCATCTACTAGCCTGTCGATACTTGGCAATGGATATGCGTCTTTCGGGCAAGCCTTGTTGAGATCCGTGTAGTCAGTACACATTCTCCACTTGCCGTTAGCCTTTTTTACCATCACGACATTAGCAAGCCAAGTAGTGTATTTGGCTTCTTTAATGAAATTCGTTGCCATTAGCTTGGTTACCTCCTTCTTCGCTGCTTCTCTCTTTTCCTCCCCTTGTTTTCTTTTCTTTTGGGCTACAGGTCTCGCCTCTTTGTATATCGATAATCGATGAGACATGACCTCAGGATCAACCCCCGACATGTCTCCTGCTGTCCATGCAAACATGTCGATGTTTTGGACCAGGACTTGTCTGATCATTTCGGCCTCCTTTTCTCCCAAGGAGATCCCTAGTTTTGTGCCGTGCTCTTTATCTTTCAGTTCTATATGGATCACGTCTTCCCCCGGTTCTACTCGTGTGTGATCCATCCTTGGGTCTAGATCGGTCACGTTTACGCTCTGTGTTCCTTCCTCTCCTTTCGTCCTTTTCTCGTACCTTCCGGTTTCGGGCCTTTTGGACTCCAGTTTTAGGCTGGCTGCGTAACATTCTCTTGTTGTTTTTTGGTCGCCGCGGACCATGATGATATCTCCTTCAGAAGACGGAAATTTTATGGCCAAGTGGGGAGTGGACACAATGGCCCCAAGCTGATTTAGTGAAGGTCAGCCTAAAAGGATGTTGTAGGATGTGTTAGCATCAATAAGAAGGTAACGAACCTTAATGATTCAACTTTGATGTCCAGATTCCCCAAATTTGGTGTAGAGGTCTATGAAACCTCTAGTGTCCACCCGCTCCCCGGAGAATCCGATGATCTGATCATCAGCTTCTTAAATGTCTTCCAATAGAGGATGTCAACCGAACTGCCTTGATCTACAAGGGTTTTCATCACAACAAACTCGTCAATAGTCACAGTTATTACCATTGGGTCATCTTGTTTAGGATCGATGGCTTTGAAGTCGCGGTCTGTGAAGGTTATGGGTGGCATGCTCCTTGCCATTCTAGTGTACACATGCTGCACAGCTTGTACGTTCCTCAGGTGTTTCTTCCTTCCTAACGCCGAGGGTCCTCCTCCAGTGAAACCTCCTGGTATGGTGTTGTGACCATAGTTTTGATGATATCGGCAATGTTTGTTGGTGTCAGTGTTCCGAGGAGTAGGCAATCTTTGCAGGGATGGGATGAGATCGGCATTCAATGCTTCTTCCAGAATGCGTCCCCTGTTGGCGTTGAGGGGTGTGTAGTAGGCAAATCGGGGAGGCTTGTGCTCCCTTTGCTTAAACTGCTGAGCGTTGTTCTTTTCTTTGCCTTTGCCCTTCTCTGCATTTTCTCCAATCTGGGCTTGATTTCTGAATTCCCGTAGTTCCTCCAGCTGCATGAACTTGGCGGCTCTGGCTCTTAACTCATCGAGATCCAAAGTCGGTTTCTTGCACAGACTATCTACGAACGGTCCTGGACGGCGAGCCGTTATTAGGTGGTGTAAGGCGACGTTAGGATCCAGGTTTTTGATCCTCAAAGTCAGCTTTCCGAACCTTTCCATGAAAGTCCGCAGAGATTCTCCCTTCTCTTGCCTTACGTTTATCAAAGCTATGGAGCCAATGTGATGTGGTCAGCTAGTTGCGAAGCGAGTATTAAATTTGTCGACCAGCATGTCGAAATCAGTGATGGAGTTGGGGGGTAGGCTAGAGAACCAGCTCAGCGCTGCTCCTTTTAGGGATGTGGGGAAAATGCGACAAAAAACAGCATCATGATTGGAATAAAGACTCACTTGCGTGGAGAAGATACTAACATGCTCATCAGGGTCGGTGGTACCGTCGTAGGGCTCAAAAGTTAATCCCTTCCAACGGAAAGGGAGCTCGACCTCTATAATTCGGTCTACAAAAGGGTGCATACGGGTTCCTTTTGTGCACTGGACTACTTCTGTCTCATGCGTCACAGACGGACGCATTGACCCTCTTGCTTCAATTTCGTTCACCACAGTTTGCCGAGTACTCTCCTGCTTCGAAAGAGAGGGTTGGTTGTGGTGGAGCATTTCTCTCATTTCTTCGTTCTCATTCCTTAAGGCATGAATCTCTTCTTCATTCCTACGCCTCAAGTCACTAATCTCTTCTTCATTTCTCCGCTGCATCGCCATCATCTGCTCCTGCAAAGCGGCCAGCATGGGCACAGGGTCGTTTCCCATGTCAACGTGCTCTTGCCTTTGGTCTTGAAGCTTGCTCCGAGTTGACACCATTGGAGTTTAGTTGCGTACCTCTCGGCCCCACGGTAGGCACCAATTGTTCCTACAGAGCCTTAGGGCCAAGAACAATAAAAGTTCTTGCGGAGCCTTGAGGCTGAGAAAAAGACTTCAAGGTGTCAACTGTTCTGATCTCTCTACGAATCACTATTTCCTGGTCGTCGGGATAAAGGGAAGGTTCTAGTCGGAAGCTACTTCACTCTCTCTCACTGATGTTCTCAATTATCAGAAGTACATAATTTGTGTTAGGGTAGATTTTTCCAAAAGTCCTTTAGTTGTACTCACTATTTTCTATTTATACTGTTATGCATAGCGTTATGAGGAAGACGTATAGCCTCTTGGCCCTCAGAGATATGATGACTGCTCTGCACTGTGTCAGAGGGAAGACGTGCAGTCTCCCTTGCATGAGGTTGTTGTTCTGCACAATATCAGAGGGAAGACGTGTAGTCTCTTCTGCACAAGGTAGGCGTGTGGTCTCCTCTTTGTCAGGTAATATGAGTGTCGTTCATTGGGATTTGTTCCTTTGTCAGATGTAAGGTGTCTATTCCCAATGCAAAGGAAATGGAGATGTTGGTTCGTTGGTATTGGCTTGGTACCTATCGTCCTGGGTACTTGTCAGCTTGGTTACTTGTTGACCTGACACTTGTCGGCCACTCTTGTAGGCCTAGGCACTTGTCGGCCTGGTTACTCATCAGCCTGGTTGGTTGTTGACCTGGGTACTTGTCGGCTTGGTTACTTGTCGACCTGGGACTTGTCGGCCACTCTTGTAGGCCCAGCCACTTGTCAGCCTGGTTACTCCTCAGCTTGGTTACTTGTCGGCCATACTTGTCACTGGCCATACGGTACAAAAACTAAGAGACTTGTGCTCCAGATAATTTTGATTTCCTTTGAGTACATTTTGTAACTATTATGTTTTTTTTTTCTCTTCGTCTTTTTCATTGTAGAAGATTTAGTCTATGAGATCCTCTTATGGTGTCATGTTTGTCTAGTTACATTTTTTTTTCTTTAAACGTCATTAGACATTCAAATATTGAGAGACTGAGTTTTAATACCAATTATTAAAAATAGAAAAAACAAAATAAAAGATAATTGAGTTGAATTATTTTTTTAGATTTTTTTCATAAATATCATTTAATACTTTACTGTTAGATAATAATTTTGAAATAAGTGAATTATTAACTGCTTTTTTAACTAGTTGTGTCTGATAATATATGTCAAAAGCTACTTTTCATTTCACAAATTCAATTGTTTGAAAGAATTTTTTTAACTTGATTTTTTTTATCATGACTCTCTTTCTTAGATTAGTATAGACAATAATAACATGCAAGGTGAAAGAAGTAAAAAAAAAAAATGTACACAGTATTTTTATACTGGTTCGTTTAACTCAATAGATTACATCCAATTTTAATCAATAGATTAAGTTATACTAAACAGACTAATACGGCAAGGTACAATGTGAGTATTTTTTGGAATCATAACAACTCTTGACTAACCCCTTCAATATTGTTTGGGATTGTAGTCATTCCTACCAATCCCTTAATTGTATGTAGTTACTCCTAGCTAACCCCTTGAGTATTGTTTGGACTATAGTCACTCCTAACTAATTAATCTTTTAGATATTGTTTGGGAACATAGTAACTCTTGTCTAACTCGTTAAGAATGGGGTAAATTATTTTTTTACATAAGGACAAAATTATCATTTTAAAAATATATGGAGGTGGAGGAAGAAGCACTCAGAATTTTTTATATTTTTTTGTTTTAGGCTTTTTTTTACCTTGTAATTATTTTTTTTCCTATTTTTTTTATGAGTCTTGTATATTTTTCTGTTTTTCTTGTAATTAAAGACATTTTAGAATATAGTCTTAGAGACTGTTGAATGAATTTTATTAGTGTTTTGACTTATGAGTATAAAGTCCACAATATATAAGTCTTTTGTAGACTATTCTACTCAAAATTTGCTTATTTTAGAATTTGCATCATTTCCGTATTTCTAATTTCTTCATTAAAACTTTATATCCTTATCTTCAATTTTAATATCCTTATCTTCAATTCTTCAATTTAAGAAGGCAAATCTTTTTCTATTCATCAATTTCTTTCTATTGTGGCATCCGTTATATGATCAGCCTGTTACTTCAATATTTACACTGATGAGCCTTCTACACCTTTGTTGACTCAACCACAACTTTACACGAGAACCTCTAATCAAATATTTACATCAACCAATCTTCTACACTTTTATAGTTTGAACCACATATTTATGGGTGAAACTCTATATTAGTGAGTCTTCCACACCTTTGTGGATTCAACCACATGTGAGAAAATCTTTATTACAAATCAACTCAAAGTTCATCATAAAACTAAAAAGCATTATATAAACATCTTAGTATCTCAAAATCGAAATGAAATTGCTCATAATATTAACTAAGAAAACAAAATTAAAGTATAGTTAAAATAATTATAATTCCAAGCATACCACTCATTATCTCCAAGAAAAAATTTCAGTGTCTTTATAATTAACTTGGAAAGAGGACCTACTTTTTGTTTTCTTGCAAATTCAATAATTCAAAAGTCTACTTATCAAAATTACGTACAAAGCTTTTCTAATAACATGCAAGGTTTCAAATTTCATTTTTTTCTATTCGGTTATTTCAATATGATAGAAAATGAAGAAATAAAATATTCATTCTCTTTTCTTATCTTTGGATGACTTCGAGATTTAGAAATTAAGAGATTTGGGAGGAAATATTCACGTAAGATACTTCTTAATCCCTTAGTTAGCTATGATTTAGAACCTAAAAAATACCTTACAACTCATAACTTGCTTAAAAGAATGAATGGAGAAAGAAACCCATATATTATGATTTTCTCGAAACTCTTGTATGCCTTCAAGCCTTTATATAACTCTATGTAGGAAAAATTGAAAAAGAAGAAAAGATGAAAAAGAAAAGAATTTGCACCTTTAAGATTCCAAAAGTTTTTCCTTTACTAATTTAAGGTAAATTTCACAAAGGATTGAGAAATCACATGGAAAGTAAGAGAAACAAGAATAAAAGAAGAAGAGAGTAAATGAGAATCATGTGTTTTCTATGTCAAAAGAAAACCTACTTAAAAGTGTTCATCAATTACTTTCATTTGATATTTATTTATTTAATAAAATATTATATAATAATAAAATAATAATTTATTTTAATATTAAATTGTTGTAATTTACTATGTATAGTGTCAAAGTATTAGGACTTTTTATCAAAAAATTAGATCATGTTTCCATTCAAAAACTATTCTTACTTTCATTATCTTGAATCATCTAAAATATCAAAGCCCACTTAGACAATTTACAATATCCTTTGAAACTATTTATCTATTATTTGTCTATCCATACTGATAAGCTGTAATTGTTAGTACAATTTCATGAATATTTACATTAATTTTATCATCAACTTGGTTTGAATTTGAATTTTATTGTCTTTTATGATTCATTTTGTTATTTAATAAGTTTTATTGTGCAAAAGAGTAAATTTTGTTGAGAATTAGATTAAATTTGAAGAAGCAGATAAAGGGGCATAAGTGACTTCTTGCTTAAGCGAAAGATACATCCTAAACTAAAACTCACTTAAAAACTATCATAGTGAAGCCCTAATTTGAAGAAGACGTCAACGTTGTTGGAGCGTGAATTATGAAATAACGACAGCATATTGACCTAATGGAAGGAAGGAAAGCTATAAAAAGCCAAAGTTAAGTCGAAAAGAGGGGATCACTCATTTTTGCATACTCATTGGCGGCCGCCCTTGATCAAGACCTACTTTTCTTTTCTATTATATTTCATGACTACCATGCTTAGCTAACTCTCTTATTCTTGGGATTGGATATAATTTCTCAACTTTGAATGTACTCTTGACATTACTTGATATCATTAATTTCAATTACCATTGTTTTACGTTTTATTCGTAATTTGATTTATCTTAGAATTCTTATTATGACTAGAAAACACTTTTTGAATTTGGAACCAAACGTTTAACGCATTACATGTATAAATTCAGGGATAAATTATAGTGTAATGACTGTTTATAGCAAATATCTTAATGTTGATTAATCTATTCTAGTAACTGGGGACAGAGCTAGGTATTTTAATTTATGCATTTCAAATCTAGAGAAATCAGATTGAATGATTTTTATTTGCACAGATTGGTAATTGGAAGAGATGATGTTAATGTTGTGATCAGTGTAGGAGAAGGAGATTAATACAATTCAATCCCAAGATCTTTATTATTATAAATTTTACAAATCCAATCATTGATTGTTCTGTTTTACATTTTGATATTCTTTGAAAAAACCATTACCTTATTATTACGTGTTCTCATTCACAATAATTTGATACACGTTCAATATTCAATTACAATACTTGAGTACTCAGTATAGTAGTTGAAAGACTAATAGGTACACGTCCTAAAGATTTAGAATTTTATATATATATTAGTTAAGAATTTGTCTTATAAGTAATTATAAGATAATACTAATAATCGAGTTTATTAGATACCAATTACAAAACTATGCTATTGATAATTTGTCTACAAATTAAGAAAACAAGCTTATATGCATTTGTGAAATCTTCTTGGATAAGTTAGGCACTGATGTAGTCTCTGTTCTCGTTTAATTTTGTTGAAAGTTGCAATATCATCTGAGCATTTAATAGGGTTCAGTTGCTTTCTGTTAATTGCCATCTATATAGCTTGTAATTTGTTCCAAAAATCCTCTAGGGTATGCTTTCCTATTTCTGCGTGTTTGCTTTTCGGTATAAATCATAGATTTGCACCGGGTCTGTTCCGCTCCCATAGGTAGTAGCCAATCTCTCCCATTAAGCCTTGGCGGTTGGGAATTGGAAAACATTGTTTATAAAACTAATCTCAATATTCTGAATTATCCAGGTGAAGACAGTTTGGTCTGCCTGTTCCCATTTTTCATATGCTGGTTCTATCGCTTCTGGTATTAGAGGTATACCTGTAAGATAACTCTTCTTTCCTCTGCCACCGATAGCTTTCTTTATGAGTGTTGCCCACAATGGATAATTGTCCATTTAATTTGAAACCAATTAGCAAATTGTCAAGATTGACTGACTTGTGTTTGCTGAATCCCTAGACCATTACGAAGCATATTTTCAATTTGCAAAGTTAACTCATCAGTAATGGTTGAGGAGTTATTCTGGTTTTGATTCATGTTGTTTCCAATTTCATCATCTGAAAATGATATTTTTGATTTTTGGTATTCTTCGGCTGTAAGGGGTAATGGAACAATGATGTTGGTTCTTGAGTTTCCGGGATCTAACACCACTCTGATACCATCTTGCGATGATATCGAGGGTTAAGAAAGGTTGGACAAGGATATGATAACTATGAACAAAAAAGAACAAAGAATATGATAACATGGAAGAAGGTTTTTGATTGAATTTTTTATTCTTTGTTTACAATAGCTCACTTAATATAAAATTCTAGGAAACTAAATATAGAAATTATTCTAAATAAATACATTTGATATTCTCTGATATTTTCTGATACTCCCTTGATTATCTTTGATATTGTACTGATTTGTTTCTTTGATACTCCCTTGATTATCTCTCTGATATTCTTACTGACATTCTCTTGATTATCTCTGATATTCTATTGATTTGTTTCTATAATTATTAACATTCTAACAGGTTTTACATATGGATGTAAATTCGTATGTAATTCCGTATGTAATACTGATTTTTAATACAGATTATATTACATATGAATTAAATCCGTATGTAATATTCTGAAGGCAAGTCTATATACAAAAATTCATACATAATGTTGATTTTACATACGAATTTGAATTTGTAAATAATTATGTATGTAATGTTGATTTTATATACGGATGCAAATTCGTATGTAATACGAATTTTATATCATCCATATGTAATTTTCATACATAATTTAAACTTTTTTATAATGATCAATACATCAGATATGGGTAGAGAGATAAATTTTAAAAGTATAATTTGAGACTATATATTATACTTCATATTTTATCAAAAAATAAAGCAAAAGAACAATAAAGAATAAAAACTAAACATAAATCAGAACAAAAGTTTAGTGTGTTCTCACTTTTTTCTCTCTTTAAAAATTTAAATTATCTATTATCTTATATTATCAATAACTAGTGGTAGCAATGTGGGATTGTGCCATGACTTGCTGGGCTGCACCAGTAATGAGAAGTAATGGGGATCACAAGAACAACGGCGGAGCATCAACGACGTTGTACGAGAGGGCGGAGGAAACATTGTTCAAGAGAGCTGCCCATTGGGGATTGGGGAGAAAAAATAATGAGGGAGAAAAGGGAATGAAACTGTTATAGGTTAGGGATAACCGAAGTAAAAAGTACATTATATATCAGAACGCCCAACAACTAAGTAGTAAGTTTGGCAAAATTACTTCTATTTTGTATTTAGTATAATCCAATATTTTATGTTTGTATGAACTTTGATTTGAGATATTTATTGAGGTAAAAAAAGTTTTTATTAACTTCTATAGCTTAAAACTTATTATTTTTTCCTTCAAATAAAAGAATATGAACATTGTTATAAATTGTGTTGCATGTTGTTTGAGTTTTGCTTGTAATCAGTACTTTTCACTTTTATTTTTTTCCGGTAAGGATACAATTCTTATACCACTTTGTTGGAAATATGAAAACAATGATGTTGGTATCTAACATTTATCGAACTTAATTTTTACAAATTAATTGTGCATTAAACTTGGATGGACAAGTTGAATTCTGCTTATTATGTTATATTCAAAGACATTTTCAAGAATAAAAATAAATTTTACAATTCTATAAAAATGTTCAAAGAATTACATAAACATATATACCATTAAATATTATGTCTACACGTCAAATATGCCTATAAGAAATTATAGAGCAAACTTAGTGGTGAAGAATGTTAAATTTATGATACATTCTCGAAAATCAAGACTTTTTCCCGCTCATATATTTGTATCGAGAGTGTTATAAAATAAAGTTGTCACCGAAAAATTTCTAGAAAAAGGTGATTAAGATAGGATGTTAGTTATGTGTGATGCGAGGAGAAAAAGGTGGAGTCTACTAGTTATTTATTTTTAGTTGTAAAATAACCAGGGTGTTAATATGTGTGATAAATAGATTGGTGAGACAATAGTACATCATAATTTAGCTAAATATCATTTTAGTCGGTTTATTTAGAATTTTAATATCGAATATGTGAGTGAAAATTGTATGGAATATATAGATTCAAATAAATAGAATTATTTTTAGAAATTACAGGACTATTCTCAATATATAGTCCAACTAAAAGGTTTGAGCCATAACAGGTAAAGAACCAAAAGTTACTTTTTACGTATTTAGACGGGTGTCTGGATCGTGTAACTCGTTTAAGATTACTAATGAGTTCAGAGGGATAGATGGAAACAGATATTATAGGGGATGAATTATAGTGTATGAATACGAGTAGTATACTTTGTGGTAGCACTAAGCACATGATGAAAATATAAAGCCTGGTGGTGGTAACTTGTAATTGTGATGCAACATAATTTAGTAGGTAATTGATAGGGTGAGCTGAGAACAAGGGCAACAGAAAATCCTCTTTGCTACAGAACTGGAAATCGAATTCGCTTAACAACAAGCGAAAAATAGTTCAACTATTACTCAAACTTGGTCGATCTAACTCATAAAAGAAAAAAAGAGGTTGTCTCTTGTAATATTCTAAGAATATGTAATATTTAAGAAACAAAGTTGAATTTATATCTATGTTTATAATTAGATAATATGTTTCAGATATCCTCTACTATAAATATTGAGCAGATCATTCAATATAAATATCATAATCTGTTATTGATTTATTAATTTTTCTAAAATTGTGATATTATGAAGTAAACTTTCATTGTTAAATAGCTTCATCTATCCATGAAAAGTTCCAGACAAACACTGTTAAGAATATATCAATTTATTTATGAAACATAGATGTGTCATCAAACTAGGCTGATACCCATTTAAAGAAGATTTACAAGGAGATATCCTTTCTAAATGAAAGGATATAAGTTTTAAAAGATAAAAATATTAGAAGTATTTAATGTTGTAGATAAATATGAGTTGAAATCATTATTACAGATGGAGATCCCATATTAACTAGATGGTTATTGGACCTATGGTATTATGTGTTATTGGATTCCTATAAGATCATTTTTATTTAATTTTGTTATATTTTAAGAATCTATTAGTATAAATCATCTATTTGTGAATACAATATTAATTTCATATATGTATAACTCACGTTCTCAATTTTTTTTACCCACATATATGATCACAAATAAAGATATACATCATAATTGAATAATTGAATGAAAATTCAAAACAACTTTAATCCTTTTACAATAAATATTTCAATCTTATTATCAAGAAAAGACGAGACTACATAATATGGTCACTTTCCAAGGAATAAGAAGTTTAACGTTGACATTTACATCCAACTAAAATATTTTTTTAATCTTAGAAGGAATTGTTATTGTCGTTTAATTTTTATTAATAATTTAATTTTTTCTTATAATGTATTATTCAATTGTGATATATAATGTATAATATTATTATTTAAATTTAACTTATTGTGCTTACATCAACCAAAAGTCATAAATGTGAATATTACGTAAGGATGCATATATAAGAATTATATTCCTTAATATTATTAACTTATGAAAAGGAGATAATATAGTATGAACTCAAATACTTTAAATAATTAAATATGAGTTTCGATTTTTATTGATCCAATAAAAATTTGAATATACAAATATTGAGCGACTCATTCTTATATAAGTACGAAGTAGAGAACATCATTTTTTTTAAGTACTTTTTGTAGTTTATAGTTTTATATAAATGTAGATAAAAATGCTACATTTTGGCCTTCTTGTTTATCTTTATACGAATATTGGTACGGTTCATAAAGTTAATTTTTTTTTATTTACTTTAATACATTTTTAAATTTGAATTAAGTTAAGAATAATAACATTTGTGCGATTGGATAATAGCATTTAATTTGAAAGGAACGAGACTGTTTTAGGAACAACAAATTGTTATGCACGTCTTTTATATTGCTATTCAGGAAGAAAAATCACTAAAACAAAAAAAATACTTGAAATTAAAAAAAAAAAATTATGTCAATACTACTAAAATCAAGATAAAAGTACGATGTACTATATCCGATAATGAAATAATCATTATAATAAATACTACTTATATAGTAATAATTGACATAATTAAGATGTGTTATAACATACATGCCTTAACAGTAAGTAACACGTACTAGGATAATTTTATTCAAAAGGGAGATAGTACGTGATATTATTATGATAGCTATTTAAACATTCATTTGAACCAACACAGAAAAGAAAAAGAATTGTTTTAAAAGTTATCAATAAACCAAAATGGAGGTAGTCAATTTGAAGGAGAAATTTCTTATAAACTGAAAACAAAAGTTGATCATATTAAAACTTATACATGATCGATTAATTATTTGAAATGGAAATATATTGATAGATTATGGTTTGATATTTTAAATTTACTATTTTTTAAAAGTGTGAATTTAAAGTTTTATTTTTATTTTCTAAGGAAAATGTTATTTTGATTGACAATTGAATTAAAATAATTTAAATAAAGTCTATGGAGTATTATAATTAAAGATAATAAACTTAATAAGAAATTTAAGTGTGAAGTTCACTCACACTCCATAAAAGAAAAACACCCACAAATTTTATTCTCTCCTCAGTTATGGATCCTAAGTATCCACTTGAATTGGAAGAGAGAAGGTTATTGTTCTATAAATTTATGCAGTGCCTTAAATTCTCCACTTTCATCACATGGTAAGGCTTTAATGTTCTCCTAACTGATTTTCCGCAATATTTTAAATTGAACAAAAATTTGAAACAGTTCATGGATAAATCCAAGTAAATCTACAATTACAAAAAAATAAACAAATATTCCAGTATTACACAACTGTCATGGAGCTTCCAAATTACAATGTCTTTACCAGAGATAAACTCAAATGTATTTTCACACACAAAAGAGTGGGTAATAAAAGATGATAATCAAACAGGTGTTCATCAAACAAATGATCCAAGTGCAATTTCATGTGAAGTAGAAAGTTCAAACACATATTCAGAGAACTATAAAATGCACACCAGTCTTCATTAAGAAAAATGCTTCCAGAAAATAAAAAAACAAAAAGGGCTTCAAGGCTTATCTGTGTCCTTAATTAATGCATTCCTCGTAGTCTTCTTCTTCCTCTAATTCTTCTCCATCTTCTGTTTCATCAATGACCATGTCTTTGATATGTGATATTTTGGACCAAAATTCGCCAACATGGGGCTTACATTTTCTACTTAGTTCAGGACAACCTTCAATCCTCAAACTTTCAAGTGCGGTGAGGCGATGGATGTTATCATGGAGAGATACCAACTTTGGACAAGACGATATAGAAAGTGTTTTCAGTTGAGTCATAGTTGTTAACCAATCTGGAAGTGTTTCAAAATTGTCGCAATCTAAAATTAACAAGCACTGTAAGGAGTTGGCAGCTTCTTGAAGCCATTTAGGCAAGGCCACCAGCTGTGATAAACTTGAAAACATAATAGTTTTTAACTTGAGCTCGGGGCTTTTTTCTTCATGGTGGTTGCCCTTCCACAGTTCTAAGTCCAAATTACCGCAGGCATGAATAACCAATGTTTCTAACTGAGGAAACTTTTTACCATCCAGCCGCAAAGACTTTAGACTCTGACAATCCCGAACGCACAATGCTTTAAGAGCAGGGAATTTCACCCCTCCAAAGATGGACTCCACATTATTGCATGATTCAACAGTCAAGACTTCAAGCGACTCCAAGTTGGCAATCTCATTCACAGGCAAAACAGTTTGCTTTATGCTAAACTCCAAAAAGCGGAGACTGATCAACTTTCTTATTCCTTTGGGCAATGCTTCCAGCTCAGTGCATCCGGCAAGATTCAACTGTAGCAAACTTTGGAGCTTGCAAATAGACTCGGGGAGTCTCTTAATTTTGAGATTTTCGCTAATATCCAAATATCTCAGATGTTTCAATTTAGCAATGGTACGGGGCAATGTCTCGAATGTCGCACGATTTAAATTCAAAACTCGCAAGCATTTGAAGTTTGACAGACACGTATTTAGTAACGCTTCACCGTTGGCAGCTGCTGCACCATTTGGAAACAGTACTGTTCTCACAGCTGCTGAATGTTTGGTGACTAGATTGCCAAACCAACTGCTTTCGGCGAAAGACAGATACCGAACATTATCTGGAATATTTTGAATGTTGGAACTTACATGTAGACACTCATCCTTTGCAACAAATACAGCGAGATCATGCACCAAATCATGTATTCTAAAACTACAAACAGTGCCAAAGTTTGTAAAATCTTGAAGAAAAGATCTTGACAAAAGTTCATGCAAATATTGATTGGCCACATCTTCAAGTGTCCTGTTCTTTTTTGGTAGTGCAAGGAGTCCAAGTGCCCCCCAAAGCGAAGTTATGTCATAACTATTGAGTTCATAATCCTTTGGGAAAAGGGAAAACATTGCAAAACATTGCCTCAAATAGGACGGCATGAGATCATAACTTAATTTAAGGGCGGGTAAAATCTCACCGTTTTTCTGAGGCAAATTCCAAATTTCATTGTCACTCACATATTCCCATTCACTGGCCTCAAATTTCGAGAATAGTAAACTCCCTAATGTTCTCACTGCCAATGGGACGCCTCTGCATTTTTTCACAATTTCTCTCCCAATATTTACTAGGTGAGGATGCTTTTCCTCTTCTCCTTCTTTGAATGCCCACCTGACAAAGAGAGACAATGAATCCTCCTGAGAAAGACCTTCCAAGACTTGAGAAGGAACTGTGCCCATCATGGAAGCAATTGAATGACTTCGTGTGGTCACTAAAATTTTACTTCCTGCTGCACTTACTTGGATTAAATTCCGCAGTTCAACCCATTTAACACGTTCTTCATTCCATACATCGTCTAAGACGAGTAAGAATTTTTGACCGGAAAGTTTGTTTTTCAGTTGATTTTGCAGTTGCTCCAGATCCAACATGTTCAAATTCTGTGGGTGAGGAGGAGCATCTTGATCATTGGCAGAATTGATGATTTTGATAATGAGTTGTTTAATGTCAAAGTCATTAGAAACACACACCCACATCTTCAATGGAAAACACTCCTGGATCCTGCTGTCATTGAACACAAACTTTGCAAGCGTAGTCTTTCCCAAGCCTCCAATCCCCACAATGGGGATAACAGAAAGACTTGTATCATTATCATTAGAATTCTGCTGCATCAAAAGCTCTATGATCTTTTCTTTATCGTGTTTTCTTCCTATCACATCTGAATCACTCACACGGGAATGTGTCATATCTCTCCCATGCACCACACGTTTGTCAAAATCAATTATTTGAAGACTAAACTTATGCCTATCAGCGGCAACCTTGTCTAATCTCTCGTTGACATCTTTAATTTGTTGAGCCATTTTGTAACGAAAAAGAAGTGGATTAGATCTAGAGAGGAAGTGACTTACCTTGTCTTTGGTGCTACCATGAGCTTTGACCACTTTCTTTCGCAGTGTTTGGCACTCAAATTCATCCAAAACATCTTCGGCATCCGAGAAGACAGTTTTGAGCTGAGTAAGCCATTCGCGGAGCTCATGGTTGTGCTCCTGCTTTTGCTGAGCATCTAACAGCACAGCCTTCACTAAAGAGAGAGTCTTTGTGAGGTCTCGAAGATTGTCATATAAACCCACCAATCGAGAAGCTTCTTGAAAAGCATGTGAAGCAAGCTTTGCTATGAGTGACTCTGCGATGCTGAAGAGAAATGATTCGGCCATAGTTGGCAAAAACGGAAACAGCAGAGATGAGATGGGAAGGCGAAACAGTTTTCTAAGTCAACTTTGTTGATGACAGAGTGTTTGCTTATATTAAATAACCAATGTCACTTGCTACCATCTTTTTTCATATAAGATTGTAAGAGAAAGAAGACAGCGAAGTATTAAATATTTGCTAACAAAATTTTTAGACTCAAAAAAAAATTTGCAGGAGTTAAATAGTTTTTCATACGCATAAGAACATTTAGTTTTGCAGGAGTTAAAATATAATTGAGGGCATATGAATACCTATCTAATTTGACCTCATTAATGATTTTTATAATATATTTTAAATTAAAATTATGTCAAAATATCTATAATATTTTTGCATGGGTTGATTTAGAAGGGTTGTTGAATACGTCTTGCATCTAGTCTTAATGTTATCTAATAACCTTGTGGTCTATTGTACAGGATATATATAGCCATTTTGTCTACAAAGTTTATATTTTGTAGCTGAAAGGCTTATTCTTAAGTTAATAGATTATTAGTTCATTACTTAAGTGTTTTTTATTCACTTATAGAATTAGTTGCATCATAATTAGCTTAAGGCTTATTAATGTAACTTAGATCTTATTGGTTTGTATAAAAGAAGCTAAAGAAATTAAAAAAATTGAAATTTATGATATTTTTGTTAGGAATTTCAATTAAGCAAAATAGTATAATTTTGATATTTCATTCTCTGTCTAACACGATCCTGCATTCAAACTCACTTCCTCGCTTCATTCTCGTTCGTCCATATCTCACAATCACGTGACACTCCTTCATTCTATTAAAAAAATATATAAAAAACAATCGATATTTTATTTATAGAAAAGTAAAATTTATATATAATAGCAAGACATACAAAACAAGACCAATAGAAAATAAAACAGAATAACTGATTATATATAATATATAATATCAAAACAAAATATTAATTATATATAGTATCAATAATCTTGAAACTAAATAATGAATTATATATAATTTCTAATTCTATTTATTCTAATATTTCTCTGAAGTTAGAGAATAAATGTTGATAATTTTTAACACGTTATTGAAACTACTGAAGATAGTAAGAGAAAAGACCTTTGTTAATATATATTATATCTGATGCTCGACTCTAACTGAATATGAGTCAGTTACTTTTAAACAAGTTCACAAATGAAATAAAAATTGATATTTGTATGTTAGATGAGGGAGATTATAAACAAGGTGTATGACAAATTTATTATCACAAAAGAACATAATTGTGTCAATTAAAAAATCAAAATGTTTGAGTAATTTAACTAAATTAATTCATTGGTTATTGACATGATATTTTGATTTCGCTGAAGACTTGGACACATTATTTGACAGACTTTTAAAAAATTAAGGAATCATCTAGGAAAACACAATAGTCAGTACTTGTTTTCTGATATCTAAATGGCCACCTTAGCTTACATCAACATATGCTGAAAACAAAATTTATTTTTAGTTGGGAAAAAGAGATCTTGACCTGGAGTCGGACTCAAGTACTATAGCTAATGATGGACGATAAATAAATGTGAACTCAATAAATTTTGCACCTACTAACTAAGCTTGTGAATTGTAAAAGTAATTTTTGGTGTAGAAATTGTCAAATACACAAATATTCCAATTAATACTCTATAAACAAAGGGATCCTCAATAGGATTCCCATCATTAATATATATTAAGTTTTAAATTAGGCTTCATAGGAAATGTAGGTGGTTTACTGTCTAAAAAATCAATCAAGCAAAGATAAAGTATATTTTTTATGACTTAAGGAGATATCCTTTTGATAGTTTTCAAACCTAAGAAGTATTTGAGAGAACCAAAAATCTTTAATTTGAAAAAAGAATTCAATGTTGATTGTACCTTAACAACATAAGAAGAATCAAAGTTTGCTGATGTTGCCCATATAAACGAACAAAGTGACCAATGAAGAACCTGAATCATGAGTAAGTTGAGAGTAATCATTTTTAGATTGTATAAAACCATGTTGCAATAAGATAAAAGGGAATCTGCAAATTTATTATCTAGAGACTTGTCTCAATCAATATATAGATTTATTTAACTTTCAAACTAATCATTGTGTTCTAGTTTTGTAACACATACTTCTTCAAATAACTTATAATTTTTCTTCCACATGACAACATGTCATCTTCCACGCTCACAAAATGAAAAAAAATATTTGTTAACAAAATTTTTAGATTCAATAGTTTTTCATACGCATAAGAACATTTAGTTTTGCAGGAGTTAAAAAATAATTGAGGGCATATGAATACCCTGAAAGAAATAATCTAATTAGGTTTTTAGTTTAGTCTGATTATAGCATATGAGTACATCAAATTATATAAAGATAAGAAGAATCAGAACCTGGAATAAAAGAAGAACTTTAATTCATCATTGGTTCTGTCCTTTCCTGAATAATGGTCTCTGCAAAGAATAAGAAAGAAGAGTGTGTACAAACTGTTCCCAAGGCCAGAAGCGTATATAGAGAACTGTCTAATTTATGTATGTCCACAAAATAATTAATCCAACAATCTTCCACTTGGACAACATAAATTAGAACACAATATTGAAAATTAATCTATAACAACCCACAACATGTGACCACAATAAAATACCAAAATATTATAACATATCTAACCAAAAGATCCAAAATGAAATATTTAAGCATCTTATCACGGCAGAAAATCACATTCGAAGGAGTGATGATATCATACAGAAATGAAACACCTACATTTCAGTGAACTTTATAAATGTGAAATATACAATTATGTCCCAATCATCTGCCCAAGATGCTATATAAACAATCTCACCACAATAACATTTGAGACTGGGTCCAAAATGTCTCAAAATTATGCCATAACATTAATTGCGCGAATCAGAATAAACAAAATATGGCAATACAAAATAGACAATTATATGTCTCAACCATCCGCCTAATATGCTATATGAGATTAAACAATCTCACCACAATAACATTTGAGTCTGGATCCAAAATGTCTCAAAATTATGCCATAACATTAATTGCGCAAATCAGAATAAACAAAATATGACAATACAAAATATATAATTATATGTCTCAATCATCCGCCCAAGATGTTATGTGAGATTAAAACAATCTCACCACAATAACAATTTAAGACTAGGTCCAAAATGTCTCAAATTATGCCATAATATCAATTGCACAAATCATAATAAACAAAATATGGCAATAGAAAATAATTTTCATCACAACAATAAATATTTATTGTCAATCATCTCAATAAATACAACAATACAACAAATGAAGTTCAAAAGGGAAGTACATATCCAACAAAGAAAACTCCCACTAAACTAATACATCGAAAGACCTTATAATATCCGGGTTACATGCTCAACAAAGACTTTAACAATCAATCTCTTAGTTAAGGGATCTGCAATTATAAACTCTGTGGGAATATGCTCAAGTATCGTCCAAGCACATTAACAACAAAAGCAATATCAAGACGTGTGCAAACTTGAACATACATAAGAGTGTCAACAGCGGAAGCATAAGAAATTTGTGCAATTTCACAATTATTATAAGGACACTAGGATTTAGAAAACTTCTCTCCCAATCCTTATAATTAGTTTTGTTCAGCTTGATCAAGAAAACTATTTCCATAGACAAAGCTGGAATAGAACATATCCAACAATAGCAAATTAACCCACATATTTTGTTGAGCTTTCAATATCATATTCTTAAAGCTAATATCGAGAGGATACTGAAAACCTTAAGAATATAATAAACTATTCATCAAGAATTACGTTAAAAAATAAACAAACCGAAGGGTAAGTTTATTATTAATATAAATCTCAATGCAACAATAAGAACAATAATGTTCAACAATAGAATAATACACTTAATATAATTCGTCTAACGAATGTGAGATTAAAATTGTGTAAGACATCCAATAATATTCACAAAATTGATATTTATCACAATCCGTCTCGCGAAGTGTTAAGACTTTTATCCGGCAAGTGTACCGAGTCACAAGTAATATAAATTTATAAAGTAAGGATGTCGATCCCTCAGAGAACAGTTTTGTTTTAACTTAAGCGTCACTACTCACTAAGTAATTAAAGGTTTTATGAAGATTTGATGATAAGTTGAGTCAAAAACGTAAAAGAACAATTAAAAACAAGTAACAATTGAAAAATGAAGTTTGCAAGATCTAGAAGGACTTTGGGATTGAACTTCATCTCTTTCCCTCAGTTGTATTTTGGAATTTATAATAAAATGCAATATTCGTAACTACTCTCAATTGATGCACAAATTAAAATCATTCACACTGATTCCTTTGATATGAAATTCATAAGGAAATCTCCTAAACACTGATTCCTCAGCTATTTAGTAAATTACCCAGCCTTAAGAACGGATGTAATAGGCAATCAATATATTGAAACCTATCCCTAGTATTCCAACATATCGACTATTTTCATCTAGGTCGGAAACTCAAAAATACTTTCCAGTTAAGTTTAAGAATCAAAATCGAGACTCTATTGATAAAAATAA